>Ga0307518_10001404_pt1 | contig 17916 bp, 13 predicted proteins | sample 25_EM_MG_FD_203889 | JGI IMG/M metagenome (GOLD analysis project Ga0307518, IMG submission 203889) | Populus trichocarpa ectomycorrhiza microbial communities from riparian zone in the Pacific Northwest, United States - 25_EM | ecosystem: Host-associated > Plants > Roots > Unclassified | place...
TTAAGGACATCATGGAAGATGGTCTCTTCTTTTTGTGGGTGTCATTCTTCACGCAGCTGAGGGTCAAGGGAATCGAGCATGTGACAACCGAACCAGTTATGCCAGTCATGTTCAAAGCAATCAGGAATGTGTCCTTAGACATTATTAGTATATAGCTCCATACCGTATAATGATGAGGTAAAGCATTCTTGCGGCAGGAAAAAATTAGTACCATATATAAAATCAAAATGAACATGCTGCTCGTGCTATTAGTTAAAGCAAAAATGGATTTTGCTATATGCTACAGAGAACTTGCCACATGGTTCTCTCTCCCTCTCCCCTTGGTTTTATTAAAGATTAATCTCTCTGATCTGTGTCCCCTGTAAATCTATGGCGCTGGTCTCTACTTTCAAGATGGCCCGTAGAATAGGCAAGCGTGAGACCAGTTACACTATACTGTTACTTGCAAAGCACGTCTAACGTTTTCTTTTCCTATATGCATAACCACAGAGAACCCATGAGCCGTTAAGGTTGCAACAGTGGTCCATGGTTTCATCAATCCATTTTACAGTATGGATCGCTCTTCTTGTGCACCCAGCTAACTGCCGAGGGCCATCAAATCTGCATCAGCAGAAGCCAGAAACAAGTGCCTCAGGGTGAGGCATAAAAAGGCCAACACAACAAGTGCTAACAAAGCTAGTTCAACAGACTTTTGCTTCAATAATTAAAAGGCAGTGATTAATCTCCTTTCTCGACTTGAACTACAGGATAGAAAACTCTTTGTTCCATTATCTCACTGATGTAGCAAGTTAAAAGCCTTTGCATGTGTTCTGCTATTTACTCACCAGAAAAAGAGTCAAATAAATGCTAAGGTCGGACATCTGAAAACTTGGAAGAAGAATTAACTTTCTGGGAACAAGCTCTCTTGTATAAATTAAATTTTATGCCATCAACAAAGGGAAAGGCAAAGAGAAAACATCAAAAGCTCAGAACAGATTTTTGAGGACTACTATACAATCCTTCCGATTTCCGTATGGCTGCTAAAAAGAAAAAAAAAAAAAACTCAATACAAATAAAAGTAGTAGACAAGTTAAAAAAACACAAGGAACCAACTTCCACTTCTTCATTGATGAGTTGTTGGTTCAATGTCTTTGAGAAGTCCAACTATCTGTTGCATGCTTGGTCGCTTTGAGGGGAGGTCAGCTGTGCACAGATATCCAATCTTGAGGGCCTCCTCCATTTCGCGTTCTGGTCCAGTATTGCGAATTTTCGGATCAATTGCTCTGGACCCTTGGCTCTTCCTTACCAATCCTCTAACCCAACTAACTAAAGTTGAATTTTTCTCTCCAGGATAATCATCTCCAATTGGCTTTTTTCTAGTAATTAGCTCAAATAAAACAACCCCGAAGCAATATACATCAGATTTTGGAGTTGGGCTGTCGTTGTCTGGATCAGTAAACTCTGGGGGAACATAACCAGGTGAGCCACGAGCAATCTCCTCATCTAAACCGTTGCCCAAGACCCTGGCCAGACCAAAATCAGATAATCTTGGTTCCAGGTTATAATCTAGATAAACACTACTAGCTTTGACATCTCTATGAATAATTGGAGGTGAGCAACCATGATGAAGAAATGACAATGCACGAGCAGTGCCAAGTGCAATTTTGTGTCGGAATCTCCAGGTTGTTAATAACCCTTCAGAACCAACATTTTGAATTCCATTATTGTCATCTTCTTCCCATGTCTCTCTGCTCCAATCTTCGGTTATCTGAATCCCAAGTGGCAAATCATGGAGCAAATTTTGCAAGTTCCCATTCTCCATGTAATCATAAATGGCAATTCTTTGATCCCCAGCTAAGCAGTAGCCAGTCAATGGAACAAGATTGGGGTGCTTAATTCCACCAAGGTACTCAAGTTCTCTGGCAGCTTCTTGGTCTGTCAATGTGGATCCATGGACCAACACTTTCACGGCTACATGAATTCCTCCAGGTAGAAATCCCCTATAAACAGGCCCAAATTTCCCTTCAGCCAAAAGGGTTCCTCTATCAAAATTTGAAGTAGCAGACAAGAGGTCTGCAAATGTGATATTCAACAATGGCTTCTCAAAAATCACCACTGGGACTGAATTTGCCTGCTTAACATCAGCAACCCATGTTGTGGAATCAGTCTGGAAGGAAAAGGGGCCTGAAATATTTTGTTCTTCCTTGTACGAGGTTTGCTTCACTTCCCACGTTTTGGGTTTCCTTCTACAACCAAAGGCGAGAAAAAGCAGTCCTGCAAGCAAGAAGACCAAGGAAAGGGCTAAACCCAGAGCAAGCTTTAGTCCCTTGTGGTTGGTGACTTTTCTTTTAAAAAGGCCTGGGTTCGCAGCAATTGGGCAGCTGTCTAATGATCCATGGAAGTGTGTTTGGAAGGTTTCACGGGAAAATTCTGTGCCACAAAGGGTTAAATTGTTGTAAGAGAAATTGTAGCTCTCCATCCGTGGGAGTTTTTGCAAGAGGGACACTGGGATCTCTCCACTCAAATTGTTATGTGACACATCAAGAACTTGAAGGTTTTTGATGGTTAACCGAGGAATTTGGCCACTGAGATGATTTTGAGAAAGATCAAGTGTGTGCAGACTACTCAATTGTGCGATTTCACTTGGAATGTGACCTGTGACACTAGTTTTAGACAAATTGAGATATTCTAATTCCGAAAGCATATCAATTCGCGGGAAATCCTCTTTAGTAAATCTATTGAATGCAAGATTAAGGTATTTGAGATTCGGGGCCTGACTGAAATCTTGAAAAATCTCTCCACTAAGCTGATTCTCTGACAAGTCCAAATAAACCAGACGAGACCAATTGTAGGTAGAATTGAAATGTACCTGAGAAATGTGACCTTGAAACTGGTTTTTGCTCAGGTCCATCACCTCCACCAGCTCCTGAAACACACCCATAACTGAACCCTGAAACGAATTCCCCGAAATGTTAAGACTAGTGATGGATTTCATTGATGAGATATCCGAGTCCCGGCCTTGAATCCCATTTCCTGCAAGGTTTAAGGTTTTGAGCTTCGGGAAAGCGGTACCAAAACCATCTGGTAAGGACCCATCTAGCTTATTCATTGAAAGATCAATAAAGTACAGTGACTGGCAACTCAGAATTCCCGATGGAATGCTTCCTTCAAACCCATTTCTGTCAAGTTTAAGAACCCTCAAACCACCAAGGGAGCTTATTGCCACAGGGATTTCACCAGAAAAATTGTTGCTTGATAGATCAATTGTTTCAAGCGCACCAAAATTGCCAATGTTGTTGGGCAGGGGCCCAGAAATCTGATTTGAAGATAGATTGAGGACCTTGAGAGTGCCTAAACTCCACAAGTCCGAAGGCAAAGATGTGATTTTGTTGTTGCTAAGATCCAAAGTCTGAAGCTTGCTTAGTTTACCAATGGTGGTATCAGGAATAGAGCCAGAAAGGCCTAAACCAGAAGCCAGAAACTCAACAACGTTTTCTTTTTTGGCATCACAGAACACACCTTGCCATGAACAAACGGAGGCAGAAGAGTTGTATAGTGGAGAAGAAGTTAGGCCCGTGTTCTTCAAAAACTCAGAGATAAAGAACCCATCAGTATTGGGTTGTTGACAAGCCAAAGGCTTGAAGAACAGTGAGAGAATCAATATAGAGCGAAGGAAACTAAATCCCATTTGGAATCAAAGGCTAAAACTTCCAAACTTGAACCAAAACCCCGAAAACAACTCGGCCTCTCTGGTGCTTCAAAACAAAACCACCACAATAACATTCATGCTTCTGACTCCATCTTAATTCATCCTATCAGGCTCATTCAACTCCATTAAACACCACTAAACAGAGTGTTATGGGGCGTTCTAAGATAAAAACCTGGGCTAAAAACTCTCCAAAACCACAGAACTAAAAGCTTGTGGTGATTGTGTAATAGCGCACAGAAAGGGCCAAAAAAAGGACTCAGAAAGACCAAAACAGTGTAAAGCTACTACAGAGATAACAAAAGGTATCTGAGAATTATAAAGGTTATGGAGTTTAAAAGGAGAATGTGAGCATGCCTTGTCTGGTTTTGCAGGAGAAAGGCAAAGCCAGCAAAACAAACAAAGAACCCAAGTGAAGAAGCACTTTTGTCTCTGCTGTGTGTAGAGGAGCAAGAAAAAGCCCGAGACTTTTTGCTGGATGTTTTTTATAATCAGAGGAGTAGTGGTATTTATTTTTATTTCTTGTGGTGTAACCTAGAAACACAGTGACAGGAGTAATATTGGGAACAGAAATGACAGTAAAAGCGGACAGGACAACGGTTCATAAATGTGGAGGAAATCGATAAGAAATAAATATAAATTATCAACATGGTTTGGTGAATTTATGATCCATGTTGTTGGGTCGGTGTATTCAATGATTCTTCTTCCATGCTGGTTCTTCTTTATACTTATTACTGATTACTTAGGGCTCCTTTTTCTTAATTGTGGTTTGAATGGGGGCAAAAAAAAAAAAAAAAAATTTCTTCCTCTCTTTTTTTACTCTAATACAATGTGTCTAGTGAGATGAATATAGAATTTAATAAGAACAAAGTATAGTTTATTTCCATATTTTCTTATAAGAATTTAATAACACATCCATTTAGCAAAAAATAGAGTTTGTTTTTTCACTTTAAAATAGCAAATTTGAAAAATATAACTTAATACTAAGAAAAAAACCCAAAAAATAATGTGGTTCGATTGTCGGAACCGTTCTTAACAGCTTAATCTATCAAAATTTTAATGGGTTACACTACTAGGAAGGAATAATGTAATCTATAAAACAAAAAATTAAAAGATTGTATTACTTGTAATAATATAGCTCATAAAAATAAAAAAAATAAAAAATAAAGGTTGCACCTCTAGAATCAATGTGACCTTTGTGATTTTTCTAGTACTACTTTATGCCACAATTTAGCTAAAGGTTGCACTACTTCTAGTAGTGGAAACTTTGGATTTTTTTTTTCTTTTTTTTTTCTTGCATTTTCAACTTTTTATTAATTTTTTTTTTTTATAAGTTGGGAAGTAGGGTTTAGGGTGAAAAAATAAAATAAAGGAAGAATGATATTTCATAAGACTTTTTAGCTCACAAAAGAAAGTGGAAAAAAATAAATGAAGGAGACAGATCTTCTTGGCAGGGAGGAGAGTTTGGCACCGAACTTCCTGACTGGGGAAGTGCTTTGAAGTTTTGTTATAGCTCATTTGGGAACGCGGCTGCAGCTGCGTTCACAAAAAATTTGAATTTTTTTTTTATTAAAATTTAATATGGTTTATTTGTTTTGGATCGTTTTGATGTGCTGATGTCAAAAATGATTTTTAAAAAATGAAAAAACATCATTGACATGCATTTCGGTACGAAAAGTTATTTAAAAAGCATCCGTAACCACACTGCCAAACACGCTCTACAAGACAAAGATGGTTGGTTGGATATATTTCATTATAGATTTTATGAATTAAACCATGCTTAATCATATATATATATATATATATATATATATATATATATATATATATATATATATAGCGTTTGTACTAATATTAAAAATAAAATTTTTAAAAATATTATTTTAATAAAAAATGAGTAATTACGTAGAGGTGTTGATTTTTAGTATAAACTCTACACAGCATAAGATCCTTAATGCCCACTGTAGTCTGTAGCAATCATATAACACTAACAGCTAGCAAACTCCTCTTGTCTTTTGGTAACATCTCATAATTATCACTACTGTTCTCCCCACTTACAAATCCTCATTTGGGCAAGCATGATTGAAAATGGAAGTAGTAGCTGGATTTTGAAAATGTTTTTTAATTTAAAATAATATTTTTTTTAAAAAAATATTTTTGATATCAATACATCTAAACAATTTAAAAATATAAAAATAATCAATATTTCTAAAAACATCGTTTAAAACACGCTTCAAAATAACCGTTCATACAAGTGTTCTGAACTATTTTCTTCACGGGATTTTGTCGGCCAAGATTAAAGATTTGGGACCAAAAACAAAATTGTAATGTAAAGTTGAATGTCATTAATTAATGACTTGATTATCTTCTTCTTTATACTATATAGTATAGAAAAGGAAATGATTGGACTGCCCAATTAGAGAATGAGAACATTAAATTAAAAAAACAACAATTTGGACCGTGAAGTTGGTGGGCCATCTCCAGACATTAATATTAACAAAATCCAATTGGACACCATGAGTACAAGTTCAAGTCGGTTTCATCTGGGGCCCGTATGAACGTAGAGATGGTTAATGCCCCCACAATCCTTCTGTGCTCTTGGAGTGACTGTTGGATTGAGGATGAATAATATATTAATTATGGCTTCTTGATTAATCATTACCATGTATGTAATCCACACTAATTATAACACATAAGTAGGATTAATCATTACCATGTATGTAATCCACACTAATTATAACACATAAGTAGGATTAATCACATGTCTGAACTGCCCTCTCTTGTAACAAAGGTAATATACATTTTGGAAGGGTAGTACAGTCTCTTCACATGGATAACAAAGTTCATAAACCAGCATGAAACTGCCTGCGGTATCAATCATCGCTGCAAGCACTCTACTAAAATAAGTTCTTATCATTATTAACAACATGGGCTGGGTTGGGTTGGGTTGTTTACAGAGAGAGTAATACTTTGGTTTTGAAAAGATAAATTTAAATATTTTAACCTCAATGTATTTTAATGCACCGACCAAAATAAAGTTTTATCCGTACGCAACATTTTCCATAACATGAATAGAAAGCCACGCAACATGATAAGAAATTCAAGAATAACCCTCACCGATACAACCAGATCCATGCAACAAGTGAGTACCTTGGCCATGATTGCACGCCTTCTTTGTGTCAAAAACCAGCAAGGTCATCAGTGTCTTGTATAATTGCACCATCTTCCTTGACTCATCAGAGTTTATACGCCACAAACAATGTTCTCTTATTAACAGAACGATTCTAACACATTTTTCAGCTTTTTTCAGATCAGTCATCCAAGGTTTTGTGGATAACTAAAGTCACTCCCTCAGTAAACATCAAAAAGTAGGAAAGAGAACAAAATTGGTAAACATCATAGATTTGACGTTAGGCCGCTAAGGCAATTCAGGCCAAACACAGCAACAATTGCTACATAGAATGTAACAGCATGTCGACAAATCATGATCCCACAAGCGAAAGTCATGTAGCTTCATATCCTGAAGGGCTGGTTTCCAGACCTAGATCGGTCTATCTTGGCCTTCTTAACTTGGGTTTTCTTCGTAGCGAATGCTTGCAAAAGGTTTGGCCCGTCAAAGTTGTGCATAGATTGCCTTGGCTTCTTTCTCTTACCTCGGTCATATTCTTCGTCCCTGAGTAAAATAGAAGTTGCACCATGCAGAACAAGATTAAAATTACAGAAAGCAGGTCCAATAAGCAAAACTAATCAGTTTGGCAACTACCCCTTCTGTAAGGGTTATATTATTTTTCTTTTCATTCTAAAAAGGGAGAGTCAGGAATCCAAACTCACCACTCATCTGCTACATAACCAGTGCTGAGGTTTTCTACCCCATTGGATTCCACAATCTGAGGTGGCATTGCTATTCCATCCCAAGGTGAAACTGTGATAAACAAGACAAGGCAAAAAAAAAAAAACTTTCAGCAAGTCAAACTGTGAGTTAAATTTCCAAATCAAGAATTTAGTCATGACTGCATCCAAATAGATCTCATGCTCTTCTGTTTAGTTTGATGTGTCTTTACTTTGTAAGGAGTTAGTCAGCGGAGAAAAGATGACTGTCTGGGTTTGAGCTAAGAGGTGGAAATATGTCTAAGCAAGAGCTACAGTCTAGCTTTCTGGCCCCTGCCACAAAAGCAAACTTTCAAGTCTCAATCGCATGAATTTTCATTCAAGGGATTATAATCATAAACCTATGAACATGAGTCCTACACAAGTTTCTTCAGAATTAAGCATTTTGTTCTATAGCCTCAGCACTAAAGCGAAAAAAATGTCCCACCCCACTGAAGGCACGAACCTGGGCAGATTACTTTTATGCATGGAGGCACCTGCCAATGGCTTCATGAGGCATCAGCCCTCCTTAAACGGACCAGCCCAAGAGTGGGAAAAGCTAAAGGGGGGATTGAATCCAATAATTGATAGGCCCATTATAGAGATCTCCACTATGAAGAAAGAATGAGAATCTATCTAGATTTCCAGATTTGTTCCACCATGATAAAGGGTGCGGTGCAAAAAAAGAAAAGAAAACAATCCAAAAAGTAATGACTAAGTGCATAAAGCAAACTATTGGATAACAAGTGTGCATGCTCAATTGCTGAAAATGATATGCCATAGATGGTCAGATTAGAGTTTCAGAACAGTGCTCACCAGTCTCCTTCACACCCCCAGTAATTACCCCCATCATCCTGTTCTGTGATGCATATCTTTTGCTATTTTCTGAGCAGTCAGGTTCTCTTGGATCTCCTTGGTTTACTTCAGAGATTGAGATAGAGATCTTTCGTCTCTGCTCATCCATTGCAAGCACTGCACTGCTTGGACTAATTCTCTCCACAGATTCTACATCTACCACACCCATATCACGGCAGTTTCTTACATTATCTCCCTTTCTTGAACCAGATTTAGCCATCTTCCTCCGAGAATTCATTGACGCCAATAAAACTGTAGATGAGATTTTGGATGTAGATGGCCCCAATTCTGATGAAAAAACATCATTCTCCGGCTGCTCCTGCAAGTTTTCTTTAATCAGATTACTGGTCTTCGAAGTGTGGCAATTGCTCTTTTTGTGCTTTTTCCTCTTTTGAAGGCCCAAGGACACCTTGAATAAGTTTGTGCCAAGATGCATCCTACGCTTGTTCTTTAATTTCTTTTTAGGTAAGCAATCAGGAGCTTTGCTCTGCAAACATTCATTTTGAATGACAGATGGGACAGATGCTGTTGGGATTAAACCCTCAACCAACTGATGTACAATATATTGCCCACCTTCACCAGCCTTATCACTAGGTGTTTTCCAAGCAGCACTCTCAATGGGGATATCCCCACCCTGATAATAGAGAAATAAATCAAAACCTGGCCAAACAATGATGTAAGCTGTAAGCATCCAGAGGTATGCATATACGTAATCACCTGATCACTTTCACAGCCTGGCTTATTAGGTGATTTCACAGTGTTTGATTTATCAAATGCCTTGTCAGTAGATCCCTCGGAAGGAGCCAATCTTGGAACCTCACCCACTGTCTTACCACAAGAATCCTCATATGGAGCTTGGCTTGAAACCCCCACATTTTGGTCACCATTAATCTGGATTGATCAATGAATTCACATGTTAGAAACAAAGTGAAAATGCCACCCAAGTGAGGGAACAAGGGCACAGGCTCATGATGGGCATGAAACATCTATTTACCTTTTGTGAGGTCTCCCTTGTGACAAGTTTGTCAATAGCAGAACTTTGGGGGCCACTGCTGCTGCTAAATGGCTCCTTACAGTCACTGGTTTTGGCCTCAGTAATAACAGAAGCATTTTCAAGTTTAGGACCAACATTATTGCTGTTCAGAGATGCAGTTGAAGGTGGCAAGCATTCTCCAAGGTGTGAATTTGCCAATTTTGATGGGTCTGTTGACAATGGTGCACTTGAAGTTTCTAAAGAAGAATCCACTTTCAGCAATGTTTGCCTACTGCTTTGCTGAAATGATGTGTCTTTTGGATGGATCTCTGATGAAGTAACAACACTTGATGCATCTTTTTTATTCATAGCAGCAGGAGAGTCAGTAGCCTCCAATCTATTCCCAATCAAACCACCACCCACACATTCGTTCGAGAATTGCTTGGCGACCAGATCAGCAAAGTTATTGCCGAAGGTTGCTTTCATACTTTCTTTATGAACAACATCAACAGGTTTTCTTGGAACAATAGTTTTTCTATCACGAACGTAGAACAGCATATAAGCCTTCTGCTCTAAAACAGCCTTCTCACTAACTTGACGAACCTGTTAGATCAAGATAGCCAAAACTCATAAAAGATCTGATCAAACCAGTAATACGAAAAAAATTGCATCTAGCTTGCAGCTCTACACGCAGCAGATTTTCTAATACTGACTTCTTATGTCCACCATACCTGATTGTCATTGAGGAGGTGCCAAATACCACTTGATGTCCGAACAAAACAGACATAATGACCAGAGTGGGTATTGTGACCATAATGTACCAGAACACCATATAGACTGTACTTTAAATCCCCCTCCTGCCAAGAATAAACTCAATAAATAATGTAAAAAAAAAAAGAGAGCACATGACCAAAGATAACAAAAGTAACAAAAAAAAATCATTTACTAGCATACAATGCTAAGAACGATACAAAGTGCCAAGTATCTTCCATTTGAACCAGTATTAACCTTTTGGCGCTGGTATTCTATTGCTTACCTATTTAAACTCATTTACACCAAACTAAGGGTGTACTAATGAGAAATACTAACACAGAAAAGAGATCTGGAAAACGTTTAGCAAGTCCATGCAACACATAGGATAAAGAAAATAGATAAACAGCACGATTCTTTTTCGCCCCTAAAAACCAGCTTTGTCTAATATTTTCCACCTACTCTAGTGAGCATTAATCATTGAATATTTGAACTCCACACTCATTAGTTTTTTCAACAACTTTCTTGCCTATTATTTTACAAACAAAAAACATCTTTCAGAGAAACATATACCATCTCGGTCATAACCACATACACAAAAATACACACACACACAACCACATACACAAAAATACACACACAAACACGCGCGCGCCGTAACAAAGTTCACCTCGCCAAAAACATAGAACAGGCTACACCATTTACAAATGAGCCAGAAGATTTTGAATGCTGTCAAATGAAACTCCTCTTAAGTTTAAGAATTCTAGAACAGATATTTGATCAAGTCTAGAAGAATAAATCATAATTTGGAATGTTATCAAATGCCACAATTTTTGAAGTTGGATTCTAAAATTGGTTTAAGAACCTGAAAGCTTAAATATGCTAGAAAAGATATTTCATCAAGTCTAGAATAATGATAGTTTACAACAAGAATGCGCATACTCACATAGGAACCACTGACAAATGGTTTCATGTCCAATGAACGATCAAATATAACTTTCCTGTCAACCTTCCGTCCAGGATCATGTGCATGAAACCGTTTTAGATGTATTGTAAGCACATGCGGTGCCTTGTGAACTGTAAGCCATTTCTTAGCCCTAACTTTCTGCTTGCATCGCTGGCATTGATAATGCTTCTCTCCTCCATCTAACATCTCTGCAGCAGTGAAATTCCGAAGTAAAGCTGGCAAGGTATCTGCTTTGGCTATTTCAAGGCTTAAATCTAAAAATGGATCAAATTTGTTGGAGCAGTAAGAACATTGTTGGCATTCCACCTGAAAACATACTGAGAGAAACATTTAGTGTTTTGAGAAATTCAAGAGAACTTTGAACAAGCAATATTCTGAAGGAACATTTATTGAGAATGGGAAAAGATTGCAAATAAAAATGGAACATTCAAATCACGAAATACAAAAAAATTCCATGCAAAACCATTTCTAAAAGGCTGTATTTATTACTATCTAATCAGAACTAATTCAACATCTTGACCACCCACCCATGAACACATATTAATTCACAGAGGAGCTTCCACGAGAGGACTTCATTCCTCAGAAAATTGTCAATGAATCAACCATAAGACAATAAAAGTTTACCTGACTACAAAGGCTACCACCAAAGATTTTGTGTACTAAACTTGTCTCATAAGCAGCAGGGGATTCGCTTGGCACTCCTGAAGGTAAGCAGCATTTATGCATTGATTCCAGCAAATTAACCATATATTCATGCGCATCCTCCTGTCTTGCATTTCGGAAGTTCCGAGATATGCCTTATATGTGGTCAAGAAATACAAATACAAATACCGAATCATGTGAACAGCAAGAAAACCCTTGCCTGGTATAAACATTTGAGGACTCCATCAGTCACTATATTGATGACACAAGCCCTCTAAAGCAGAAAAACTATTTTAAAAACAAAAAAAAATTACTTGTACATGTATTTTTAGATCCATAATTTATAAATGAAGAAAATCTAGCTCGCATTACTAAGATCTAGTTCACCAAGATAATAAATAACCATCAAGGATAAAATAATCATATTTGTCCGACAAAACAAAAAATTACCATAGACCAAAAATCAAGAAATTAAAGGACATAAAGCATCAGAAGGATACAGCGCAAATTTGAGACAAGATCCTTGGGCACTAGTGACCTCCCACTTGATTGTAGAGCACGGCTCACATGTTTTTGGATGGCACACAAGGCACAAAATCCAGCAACATGACCTTCATAAATAAATCAAACATAAAAATAGGAAAAAACAAAGCACCACTTCATTTACAGCAGTTACAAAGTGCAAGGATTGGTGAAAGGACATCAGAAACTAATTACAACCATCAAGTAAATTAACCAGTCCTTTGAGACATGTACCAAAATTAGTGTTAAAACTGGTAAAACCATGAAAACAATCCACACCAGCCATGAAGAAATGTTGTTGACAGTTTCGAAAAACTTAGTAAAATCAAAGTAACAAATCCCCATTTATGCAAAGATTGTTAAAAAAGACAAATTAATCAATGAACTATTAGCTTGCGGTAATTGACCCTCAGCAGCACCAGATACATTCAACAGTCCAGTCAGAGAAATTATGCAAGAAAACTATGATGAAACCATATTTTACCCAGAGTTAACTAATCAGTATATAGATTATTGAGAAGCACTAAGAGCCAGTGATGGACAGCATGCCTGTAGAGAGAAAGTGTAGGAGAGTCACTCACATGAATTTTGATTCTTGCCACTATTCAGTAAGCTGCTAAAGTCTCGGTATATGTCCGATCACTACTGAATAGAGAAAACAACCATTCCGCAAATTTTCCACTCAAGCAATTAGTTTTTTTCAAATGGTAAGTCCAATAGGAGGATAGTTCATGGCCGTACAGAACAGAAGAATGTAAGAAACTAGTCACTTCCACCAAGTCAAAAGCAGGTATTTGTGAAGTAATATACCAAAATACAATTATTAAAAACTGGTGAAACCAGTTTCATGAAATCAATGCACACCAGCACAAAGCAAAGGTGTCGACCAGTTAAAAAAGTAATTTATTCCCCCATTTTACAGAAAAAAATGTTAAGACGATGAAATAGTATGACAGGGGTAATTAACCTTCAACAACACTAAGAACAGTCCAATCCAGTTATGGAAAATAAATCAGGAAATCTAGGGCGGCAACCATAATTAAGTCAAAAATTATCAAGCACATAGAGGACCAGACACCCAGTAATATAGATCATGCTTTCTCAAAAGAAAGTGTAGGAGAATCACTCACATGAATTTTGATGCTTTCCACTTTGCAAATATGCTGCTAAAGGCTCAGTGTATGTCAGACATTGCACCACCGAATTGAGAAAACAAGTGTTCCCAAGATTTTCAAGGCCAGCACCCTAAAAATAATCCATGTGATCCACCAAGTTAAGCTGCTGGCCAAGTTTTAGTACAAACTAAAGTTCCTCAAAGTGGTAACCAGTGGCTAAATTAGAGTAAAATTGTTGGTGGGCAAGTTAGATATATTGGGACCTTAAATAAATAAAAACAATAATTTTATGGAGAGGCTAAATTAGAGTTTCCGAAGGCAATATGAAAAATACCAAATTACAGGGATAATAATGAATTTTGGAAAATTTTGCACCCCCCTTGGCCATGGCTTACATGCCACCCCTGGTGGTAACCACAAAGCAATCATAAATTGGAAAATGGAAAGAAAACATTTTTTGTCAGATTATATCGTTTCTTCATTTTACCCCCTAAAATGATGTGAAGTAAATGAAATCACTCAATGGAAAGGCCAAAATGAAATCTTTTAGCTAAAATCAAAATCGCATCTTAAGTTCCATCTTCCCAGCCAAACCGACATTATAATCAAGCCAATTAGCAAAATTAAAACAAAAAGCTTGAGAAATCATGAGCAAAAACAAAACAAATTGAAAAGCATCCATAAAGCATGGGGAATGCCAAAATTGTGCTACGAAGAAAAGTCAATAAACATAGATAAATGAAAAAAATTACAAATAAAACCAAAATATAATATATATAGCTTAATTTTCAGTATTTCAAAAGTTAAGGATACTATTTGATTGAAGTTATTTTATTTATTTTTAATTTCAATTTAGTATTTAGAATTCAACAATACACAGCAGCAGATTCCACAGACAGTAAATTCCTTCATATTTGAAACCATAATTTCAAATTAAGAACTAAAAATGAAAAAAGAAAGAAATAACTTCAACAAAACAACATCCTCAACATTTAAAATTTACTAAAAAATCAAGCCATTAAGTCCATATTCAGAGCTAAATATAAAGATCAGAGTTTGTTTGTTTTTTTTTTGGCTTTACAGTAGAAAGGAAACTAAGAAAAAATAAAAGCCTAAAAACACATGGAAAAATCCTCTAAATTAAACCCTAAAACAAGCAAAAAAATAATAATTAACTTTACGTAAATAAAAACTCACAATTCTCCTGAAAGTGATCCCAAAACAAAGCTCCGGATCAAGCCCATTTTCGACAAAATCGGACCCGTCAACTCTCTTCCCGGAATGACCCGGATGGTGATGGTCAAACCCGAAGGGTCTCTTTCTCGAATTATTATCAGGATTTAAAGTCTCAATCTTAAAATCAGCAGTGCTGTTCTTGAAACCACTGTAATGTATAGTCGCCAGCTGAAACTTTGCACTTCGTTTCAAAGTACAATCGACCTTGTATCCGTTTTCAATGTCCACACCCGATTCGATTCTCATCTCCGTTTCACTACTACTTATCAATATATCTTCCATGCTGCCGCTAAAAATTAATAATAGAAATTATAAAAATCTAATCGATGATTAAACAATAGTGATTCTCTAGAGAGAGAGAGAGAGAGGTCGGTTCTTGTTGATCGGTGGATTTTCTTTGTTTGGTGATTTGGAGTGGAAAGAAGCTGTTAGTTACGGCTTCTGCTCTGCTAGGAAGCGAAAGACACTAAACCCTACATAAGAGTTAAGACTTAAGAGTTTAGACCCCTCTTTTTTCTTTTTTTTTATTCATTTATGATAATGTCTTATTGGAATATGATGATTTTGATATTTATGTGCATTTTTTACATGTTTTAATATATTCCAAAATTAAATGGTTGTTGCTGTGAGAGATGGCAAATAAATTTGTAGATTGTAATATACAATGATTAAAATATACACAATTCTATTTATTGTTTATTTATAATTAATTAAGATTATATTTCATCTCCACTAATTTACAGTTCTATTTAATCAGCACATGAAAAATAAAAAATTAATTATAATATCAGTTGTTTTTTAAAATGTATTTTTGTTTAAAAGTATATTGAAATAATATTATTTTTTTATTTTTTAAATTTATTTTTAATATCACATCAAAACAATTTAAATATACTAAAAAATATTAATTTAAAGTAAAAAAATAAAAAAAATATTAATATAACAATCATGTAATTGTTTTATCTTTACATGAGGGAAAATATTGTTTTAAGTGTTTTCCTACTCAATAATTTAGTTTTTGGATTGGAATTTCCAGCAAGTTTTTGTTATTCTACTCCTTTTCTTTTTTAATTCACTCATGGTTTAAACATTGCAAAATGGACTAAGATTATGATCAATGGCATGTGGAGTACTTAGTAAGTTAATGTTGAGGAGCAAGCTATAAAAAAATAGAAAAAAATCTGATAAATCCCTTTGTTTTGGAAACATTGAAACATGTTTTATATCCAATATAACACCAAATTCTTTAATTATCCAACATCTACCTATAAACTATGTGCATAATTCCAAATGATCCTAGATGAGTGCATGTTCCTTTGCTAGATAATGATTTTGCATAATAATAGGTTAAAAATCAAACATAATCCAAAACACAAAATTAAAATGGCATTTAAATATTTTTATTTGACTTTTTGTTATCCAATAAAGAGTCTGGGTTTTGAAATATTTTTATTTGACTTTATGAGCATTTTAATAAAAATTATAGGATTGTGTGTAAAAAATAGAAGGGAGAGAAAAATCATAAAGAGAAAAAAGATCGGGTTAAACCCAAATGAACCGGAGTTAACTTGCCTGGGCCTGGCCTAGATGAGTAGAATCATTTGTCCAAAGTCTTTTTTTAGTTGGTATATAAATTGCTCCTCAATAATTTTTAACATTTACACATGTTATAAATTGACTTAAAAAATTTAAAGTGTCGTAGAAATAATAATAATGTAACTTTTCAATACAATTAATTTTTTATAAGACTATCCAATCATACACCTTGTTATCATAACCATTTTTACTCTATTTGGTGGTAGCTCCTTTGTGAGGAGATGTTTTATGAATGAAGTCCTCCAATCACCATCCTTCACTAATATCTGTATGGTCACCACTAGGGGTGGAGCTAGGATTATTTGTTAGGGGCGGAGCTAGGATTACTTGTTAGGGGTGACTAAAAATAATATAACAAGATATAATATTTGTTTTAATTTATTGTATATGAGTTGTAAAAAAAAAAACCTGCATGATTTAGTTTTATTCAAATTACTTATTACAAACATATAATGACCTTTATATAAGGTAAAATGTTTAGAACAATACCAAATTGAGTCAAGGCAATGAAGTTAATTTCATCTTCATGATGTATCAATCACTTTAATGTTGTTGATCTTTATACCTATCAAATATAAACATACAAAGTATATAAGAAACATTAGCTAAAGTGAAGCATTATTTATGTTTGATAAACTTTGAAATAAAGTAAAAAATAATAAAGAATGATTCTTACATATTTATTTTAATTGTGCTCGTCGTTCTTTCATAGAATATAAATCATCGATTATCATATCAATTGTGAATCTTTCAGCAATTTCTCTTTCTATATAGACAATCAAATAATTTGCAAGAAAATCATCTTCCATCCGATTACGAAGTCTTGTTTTAACAATCTTCATCGCTGAGAAAGTTCGTTCAGTAGTTGCTGTCGAAACAGGAATAGTCAAAATAAGCCAAATCAACCTGTCAACTAGTGGATAAATTATTGATTTTTCTATTTCAACCAATCCTTGACATAAATCAGCAATCGATGACATGCTCTTTAACTTTGGATGATTGGGTACATCAAGCTCATAATGCTGCAACTGAAGTTTCAAATGAATTTTTTCTTAGTCAGAAAAATCTTGGGGATAGAACTTGTCAACAAGTAAGCATATATCTTCAACATTGAATAATTTATAGCTATTTCTAGGATCTAAAGTTGTGCTCAACTTAAGAAGCTCGATCGTCTGCTCATTAAATCTATTATTTAGCTCTTGCAATTGTTGATCAATGATAGCTGTAAATAAATCAACTCGGTAGTGATGTTCAACTGTTACTGATTTTTGTTTACGGCGAGATCGTCCCACGCTAAAAAAACAAGTATCCATATCAGGAACTTCAATGTCTTGATGTTTACAAAATGATGTCACTTCTTCTAAAAGAGTTTTCCAACCATCATCTCTTCACTTCTGAATTAAAATCTTTGTGGCAGTCACCAAATGCATAACATTTAAAACGTCTTGAGATTTTTGTTGCAGGGCTTGGCAAAGCACATCAGTAATTCCCATAACATCATTCATTATATGTAAGATGAATGCAAAATCAAATGACATTAGCAACTTAAATGAAAAAGCCGTATCACCACGTTGAGAATAAGTAGATCCATATAAAGCAATGTTTTCAAGAACCAAGCAAGTTGCCCCATACATTTTTATCAAACTGCAAATTGATTTGAAGTGCGAACTCCATCTGCTATCTCCAGGTCGTTGCAAACCACCTACTT
>Ga0307518_10001406_pt1 | contig 17902 bp, 23 predicted proteins | sample 25_EM_MG_FD_203889 | JGI IMG/M metagenome (GOLD analysis project Ga0307518, IMG submission 203889) | Populus trichocarpa ectomycorrhiza microbial communities from riparian zone in the Pacific Northwest, United States - 25_EM | ecosystem: Host-associated > Plants > Roots > Unclassified | place...
CCATCTAATAATCCATGCATGCCAACGAATGGCTATCTAGGCATCGGTCGCACGCTGTTTTGTGCCCTTCGTTTCATTATGAGGCGTGCGAGCATGGTGGCAGTAAATGCTGAAAGTGAGTACCTTTCAACCGGAAGTAAGCCAAATGTTACGTCAAAGGCAAATAAACAAACCATGTGATCACGTAGGATAGGTGTGCATTCCGTACGTCCACCGTAGCTGTACGGCCAACAGGCATGCCTTTGTTGATGTTAGACGTGGCTTCGCCTTCGTGACCGCCTGAAATACGTGAATACTCTGATTCTTGACGTGCAGTGGACAACTTGCCAAATATTTGCTCAATGAAGACTGGTTGCACACCAGCAGCATCTCCACCAGCGTAATCGGTCATAGCTTCGAGATCGGCCCAGTACCATTTACCCTCAGCAGGCTGGTTGTCAGGAGTAAAGGTGTTGCGTGTGTGCGAGGTCCTCAACATGCCCTGCACCTCGACCTCACCTTCCTCGTTGTGGTCATAGTTTTGTACGAAGTCTTTGGAAATGAAGCCACGGTCAACGAGTACGGTTGACCCTTCTGACCGGACTAACGGAGTGACTACGTGGTAACCATGCACACCATCTCGGACACGAGGACCTAGTAGCATGGCATGATCGTGGTCCCATCTTCCTCGGAGAAGCACTCGGCGGTAGACAAAATCAGGAATAACAGAAACACTTGTGGTTACCAATGCTTCAGAGCCATATGCATCGGGATAAATTCGACGCACTTTATTCTCCTTGGAAGACGGATAGGATCACGCTCGAGTTTTTCTTCCAATTCGTCAATGAGACTTATTTTCCACTGCAAGCGCTGCAGCTGCCAGGTTCCGAGTGCAAATGTAAAGAGGGGGATGAAGCCCAGGAGAAGTATCGTTGGGCTATACCATGAATCTTTCCTTGCGGTGTAATGTACAGTCTCTTCGGTATGAACTAATCGAGGGCTGCGGATGCCCGCATAGCGTTGGCGTGTCCTTGGCTTGAGTTTGCCTAGAATCCTGAACAGCAAGGACATCTGAGCAAGAGCAGTACTGGCAGGGTTTCCCACGGCAATCAGCCTTTACGCAGCTGTTCACTCTTGTCCGAAGCTCAAGCAACTGTGTCTTGCAACTCTTCCGAAAGACATGCAAGTGACTTTTCCTACCAGATAACGTCCTAGTTGTTTGACGATTCTCAATCAGGGCCATGCGACGTCGGGCCAATGGTTTCGGTGTCGATTCAGAAGAGGTCCATTACCCCACTCGTCCTGTAGACAAGGATAAAGCAGAACAAGAACTGGTCATTAACATAAAGAAGGCTACGAGTACTGAAGAGTCAGCTCCAAAGCAGAAGCACGTCAGAAGTGCGTTCCATTCGTCTCTACCCCCCATGCATTATCTTGACTCCTTCGTAGAATGTATCGTCTATACCTGGGATTACCACAGCTCGATCTCTTTCTGGAGTGGACTTCGGGTACAGCCTATACTTTCTGATGAGGTTCAAACTTTCAAAGCTCTTATTACTGTCCATAAAGTCCTTCAAGAAGGACATCCAGTTGTGCGTTTGACATCTTTCAATTTGTGAACGTGCCTTGACTGCGATCCGCCGTACAGACCATTAAAGAAGCACACGGTCAAACAGGTTGGCTCGAGACGTGTGCACGTACCGTTAGTGCGGACGGGCAGCGAGGTACGTCTCTTCCGTCGCCGTCTGAAGAGAAGGCTCAGTTTGCTGCTAGGCTATGGATCCCTAATAAGAACTTACGTGCAATTTATCTTGGCGAAACTTCGATTCCACAGGATTCGACCAGAGTTCAATGGTTTGTTCGAGTACGAGGAGTATATTTCATTGAAGGGCATCCACGATCCAAATGAAGGGTGCGAATTCTCTGTGCCAGAAATTAACCACAGCAACTAAAACTACTCAGATACGAGACTATCACTGATCTCATGGGCCTACAAGATCAGATCGAATCCTTCCAGCGCATGGTCTTTGCACATTTCAGGCTCTCGGCTAACAACGAATGCCGCATCTCGTCCTTAGTGCCTTTGGTGAAGGAAAGTTGGGGTATTTACAGGTTCATCACGAGCATGCTGCGTGCCCTATATCGAAGTGAGCTTGTACAAGAGAGGTCAATTGAATTCGAGGCTGATAGTATGATCAGGGACAACTGATCATGAGGCTCTTGAGCCTCTCCGTGAACGGTTCAATGCCCAACACTACAATCTACGCAAGTTTTACTATGAATGTTCGAATCTTAAATTCTTGACGAGCCTCATTAACGTACCGAAGCTTGGCCAGGTATGCATTGCAATCGTTTTTTTTACTCTTACATATGTCGACTTGTAGGAACCACCTAACATGATTGATGGTGGTAGTGCCCCAGATCTACCAGACCGGCCGAAAACCACAGCGTCTCCTGTCGTTCCACCAGCACCTTCACCGGACGCGGCAGCTGTCAACGAACAGGCGCGAATGCTAAAGGAATACGAAGATCAACAAGCGGCTCTGCGGGCACAACATGAGGTCGAAGAACGACACAGACAAGAACTTCAAGCGCAGCAGCAACTCGAATTTGAGCAGCGACAACGCGAACAAGAAGAGAGGGAACGCCTAGCTCAGGAACAGCTCATGCAGCAGCAGATGATGCATCTGAACAGCCAGGCTGCTCAGCAAGTATCCGATTACCAGAGAGAGTTGTTAGCCATGAGAGGCCAGTTTGAAAGGGATCAACTGCTACTGGAGCAGTATGATCGTGTATGTATCCCTTTGCAATGGTTCGATTTCCCCCGGTTGATTGTTTTGGTGTAGCGTGTGAAAGCACTTGAAAACGAGCTTGGTGGGGTCACGTCAAACATCAACGCACAGATGGTCTCGAAAGATGACCTCATCAAGCAGTTGCAGGACCAAGTAACGTTATGGCGTAATAAATACGAGGCTCTTGCCAAGCTATACAGCCAGCTAAGGACCGAACACCTTGACATGCTCTCGAAATTCAAACAAATGCAACTCAAGGCCAACTCTGCACAAGAGGCTGTTGATCGTATGGAGCGCATGGAACGCGATTTGAAGTCGAAGAATTTGGAACTCGCCGACATGATTCGTGAACGTGATAAGGCTCGCTTCGATGTTGACCGCCAGAAAGCGTCGCATAAAGATGAGCTAGAACGCCTACGCCGCGATATCAACTTTGCCAATGAACGCGCGGACGATGCACTACGATCCAAGAGCTCTGAAGTGTCAGGCGTGTTGGGAAAGTACAACCGACAAATCAACGAACTAGAGGACTCCTTGAGGGTTGGTTATACCATAAAGACGGTCAACATTAAGCTGAATCATTTTGCAGTCAAAACAGATTCAACTCGATGACCTGTTGGTCAAGGTGAACAACGCTCAACTCGATATGGAACGCCTGCGCGAGGAGAAGGATCAGGAAATCATGATTCTACAGGAGGGTATGGATAGCACCATCCAGCAGTTGTCGGAGGCGCAACAGGTTTGATTTACTCAATTGGAAATACAAGGTCGTGATTGATCATGTCTTTAGACCCAAGGCATTAGTGAGGAAGCGACCAACGCTCAGATTGACACCCTGATCCTCGATAATCGCAAGAAGCTGAACCAGATCATCGGTTTGTGCACAAGGTTTATATGTTTGTCTTCTGATACCGACCTGAACAACCCCAGATTCAATCTTGCAAACGTGTGTCCATAAAGTTGACGACGCAATATACGAGCTTGAATCGCCCACGCAAGCTGGCAATATAAACTCGACGCCAGAGTATACCCTATCCATGATTGAAAAGGCCATCAATACTGCTACAGACTTTGCCACCGTATTCAACCTCCACCTCTCTGGCGACATTGGCGGGGACTATGTCGACGTCATCAAAGGTGCCAACGAGTTCGCACAAGTCCTATCTGACGTCCTCGTGAACACCAAGGGGATCACTCGCCTTGCTAATGACGATGACGCGTCGGATAAGATTATTGTAGTTGCAAAGACGGCGGGTGACGTTGGCCTTAGGTTCTTCCTGAACTTACAGTCCTACAAACTCGACTTGCTCCAGCCTGCTCAGCGGAAAGAAGTGTCCATGCGGAACAACAGTGAAGCCAGAACTGCTCTCACACGTCTTTCTGAAGTTGTGGACACCATGATTCCTAAGGGAACCAAGGCACTTTCAAAGGCCAACGGCGACATCGGAGATATTGTAGAGCAGGAAATGATGAACGCATCCCATGCCATTGAATCGGCCACTCGCCGACTACAGGAGCTCATGTCCCGCCCCCGCGATTCGTCCCGGTTCAGCGCGGTGGATTTACAGGTGCACGACTCTATTCTATCAGCGGCGATGGCGATCACGGACGCCATCGCGAAACTCATCAAGGCTGCGACGGAATCGCAAAAAGAGATCGTCGCTCAGGGCAAAGGATCGAGCTCAGTCCAGCAATTCTACAAGCGAAACAACAGATGGACGGAAGGTCTCATATCTGCTGCCAAATCCGTGGCGTTCGCTACAAACCTGCTCATCGAGAGTGCGGATGGAGTGCTGTCGGGCACACACTCGCTTGAGCAGCTCATTGTTGCCTCGAATGAGGTTGCTGCATCCACCGCCCAGCTCGTTGCTGCATCGCGTGTCAAAGCGAACCCCAACTCGAAGACACAAGAACGACTCGAGCTTGCGGCCAAAGCAGTCACCGAGGCATGCAAGGCACTTGTTAGGCAGGTCAAGGCCATCATCTCTGCCAAGCAAGCCGCAGAAGATGAAGTTGATTACAAGAATATGGCTGTACTCGAGTTCAAGAGACGGGAGATGGAACAACAGGTGGAGATCTTGAGGCTCGAGAAGGATCTTGGTGCTGCGAGGCACCGCTTGGGTGCAATGAGGCGCGCTGGATACCACACTGATGAAACGGACTGATGGCATTAGGGGATGACTGCGAATACACTCGAAGTTCTCTGGATTACCCTGTATTCGCGTTCTAACTTCTTTTTCTCCCGCTTTGGATCAATAGTATACATGTAAGTTTTTATTATTTCGATGTCAAGGAAAATGAGATCACTCCTGCACGCCTGGAAACCTACAAGCCTCGCACAGTTTTCAAGCTGACAAGAAAATCACCTGTGGTTCCATTCTGAAAGTCTATGGTGCGGTAGGCACATAGATACAGCCCATTAGCGTGTGGATTGAGGATGACGAAATATAAGGAGCGCACAAGCAGGACTACGCTAGCTGTGAGCTATTAAAACATGTATGGAAGCAAACAGTTAGCAGCACAAGCAGGTAAGATGCAGTGATGAGAGGCTATAACAAATAATGAAATCAATAAAGATCTTTCACAAAGTGTAAGTTGAAAACGATTATTATCGTATACAAAACAGACCATACATTGGTCAACGGATAAAAACCTCATCGTCTTCCTCGTCATCCTCCTCCGGGGAGAGATCTAACGATCCTTTCCCACCACCAAGGTCAAGGAAGCTGTCCTCCATGGAAGGCGGTTCATCGTTAATATCGAGGAAAGAAGGTTTGCGCATCATCAATTTCTGTGGTTCCTCCCTGTTCACGACGACACGGGTGGGTGGCCTGCGCGGTGGTGGGGAGAGAGGGGTAAACGGCACGTTGCTCGCCCGATTACTTGCTACGCATGGAACGTGAGATGTTTTGCTATATGGGGGCTCGGCAGTATGCGGTCGCGAAAGGTTAGGGTGGGGCGGAAGAGGTAGCACCGTGGATGGCCGTGACTGTGGCGAAAGCAATGATGAGGAAGAATGGGGCAGTTCTTGTGCAGTAGATGGTCGGACATTTAACTGCGGTGTCGGCAGGTCCTGCGAGCCATTGGGGAAAGTACGGGCACCAAAACGAGTGAACGACGACGGTGCGGTGCTGGGCCCCTTTCTTACAAATGAATCATGCTGAGGAGTTATTAGTATGGAAGCTGGAATATGCTGTCGGTTCCGTATTGGCTCCCCGTGCTTGCTCTCGAACTCGCTTTGCACTCTAGCTTCTACGGCGAACATCTCGGCGGGCGACATGATCTGTTGCGCATACTCCGTCGGTGCCGTTGGCGGGGCTCCGTGCGGTGCGGAGTCGGATTCATGGCCGTCATTTAATTGAGCTGTATGAAGGGGTGCGGTTGCCTGACTGCGTTCTATTTCCGAAGGCAAGCTAAAAATGGAACGCAGATCTTCCTCGGTTGTTGCAATGGAGGGTCTCCGTTGACTTGACCCAGAGAACAAGCGTTTCCTCGCGGTAACAGGAGGGCTACTTGGGGCACCCCGGTGTAAATCAGGTGACTCCCGGGTAGATGATGAGGGGGTACAAGAACTGACGTGGCGAAGCGGAAGGTGAGTTGAAAATGGCTGATGCCGAGACTGATGGAAAGAACGCTGTTTCCTAGGTTCCTTGTCCGCAGCATTGGCGTCGCTCGAGGATGGGGAAGGGGGAAGCCACGTGACCAAGCATTTCTGTAACGTGGAATGTGAGGCCGATTTTTTCAGTGAGTGCCCACTCGAAGATGGTGGACAGTTAGCAGTGGAAGGTGGAGTAAAATTTTCCTTGAGCGGGCTGTGCAATATATCTTTGTAGACGGGCATCCCAGACGTCACGGACTCGCGGTCTGCCGTCATTGGTCTTTCCCTCATTATCCGATATCGAGGGTCGAGATAATCGTCGTTGTCATCAAGAATGTGGGAGGCAGAAGAAGCGAATGATATGCCAGATGACGACAGATGAGAATCGTTGGATACATTGTCATCGCCGGAATCACAGGGGATAGGGACCGCAGGAAGGGCATGAGGAGGAGGAGCGGAAGGGGGTTCCGCTGCAACGCGTGAAACAGAAACCTGACGGTGGACCGTGGAGGAACGAGGGAGTGGTGGAATGGATTTCGGGTCATACATAGGTGGTGTGGGGGTCTTGCGACGCACATGGGGGAGGCTCGGTGTACTGCAGGAGGTGGCCTCTGTGTACCGCCTTGGACGTGTATGTGGTGTGGATTTGACAGGGCGCTTGTCTGTCAGCGTGGCAGTAGAGCCGTGTCTAGCCATGGCAGGTCTCTGGGTGCGAAGGGAACCCTCCTGTGGTGGGAAGAAATCTCTGTGATTTAACTGCTCCGGGAGCGTCCTTGAATAAGATAAGCCTGGGGATCAAGAACAAAAAGGAGGAATATATACTTGAGGGAGGTTTTGCCTTGGTCTGAAGGAGAGGGAAACTTTGAGGAGACCGGAGATAGAGGGGAATAGGGATGATGGGAGTGAGAAGATGCGGAGGTGAAAGAAGTACGCGCAGAAGTAAAGGTGGACGCATTCTCTTTCGGGACGATATCAGTTACAGAGGGGCTTGAGAATAGAGCCAATCCATTGCGATTGCGACTGCCCTTGGGAACTGCAAATGCCTTTGCGGAGAAAGGATCTGGATCGGAGAGTGTCATGATGGACAGGGGGAAAGAGAGGCGATCTCTGGGGCCATCTGTAGGTGTTTGTGGTTGGACGGGATCATCTCCTGACCGAATGGTGGAAGAGACGGACTTGGAAGAAAGCCTGGTAGGGTACTTTGAAGCGTTATGAGGAGGTGGGAAGGGTGGTTGGTCTTGTATAGGGTGAGGTGTATGTGACTTTTTGGATTTTCGGGTCATGGCTGCTGCCAATGTGTTGAATTTAAAGGATCGAGGAGACTTCGCGTCACGATCAGCACTATGCAGAGAGCATTTCTCCGAGACGGTGCAGAGAGGATCCTTTGGGCCAGGATGGACCCGTTTGCTGAACCATTGTCGTGCAGACGACATGATCTAAGGAGGGATATGAAGATCGGGTCAAAGAGAGAAGGCAAGGAAAGAAATGTGGAATAGGTACATCGGATATGTGGGGTTGATGGCAACGAGCGTCGGATATGGGTGCAATTGATGCAGGGGTCAAAGAACGGCTTGTGATTCTTTCCTGGCTGAGGACATGGACTGGGCAGTGCTTGGGTGCTCGAGACAAGGACAGCAAGGAACAACGAGGTGAAGGAAAGAAAAAAAAGTGGTGGGGGTTGAAACAGACGGCTGGTTTTGGACGAGCAGACTTTTCGGGCGACCGTATTTCCGACGGTCCCGGTGTCAAGGCCGCGGTTACGTCTTCCGTCAGACTAGTGGACTAATGTGTGTAGTTTAATACGATCAAAGTGAAATCAACCGAGGGACCTCCATGACCTTCCCCTCGTCGCCGACCTGTCCGATCGTGCATTGGACAGCTTCGCACACTTGCCAGGCTGAACCTCGGCCAACGTCGAACGACCCGCCGCCATCTCATGGAAGGTGCTGCGAGTCCCCGTCCGCAGGGGGCTTGACGTGGCAAGTTGGACACGCTCGCTCGCAGTTGGCGGGGCACAACGAATCTGCCCCAGAATCCACCCACGCTCCGTGGAGGAGAAGCAGGTACACTTCCTGGCGACGTGTCCGTGTCACCTGCCAGCTGTCTGATTGCAGCTGCGGCACGACAGGAACTGCAACCATCCGATGTCCTACTCATTCCTCAGGCAGTTTCTACCAAACTCCTCGCAAGGGACCCTCCACTGGGTGGCGCATCACCTTGTTACTTGGCCAACGCGGATCAACCTGCATATCGAGTCCCAGCCATCTGCCCAAGTTGCGGCTATCAGTGTTACCATCACTCATAACCTGGTGGACATCTGAACAGTTCGCTGCGGTATATCAACCAATGTCCATATGATGTACGGAGACAGGGGTCACTACTCGACCGGTTCACTCACCGCAATCCTGACGCTATCCGATAATGCGAACCAGAAATCATCATAATTATGTTCACCCAATCTCAGCCCACACATCCTCTGCGTCCCTTTCTAGTATCGCCTGAGCAGCCCGTGGCATGTTCGTCATCCCTGCTCGCCGTTCCTCTTCTCCTTGTGCATCGAATACTACCGAATCTTGCATGAGCGGTCGACCCAATTCCGCGTCCTCGTCCTCGTCCTCCAGATCTAAATCCAGATCTGTATACCCTGCCCTTCGCACCGCCGTAATGTCGATGGGCTTCGGCCGCGAAAATATAGACTGCCCGGATCTACGTATAGCAGCGTCAGCGCGTCCTAATCGGAAGAGCCCCATTATTCAAGCGCACTGTCTCATCACGGAAGCCAGGCGCCCGAATTGCAGGACGTTACGTGCTATTAATAGTAACGTGTCCAGCAACTCTTCTTCCTTGCTCGTCGTTCCACAACCGGCAAACGCTAGCACTAATAATGTTGTAGCGCAAAACAGGGTAAGTATGAGGTCGAAAACATTGAATGGAGATCTCCAGAATTGCTGCTTATAGTATATGAGACTTGCAAAGTATATACTACAGAGACTCACCCTTCCGAATGCAATAAAGCGCACGCTGACCTCAAGTATCATCGAGCTATTGATGATGACTTCCAACACATAAAATGGAAGACCAGGACATCCGTCCTGGAGACTGAGCACGACGGTGGTGACGGACAAGGCGGCCATGCCCAGGTAGAGAAGGATGTATGTCCGCGAGTGCACAAATCGGTTGGCAATTCCCCGCGCCATCTCGCGGCGGGTGAGTGCATACATCGAACGCGTGGACCTGCACGCAGACCATTGTAACCTGTCCGGGGTCCAAGTGAGGAGACGACTGACATGGGTTGTGCATGTGAGGAATCATTGCTCGCATGGTTGAGAGGTTCGGTTTCCTCCATATCACTGGTATCTGGCGGCTCAGGCATAGCTGAAGTAGTATAAGTAGAGTACGAGGACGGAGCCGCAGCCCTGGTCTGGCGACCAAACAATGTCAAATAGTTGTGGCCTCAACCTGCTTGTGATCCAGTCACTGATCAGTCATCGATTCATCCACAATCCCTTAGCCTCTTGAGTCTACCATCTTTTATTCACTGTACCACTGAGGACAAGCGAAGATGGGTGGAGGAGACTTGAACATGAAAAAGTCTTGGCACCCGCTCCTGCTAAAGAACCAGGAGCGGGTCTGGCTCGAGGAGAAGAAAGCTGTGCGTACACGGTCTCTTAATGCTTGTACATTTGTGCTGACACCATGTTTAGCTTGAAGAGAAGAAGAAGCTTGACCAGCTGCGCAAAGAGAAGGAAGAGGAACGCCAACTTCAGGAACTACAGCGTCTTCAGGAAGAGCAGACGGGCAAAAAGCGAACAGAAAAGTTGGAATGGATGTATACCACCCCTGCTACTGGGAGTAGCACCAATCCAAACGATTTGGAAGATTATCTTCTCGGAAAGAAGCGGGTGGATAAGATACTCATCGGGGACGAGCATGCCAAGGTGCGTTTCGGGTGTACCACTACGGCTTTTGTTGGCTGACGTGTACTCTCCCAGCTCGGTGCATCACACAAGAGTTTCATTGCTGTTCAGAATGCGAATACCCCTCGCGATGTTGCCAACAAGATCCGTGAAGATCCTCTTCTAGCTATGAAGCAACAAGAGCAAGCCGCTTATCAAGCACTGATGTCGAACCCCCTCCGTCTCCGCGAGCTGCAAGAGCGTAACGGCATCAAACCGAAGAAAGATAAAAAGGAGAAGAAGAAAGAAAAGAAAGAGCGAAGGGAGAGGGAGCGGTCCCGCGGCCGTGGCAGGTCATCATCGCGACCTCGCAGTGCTAGTCCCGAGGATGACTATCAAAGACCGCACTCGCCCGTACATAATCGCTATGGCCGTGATCGCAGAATGCGATCGCCTAGTCCTTACAGGTCTCCTGATAGGACTTCCCGAGATGACAGGCGATATCGCGACGAATACCGTTCGAGAAGAAGTCGCAGTCGCACTCCTGACTCATCCCATACTAGTTACAATGATCGAAGCCACGAACGCGACACTAACCACAGGGTCCGCACATTACCTCGATCTGATGAATCCGAGGACAATGGTTACGACCACCCCAGATATAATGATGACCGTGGACGACGATACGCACATGATGTCCACAAACGTCGGAGGAGTTCGAGTCCTGCATATGATAGTGGTTCGAAACGTATGCGGATTACGCCTCCGCCTCCTTCACGTCCCTCGGACTCGGTTCCTTCGAGAAAACCAACTGGCGATGACGAGAAGCGGGCTGCTCGGCTAGCGGCAATGCAATCGAATGCCGTGTCAGTGGAGACTGACCGGCAGAAACGGCTGTTGGATCTGTTGGAGAAGGAGAAGGCTGAACTTGAAACTGAGAACCGCGCACGTGAGAAGTCCAAGGGAATGGGTGGTTTCCTCAGTCAAGAGCAGAAGAGAGTGTTTGGAGGCTCGGGAGGATTGGAGGATCGTATTAGGAGGGGACGCCACGGTTTGGTGGCAGAAGCGGACTGATTGTAGATCCAGATTCGTTCAGGCACCTCTGCGGTCACCTTTTTTTCCTACATGTTTTGCGTACATGCTAACGTTGTCATCAGTATTACAGAATGTATTCTTCCGGGCGAACCGGAATTACTGTACCATTACCTGTCCCTGTGGCGTTATCAAGGGTCCTATCTCGACAGCGCGGAAACTACTACTTAACTGGTTTACAATATGCTAGGCATTGCAGTGAAATGGTGGGACTTCGGTCCCCCGTATTCTCACAACTTCAGTACGTTAAGTTTGGTCCCGCTACCGGTCCTGGCCCTCGGGTGGAGGTTTGTATAAATGTAACTGCTGATCTTCATGATCGATCTTCGGTGATTCTACTGATTCTACATTCCGTCTCGGCTTTCTCTTGATGTACGTGTATTCCAAATCCTGCCTTCCCCCCAATATACTCTCCCTGCAGGTTTCTTCTTGGGACACTGGGAACATCTTACCACACTGGCCCCTCATACCGTTATACGGCAGGGCATAGTTACTGTTCGGGCTTTTCTTGCAGAATTATCTATGTTTATTCAAATCAACGTACCTCCACCTCGATGAAACCGAGATCGCCCTGTGTTACTTGGGGCCTGGTTCCGCACCGTCCACGGAAAAATTCTGAACAGATATTACAGGCTTCTGAAGGAGGGGCTGCTCGCCCTCACGTTCGTCCGAAGGATACCACCGACGAAGAAAAATTTCCAGTTGAAAAGTATGAATGAAAGCGATCTCCATTCAGTTCTTCGTTTGTGTCGCATCTGTGTTGGCTACGAGTGGTTTGCAGCACAAGACCAACTTTGCGGTGCCGTTGGTACCGCACTCTGTGTGTGTGCCATCCTCTCTCTTGGATTGACAACATTTTTGGTTTTGAAATCGTCTGTTCTGGGGTCATATGTAGCTATACATAACAGTGCCCAAACTCCTTTTACTGGTGCAAGGCTCGTCGGTGACTGTATGTGTGAGTGTCCCTCGCTATCCAAGTGTTCTTGGTCCGTCTTAACAAAGAACAACCTAATATGATGCTCATTCGAAGTAACATGTGTTTCGGTCACAGACTTGATGATACTCGCTGTTAGGACCGGATGGGCATACACAATTTTTGCAGCGCATCAGTCTTTCCGCAGGCCACCTGATCTAGTTGCTAGCGGGGCTTGTCCAAGGCCGCGTTCTCGAGCCAAGTGTTTTTCAAGTTCGATGAGCGTGACTGATGCAAGATGGTTTTACGACAAATATTGTGTCTAACACGATTACCAACCACATATGTAGAATAACCAGCTTGTTCTCTCTGTTTCAACACTTTTCTATGTCAGATATGTCATGGTCATCCCGATATGTATGCTACGAGAACGAAGTCGCAATCTGGTCTCCAATCAGCATAAGTTCCTTACTCCCTTCAAACAACATCTTTGTGCTCTCAGTGACTTCCTGCCGTACAATATCAATGCCACCCTCGCTAGGCGGCGCACTAATAAAGTCCGAATGCTTCAAGTTCTCGATTACCTGAAGCGTCTTGTCACCGCGAATGAAGTCATCGCGCAGGAAACGGATGAGCTGGGTCTGAACAGGTGGCGTATATATCGGCGAGTTGCGGACGAGCTGTTCAAGCCGTCGACATATGGCTGTACGGGTTTCTACCGCAGCTTGGAAACGTTCGATTAGAAGGACGTTGGAATAATTGAGGGTAACATTGAGTTTCGCCTTTCCCTTGCCCGTAGTAACACTGTCGGCTTCTCCTGGAAGTTGAGAGCCCGAAGGAAAGGAACATGCGGAGGTGGAAGCGAATGATGAACCAGAGAGCGATGCATCCTCAGAGTCAGAGTCAGCGCTTGCAGCTACTGACGTGGCCTCTTTCATCAACCGCTCGAGATGTGCTCTGCTGGCAAGTGATTTCCGCTTCTGCTTGCGGGGAGTGCGGGGAGTGCGGCTTTTGCTAACCATGTCGCTGTAAACCCTGTCGTCTAGCGTGAAGAGAGTGTATAATTTTTGTAACTTTGTAACACTTAATCAGACCAGACTCGTCAGTTCCATGGAAGGAACTCACCAGAATGCGATGCTATGGTATGGAACTGCGTTTGAATAATGAAGTGAGATTTAAGAAGCTATGTTTGGATTCAACTCAAGCCATGCCAATGTGTTTCTGTCGCACTTGCCTTGCGTGGCCCGTATGTTCTATGTGGAGAATCAAATAGGATGGGAAGGCAACGCACAAGACAAAGAATACAAGCTAGCCTTGCTGTGGTCTAGTATAAACTTTTGGTTGCTAGCTAGCACAGATGTACATTGCACAAAAATGTGATGTGGCGGACTTTCCGGGAATACCAAGGCAGGGTCACGTGAGGACCTGAAACGCAATGCGATGTCACGCGACGCGACGTTCAAGAATATTGCAATTGCAGTTACGACACAATCTACTCCGAACAAAACTTGAATCCACCTGCTAAACCCATGACATTATCTGGATCCACGCATTGCTGCAAACTGCATAGCCTGGGCAGATTAGCCCCGTATATCATTTCCAGGGGAGTGTCATATATGGCATAATTGGGATAAAGAGGAGCTTTGGATGTCCCTGACAGCTGTTGTAGACGACAAGCGCTCTCCCGAATCGCAGCATGCATAGCGTCATCAACAGTTTCATTGGCCCATGAGTAATAGATTTTGAGAGGAGTGAAGCCAACCGAACGCGATGGCGGAAAGGCGGAAGGGGCGGAAGAATGGCTGTAGAGAGAAGGAAGGAATGGTTCGATGACGTAAGAGACGAATTGGGCTCCAAGTGAGGGTTCTGAACCCCAGAACTGAAAACCAACAAGTCAGTTCATCCGGCCTCTCTAACGAGTGTCATACTTACGACAGTCTCGTTCACAACAGCATCAAGAAACGGAACTGAGTAGTTGAGGACGGAAATAGTGTTGAAAATCGCGCTATGAGGTGTCTATCAGGAAAAACTGATAGATGATTCCTCTCGTCTTACCGACTACCGTACGTGGCGTTTGCCATCGAACTCTTGATAAGCGCAGAGAAAGACATCGTCGAGACGTTCTTGACAAGAGACGGGATACCCAGAAACTCGTCAAAAACACCAGCAGGTGGTGTTGGTGCATCATAAAATACCAAAGCGGAGGGGCCCAACTATGCAAGTTAAGATGAGCTGTAGAGATTTTGTATACTGAGGGACATCATACCGATTTGCGGCTGAGGAAGTAGTCATACGTGATCATCAAAGATGCTTTCGGGTCAGTGGTATTTGCAGCAAAATTAGCAGTGGCTTGATTAAGTAGCTCGACATTGTCCGGAGAGTAGGTGATAAATCCGCCCTGAGCACAAGTGAGATGGGTTTAACCAGATTTTTGGTCAACATTTACCCAAACCTGTGTCTGAGGGAACGTCCGTAGAGTAACCTTCGTTACTATTCCCTGTACTGGAAGTGAGCAGGCCGCATAATGACAACAAATATTGCATACAAAGTTATTGAACCCGCCCTGTAATCTATCATCAGATGACAATTGGTATAAACAGACAGACACTAACCTTCAATCCGAAGAAAAGGTCTTCGTCTTCTTTGGTCACGGTCTTCACCGTCCCATTAGGCATGACTAGTTCATACGCCTGCACAGTGTCGACAGTCAAACCATATTGGTTTGTGAGGTACGAGTATCCTGTAGTATATTTCAGTAAAGCGTTCTTTACACGTTGAATGTATAGGACCTCCGCCGAGTGACAATCCACCGACACCGACACCTGGTCCTCTTGCACCAACGACGTTTACATCATGAGGCTCTAGGGAGGCATAGACTGAATCCCATGTCAAACCTGCACCGACAGTTGCTGTCTGCGTATCTGGATCATAGGTTACGTCGGAAAAGCGGGACAATGAGATGTGCACGCCAGCGGTGGACGAAAATCCTGGATTCGTCGTATGACCGCCGCTCTTGATCTGTATAACTGTCATCGGACCTATTACTTTCGATGAAATAAAGGCTGACCGCAAATGGTTGGCGCAACGCGGATATAACGTTGAGCTGTAGTGTGGAATTACTTATCACTCCCTCGAGGTCATTGAAATGACGTACCCCCAACCCCAAATCCTCGGCCGTACCAGGTTCGAAAGAGCACGTTGCATTTTGCGAGCTTGAAGAAGCCCAGTGACTGATATCCCCTATGTAGGGTAAGGAGCCTGCAAGAGATTTAGATAGAGGGGGCCTTGGAATCAAGTCGGCAAACCTGGGTAGTAGACACCGGATGAGTTCGAAACTAAAGCCGCTATCCCTTGACACGCGTCAGTGGCTGACGTTGCGTTCGCGAACACACCGGCGATTAACGCCAAAGACCAGTAGTAGAGAATAGGTGAACGAAGGGCCGTCATCTAACTGTGTGATGTGGGGGAAACGAAAGGTGATGCATTGATGGGCCATCTTATAAACATTCTTATGTGGCTGTTGCAGGCGAACTTAGCGCGGTAGCAAGGAATAATATTCTGGTTCATCAACTGAGGCGGTGTGCAAGCGTGTGCGTCAGACGGGATGATGTGTTACATAATCACGTGTTTGTATCCGCCGCCGCGCCGCCGCGCACGACCATGATCATGGAGTCTAGTTGATAGGGTGAGGTCCAGTATTTTCCACAAGTGCCACTCGAAGTCGATGGCCTCTCGTTGGCTTGCATCATCTGCTTTCAGGTCGATCATACTCTCATCGCGCCCAGCGGTGAAGCTTGACTCCACGCTCGCCGTTCATCGTAGCCGGACTGTACCTTCATCCGCTTTTCACTCTACTTTTCCTCGATTCAGGACTCGGCCCCAGACATGGCATTCCAACGTACTATGGCTCTTTCCAGTCGCAGGTGGCGTTTTTCTGTACCTCTCGCCAAACTCAAAACCACATTTACACACCTTCTTTGCATCTCCGACCCTCATGCCTTGTCCGGCCAACCAGCAACGCATCAAGGATGAAGACATGATCAGTTCGCCCGCAGAACCCCACATTTCCATTGGTTCGCAGATCCTACATCTAATCCAGGAATATGTTTGGGAACCGATATTGACCGCACGACGTTTCATTCACCTCTTCTACCTCTTTCTACCGGTTTTCGCCACTATGCCAATGCTGCTCATTGGTCGCCCCGAAAGGGGACTGGGGGGCGACCGTTGGGGTGCAGTCTGGTGGTACGGGCTACTCGTCTCTAGAATGCAGGCCGCAGGACCTACATTTATAAAGGTAAATGGAATCTTTTACCTGTACAACCTAGTTCACACTAGTGTATTAGCTCGCACAGTGGGCTGCATCTCGCCCTGACCTCTTTCCTACTCATCTTTGCGACAAAATGGGGGCCATGCATTCCCGTGGGAAGCCACACTCATTAAAAAGTACAGTGCATGTCATAGAAAAAGTCTTTCAGAGATCATTCGAGGAGATTTTCGAAGAGTTCGAAGAAGCACCTATCGGGACGGGTGCAATAGCCCAGGTACACCAATTTATGTTTAATGATGTGATGCCATATTAGGTTGCCTTCCAGGTGTACAAGGCTACCCTTCGACAAGACCTGATACCACCATCCTATCTTGGACCAAAAAGGCAACCGAAATCTGCGGGTTCACTTACTCCCGTTATTTTAGATCGTCCACCACCCTCAGTCCCCTCTGCTGCAGTTGCTGTCAAAGTCCGTCATCCACGAGCTGCCAAGATGATCGCCCGTGACCTTTCCATCATGTCATTCTTTGCCCACATTTTAACCCTCTTCCCCGGTATGCAATGGATATCTTTACCCGAAGAAGTTGCTGTCTTCGGTAATATGATGCGTCAACAACTGGATCTTCGTAACGAGGCTGAAAATCTAATCACCTTCGAGACCAATTTTGCGTCGCGCAACCTACCCGTCACATTTCCACGCCCTCTAAAGGAGTTCTCTACGTCTGACTTGCTGATAGAGGAATATGAAAATGCTTTGCCGATGGAGGCATTCTTAAAGAACGGTGGTGGACCATTTGACAAGCAGATAGCAACCATTGGTCTGGATGCTTTCTTAGTAAGTGAAGCATTGCAGTTGGCCCCTTGCTGACGAGCCCCAACAGAACATGCTTTTGCTGGACAACTTCGTACATTCAGATCTACATCCGGGGAATATTATGGTCAAGTTTACGCGGCCTCTTATGACCTACGATCTCTTACGTGGTGTCTTTAACAACCTCTTTACCAAGGCGGATAAGAGCATTTCTACGTTCTACCATGCATCAGAGTCGGATGAGATTGTCTCGCGTTTACGGGAACTTCGGGGAAAGCCTGCTGAGTGGCTAGATGAACTCAAGAGGATCTCTGAAGAAGGCTATATTCCTGAAATCGTCCTCATAGATGCTGGGCTAGTCACTACCCTGAACGCAAAGAACCGTCGGAACTTCCTGGACCTTTTCCGTGCGGTAGCCGAATTCGATGGCTACAGGACTGGACACCTGATGGTGGAACGATGTCGTACTCCTCACTTGGCCATCGATTCGGAGACGTTCGCACTCAAGATGCAACATATCGTGCTTGGAGTGAAGCGTAAAACGTTCTCGC
>Ga0307518_10001407_pt1 | contig 17896 bp, 3 predicted proteins | sample 25_EM_MG_FD_203889 | JGI IMG/M metagenome (GOLD analysis project Ga0307518, IMG submission 203889) | Populus trichocarpa ectomycorrhiza microbial communities from riparian zone in the Pacific Northwest, United States - 25_EM | ecosystem: Host-associated > Plants > Roots > Unclassified | place...
AGTTGCCACCAAGTCTGCTGACAAGTATGCTAACCAAACAACAGAACGAAGCCAGAATCCAGTAAAGCACTTCCGCCGACGACCAAAAATGGCGAGGATAGTTTGCAGAAAGAGACTGAGTAACATCAATATTCGAAGCGTATCCATCGTTGATGACTAGGGCATAACAACAAAAAATTTACAAAATAAATCCGCACAAAATCAGCATAGTTCCAAACAAACCAAAATTAACTTAATTAAAGATAACTAAATACAAAATTAAAAAATAAATTAACCTAGTATTTTGTTTTGAAATTAGCCAAAATTAACTTAATTAAAGAAAGCTAATAAAAAATGTCAGTTTCAAGCAATGGAGATATCCCACGACTTGTAAAATATAACAAAAAAAAACAATTTTAAATTAAGTAATTCATTTAAGAAGCCAAGCCTAGTATTTTGTTTTGAAATAAGCCAAAAAATAGTTTGAAATAATAAATTACATTGGAGTTACTTTTTCGTAATCAGAGATCTGGTCGGGTTTAAATTACTTTCACCAAATAGTTTTCTAATAATTTCCATCTTTGTTCTTTTAATTAATCTTAAAAAACATTTATAGGGGAAACTAGAAAATCATACATGTTTAACAAATATAAATTTATTAAAATAAAAAAGGTCCTTATATATATATATATAGAATAAGTTTTTGAGTGTTCAAATGTATTCTCATTATGTCCATCATTAAAATCATTTTTGACTGACCCGTATTATATTCAATTATGAAAAATATTTTTTGACTGGTTGCTATTATATTATATTAAATTATGAAAAATGAAATAATGATAAATTAATTATTCTCTTATTGGTTCTTACAAAATGGGAATTCTAAAACACTTTTATGTCTAAAAATGAGGGTATGTCCTATCAGGATTTATAGGGGAATTAAAAAAAAATCTTTTTACACATCAATTTTACGAATAAGCCACCCCTTTTTTTATTCCTTTTCTCTTTATAAACCTAGACTTTAATATTTAGTTCTATTTATAGGAAAACTAGGGATTTTGTTTTTGGTATGTATTTTTTCCTCTTCCAAATACATTAAAGTTTTCCAAAAATATTTAGTTAAATTGTGAAAGATATAAATGTTTTCTCTTTACTTCCTACTAAAAAATAAAATTATTGAATAAAAAAAATCAAAACATTAAATCTGAATATATTCTTTAAAAGGAACATTAAAATTTTCATATAATATAATAATGAATATACTTAAATGACATTTGTCATTCTTGAATTGTATTGGTTTAATAATGATGTATAACCTTGTGTTAAAAAAATCCCAAATTTTTATAAAAAAAATGTGATTTTTTTTGGGATAATCATGGAGAGAATATATATATATAATGTGATTGAAGTTTATAATAATAATAACAATAATAATAATAATAATAATAATAATAATAATAATAATTGAAGTTTTATTGATAATTCAAGGAGTTAATTGCATAGTTTAATATGCAATTAATAAAATGTATTTTAGATCAAAACTTCAAATATAAAAAAATAATTATAACTTTCTTATTTATTTTTACATTAAAAAAATTTAATTATTTTTAAACATATTATGATCTTAAAATAATTATTTGAAATTTTGATTTTGATTTTTAGAGAACGAACAATCACGAGTTTTCAATAAACTAAAGTCAAAATAATGTACACAAAATTTTATAAAAACTTATGCCATATATAATTATTATAATTAAAGAGCTAACTTCTTTAAATATATTTATTTATTTTTCTCACGAACTTACATCAATCAATCGCCTAAAGTTTTTAATCTAAGAATGTATAAAGAAACAGTAATAGTGTATACTACGTGTAATATTAGAATAGTGAGTAAAAAATGTTGGATGGCTATTAATTTTAATATTGATAAGTATATATTTTGATTACATATTAATTATGGCTCAAAGTCTAGGAGTTGGATTGTTAGGTTCAAGTTATTTATGATCCTTGACATTAAATAAATTCAAGTAAAATAAAAACTAAAAAACTCATAGGACCAAAGATTATCATATTTTTTAACCATTTAGCTATGGGAAGCACAATAGTGATGAATGAAAAGTGATGCATAGTACTATAGTTACCTAGGATTCAGGGAAATGCTATGTGGAATTAGTGTTTCCCTTTAACTACCTTCGAAAAAATATATTTTTAATTATCATTAAAATATTTGATTAAATAATTATTCATAAAAGCAATTTAATAATTAATATTATAATTTTAGTAGCAAATTATGTCAAGTGATAGTGCCATCCTATTGTCTTTAAGGGAATCAAATTAATTTTGGTTATAATAGGAAAGGAAATCTATTTTTTGAACAGTTTCAGACACATTATGAATGAATGACCATGTTTGATTTCCTTCAATTAGACCAGGTGTGCCAACAATCTACTGTAATGCATAGTAATCACAGATGATGTTGTAACAAATATGTCTGAAAATAATAACATTTTTAGCAAAACTTCTAACCAGCTTAAATGATGTTGAACTAAAGAAACATCAAAGAAAATGCTAGTAATCACATAATAATCTACTGTAATGCATAAATTTAAAACAAGAATAAATCACAAATTAATTTCCTGTCTGAGCTCCCTTAATTATGCTCAACAAATCAAATTAATTATCAGGATTAATTAAAAGAAATGGAAGATAAACACATTAACTGATCATATCTCAACATACCTGAAGAATAATGCTTCAATTTCCCAGCCACCAAATTGTGTGTTTATTCAAAGTGATGGTGTAACAATGGGAACTTGTATGCATATGTATATTTTAGCAAATAAATCATAGGTTGCTATTTGTAAGAAAAAAAGGAATAAATATTTTACTTTCATCACAAGTCAAAGCTTCGATAAGCTAGCTGTTATAGAAAGATGCACGTCAGGAATTTCAACACTTACAACTTAAATCAAAGCTTATTCTTGAACAGGGAGAAAAACAAGAATAAATTACTTTCTCTTGTCTCATCAAGCTAAGACTTGAAAAAGAAGAAGGACTATACCACGTAGTTTACGTTTTCTTTTCGCAAGCTAACTCCATCAAACAAAATTAAATACAAGGCTTTCAAATTCATATGCTAGAATCAAACAAAATTTGAATTTTCTTTACATCTCATGCATTACTACCTCATGCAGTTTGATTAAATTAAAACTACCGGGGGCTATTCAAAAAGAGAAAGAAAAAAAAAAGTGAGAATATATCTCTTTTGTCGCAATTAATCTTTAAATGATTTTGCAGCACATTAAAGTTAATATTTAGTACTCTTCTTACTCGGAATTAGCATATGACATGGCCATGAATTTCAATTGTTCCAAAAATCTTGCGTGTAATAATGAATAGCAATAATTGATCTTATGCCAATAAGGCGTTGATCCAGTTTTCTAGAGCTGGAGGCTAAATTCTAGAAGTTGAATTTTAATATATAAACTGAGGGAAGGTTAGCAAAACTGCAGGGGCTCTGGTTTGGCAAAGGGAGGGGGTGCCGGCACAATTGCCAAAAGAAAAATAGGGTAAGGTTTTTTTTTTACGGCTCCCTCCCACTGTGAAAAATTTAATCTTTTTTTCTAATTATTTGGCCTAACATCTGTATTTTGGTTATTTTTTTTAAATAAACAATATTAACGTCAACTTAATAAATAAAATTAATGATTTTGAAAATAATACGTTAAAAGCTCAACACGTTGAAAAAACATTTGAAATTCGAATCCTTTTGATATAATTAACGCTGAAAATGTTAAAAATAACACAAATATATCAAGAACATATTTTTTGGGTTTTCATTGTTTTTTGCTTTTTTTTTTTTGTTTCTTTCACCTAAAAAATACTTCAAAATAGGGTTGAAAATTGAGTAGCAACAAAACTAAAAAGAAAAAATAAAATAGATCTCATAATTTTTAAAATCCAAGTCTTTTGTATCCTTTCAACCAAAAAAATAACTTAGTTTTACATGACTATTGAAAAACTAAGAAAGAGAGAAGATGAAAAGATAATTTCGAGTGTAGAAAAAAAGGTTAGAGTTAATTTCTTTCTTCTTTCTGGCCGCCACCCTTTTTTTCTTTCTTGCTTTCCTTTTTATCTGACAGGAAAACCCTTTTCCCCACACCCCTACTAGTTCGTTTGTATCCTAAAAAAAAGTAGGAGTCCTTTCCAAAATAGACAATTTATATTTAAATAGTACAATAACTACTTTCCTGTAAAGAAGAAAAAATAGGCTTGCATAAAATTTTCAAGCTTTGACTTTAAATTTAGTGAAGTTTATTTGATAAAAAAAAGACCTCTTTCATATGAATAAATAATTGTCATATCAGTTTGGATGCTTGGTAAGTAAGTTGGACTTATTTCTTCACAAAACTTGTCTGTTGACAGAATTTATAGGTTATCTTAGAAAAATCATCTCTCATATGAGCTTTTTTCTGCTGCAATTTGGTATGTTGATGTCTTTGAGTCAAGAATCCAAAAAAAATTAAGTTTGTATTAAATGGACTTCTCTAACTCAAGATATTCAAGTCGAAATGACCGAAGGTAAAAAATAGCAGAATACAAGACTTGTCTTTGAAGGCTGCGATTTTCATGCTCTTTCTTCTTCTTTTCTCTTGCCATATATGTATAGAAAAATATAGATTTTAGCTATCTAATGCCACTAGAATCACTTCATTTCAATCTCTATAATTTAAGTTCTGCGTAAAACATTGATCGAAGGTCAAATCTGCCAAGATTTGACACATGTTGGAACATGATCTGAATCTTTTCTTCAAATTACTCTTTTTTCTAATCTTACATCCAAAAATACCTTCATAACTTAAAATAAATAATATCAAAGTATTTTATGTATAAAACATAGGCAAAATGCTAGGTAAATATGGGTAAAACTAACGAATAGTATAGTTGCATTAGGGTCGACTCGGGATAAGACCCAGGTCATGGGTTGGGAGGGTCAACATGAGTTGATCAAAATTAAAAAAAAATTAAAGTAACCTTGTTTTGATAAAAAATAAATACAAATAATCAATAAATTTTTTATTTGTATTTTATCTTGGGTTGACTTGGTCACAGTTTGACCTGAGTATTTAGCCGGTCAGGTCAAATAACATCGTTAGTTAATTTTTTGGCCATGATTTTTTTTGTTTTATTTAGAGATTGTGTGACACTACAACTTGAAAATGTACTTCCTGAAATATTGTCTAAAATAAACTATTTACTCTCATCGCAAGCTACATATAACTTTACGAAAGGTTTATAATATATATTAAGGGTTATTCGCAAGAGATAAATATATAGAATAAATAACTAAATTACTTTCTCTAATCACAAGCTAAAACTAAGTATTAGGAACAGAGAGGTTTTTATCTTTTATTGCCTAAAATATTTGTAATTCTCAAATTCTTTGCTTAAATTCTCATCAGATTGAAAAAAAAAAATAAAGGTTGTTCCAAAAGAGAAAGCATAATTCACTTTGTTCTTATTATTTACAACATTCTATAAAATGTTTCTCTAGTTACCATTCATGTCCACTATTCCAAAAAACTTTTTCAAGCTCTCTACTTTGAGTATCATGTCAGCAATCACAAATATTCCAGACTTTCTTCGGACATGAGTATAAATTTCTTGCTCCCCATGGAAGGTACTGCAACTTAATTAAGAATTTAAAAGTAGCTCGAGGAAAAACTGATTGAAGAAGAACACTTTCGTAGTCTTTAATTACTCTTTTAGAATTTTCTATATGGATTTAATAAGCTGGTAATTCTTGGTAGTATCACGTGAAAGGTATAAGAACCATGTGTCATGAAATCAGGATATGGTAAAAGGAGACAGGCTTCGTTTGTATATTTGGAGATAACATGAGCTGCGGATCGAGTCAAGATTCGTTTTAGTCCCATTAGTTGTATCTTTTGACATGAAGCTGAAAAAGAAAAGAAAAGAAACTCATTCAACTTGAAAATTTCAGATTCTAACCAGGAAATTATCATTTACAAAGTGGTTGCTTATCTGAAAATTGCTCAAATTATATAGAATCAAGGAGTGCTAATTATTGATTAACAAGTAGGATTTAAAATTGTGATCACGGATAGAAGACTAATATGGAAGCCTGTGATTTGATTGCAATCAGTAATTTGTGCCTTAATTAATCCCTGATAAAGATAATTAATTATGCATGGAGATTAAGCGAAAACAATCAGAACCATATAACTAAATACAGTCTCAGGATATAAGTCATAGTTGTGAAAACTGAGAAGACCTATTTCATAATAATAATAATAGTAGCAGCAGCAGCAGCTGCTGAATTCATCTCTGGATTATCGCTAATCTATAATAAAGGTGAAATCAATCAGAATATTTGAAATATTCATGAAAACAGATATCTCAGAAATGTTAGTAAAGATTCTATTTGAACCCAATTTATCAAAAGTCCCTTAGTGTAGTACTACAATTTTTTTGCCAATAAAATGGAAAATCATTCGAAAGCTTAATTAGCTTATTGACGTAGTTTATCAAACATAGAAAAGTTGGTGAAATTTCAATCACTATGTTAATGTACACGATAAACATTCTTCTAACACTTGACCATATCTAATACGCTATGTGAATTCATGAGTTAATGTACACGATAAAAAAGATACAAATTTTATGTTGGTGAAATCATAGTTTATCAAGGTGAAATTTCTTTAATTTTCTCTATAGCTTATTTAATAATCAATAGTTTTTGTTATTATTCTGGACAAACGATTATTGCAAATGACTTCAGATCACATATTATTTCATATTTAAAATTAATGCTTACATGTAAATATAATATATTAATGTACCTTAAGTGTCCGAAGATCAAATTAGATGCAGGTAATGTCTTAAAGAGTTTTTGAAAACACGGTGTGAACCGCGTTCTCTCAAAATTCAATTTCATCTGCATAAGGTGTTGATTTTCAGTAATGAAATGATCCATTACAAAACGTACATATATTATACATATTGACAATATTTTCAGTTATGAAATGAGAAAAAAAAGGTTACAAACTTTCAATACATCAAAACAACAAAATAAAGCTAAAAGGCATAGTATAACAATACATGAGAAAGTTCCATCCTTATTAAAGCATTAAAAATAACAGTACTACTCCACAGAAATATACCTCGGACCCAGGGAGCTAGGTTGTTCAGACTCAAGAATACAACCAAGCCTTGTAGACCGATCAGCTAATTGTTCATTTATTGCAGGTGGACATTGCTTGCTTAAACCGAGATGTGCCATGAGAAGACAGACATGAGTGAGTAGCTCCCCACCTCGGGCAAGTGCATGAATGTGCTGCTTCCATCCACAATGACTTGCGGCATGCATCAACATGTCCACCCACACTTCACTTATCATTTCCCATTTCTTGTCATTTGACCAACCATCCCGTGTCTCCAATGACTGCAATGACACAGCAAGCATGCAACCATCTAGTAGGGCTGACATTTCTCCTTCGCCTTGTTCTTCAATTTCCTTTAACACGGTAGACGGACTTTGAAGCAATTCTTTGAAAAAGGCTTTCACTTCAGCTTCCTGAAACGATAATGCATTCAATTCTTCCAAGGAAATGTTGAGCTTCACTTCTTTATGTGTATTCCAGAAAAGGAGACGACGCAAATGAATTCTCGTATCATCATACCTTGTTTCGCTGGGCTCTCTCGCTAACATGGTTGGACAATTAACCAGGAGATACAACATGTAATCGGATAATAATGTGCTGTTCAATATTACACCTTTTCGCTTCTTGTGAAAACCATTCTTCTGATCAGAATCATATAAGTAACAAACATGAGTAGCAATGTGCCAAGTGAGGAGGCTATGAATGAATTCTACACCATCCACACTCCATCCAAATTTACCGACGCAATCCTTGCTTTGAAGTGCCTCGCGACCTCTCTCTTTCAACAGATTCTTGAGAACAGCGAAATCACTGGTATCGGGATCGTACCTTGAACGTTTATCCTTGACTTGTTTGAAGATCAATTCTTTTAAATCCTTGCCCAGTACTTTTTTCCGGCTATCAATGTTCCCTATGATCCATGGAAAGTACTTCTTAAGAAGCTTGTTCACTGGTTTGTTTGATTGAGCACTTATTAGGTTGTATTGTCCCATAGATCCTGACCACCATCTTTTTCTCTTCCTACAAAATGTTAGTAACAGAGAAAGACAATTGATTCCACGGGGAATACCACCAGCTCTTTTACTAGTACTGGTAAGCCAAATCATAGTCCAGTCGGAAAAGAGATGCATAATGATGGAATAAGTTTCAAGGCACACAACTCCACCCAGCAACACGTAAGATATAATCTTATCATTTTTCGAATAGACACTAGTGCTCTTTGCCATTATTGAGAAGGAAACTAATGCAGAAATAGATGATAAGAAGGTGGTAGAGCGGAGAATGACGCGAGACCTGGAAATCGTTGTCACCTTAGAATAAAGCCGATCATACTTGAATCCCAGCTCAACTTCTGTCAAGTGGAAGGCTTCCTCCGCTTCCTTTTTAGAAACCAAATCATAGGTGAATTTTTTATCCAATCTGACGAGATCAAAATTCCTGGACAGTATCTGGAACGTTTTATATAAAATATGAGCCTCATGGAGATATATGACCTTACTTCTTGTATTCTTGTAGCAGGGTAATATATCTTTAATCTGGAAGCAATGTACTTCCGCACAAGGTGGTGGCGACACATTATTGTATTCGTGGATTCTCGTCAAAACCCAAATCCTTTCACCATATTTGATGATTCCTGAAACAAAGATGGGAATGAATACCGACATGATGACATTGTTGTTCCATAACCTGAACAAGACATAACAAGCCACACCAACTCGGGTTACTAGCTGAAAAAGGCGAACTATCAATAAATTGCTGGCTCGATCCGTTGAATAAACAGGAATAGTTCCAGGGCCACCAAGGTGAACAAGAAGGATTGGAGCCCAAAATACAGGAATTAATTTCGGATTTGCGGAGTCGGCTTCGCTGCGAGCAAGGATACCCAACGAAAAAGTTGCCACCCAATCTGCAGACAGGTATGCTACCCAAAGAAAAGTCCCAAGCAAACGTCCATTAGTATACTTCCGTCGTTCTCCAAAAATGGTGAGCAAGATTTGCAGAAGGAGACTGAGTAACATTAATGACCGAATCTGCCATTCATTCCATAGTTCTACAATATCTTGAGACAGATGGGCCACATCAATCTTTGACGACACGTCCCTAGCAAACACATTTTTCAAAAATAAATCAGCATAGTTACAAACAATTTGATCAAAACGAACTTGAGAAAATTAAAAACAACATACAAAAGGACCATTTTTTTTTCTTTTTCCTTATTTTATATATATATATAACCTTTTAGTTGAAGAATTAAAATAAATGAATAAAAGGAAAACGTAGATGAACTCCTAAAATATATGAAAATAGAATTATATATATAACTTTTTAGTTTAAGAATTAAAATAAATGAATAAAAGGAAAACGTGGACGAACTCCTAATATCTATGAAAATAGAATTATTAGTCCTTGTCTCACAGTCTAGACAGACAAACACATATTATCTCTCACACTCACTGTTACATGGCTTTCTAGAGAGAGAAGCTCCGACCTCTCTCTATAAAGCAAATAAGAAAAAGCCAAAGAGAGAACAAAACCTTATGGGGGCTGCCCTCGGCTAAATATAGTCGGCGGTAAGCCCCTTAACATCTTTTTAACATTTTTTTTCCCTTTTGTTCATATTCCCCTTTTTTTTTCAGATCTAGATCTAATTTTTTTTACTAGATCCTTGAAGTTGTGGCCATAGGTGAAGTGGTTAGTATGTTTGTAGTATTTGGAGAAGACTTTCCTCCTTTGAGCTGCCAGTGGTTCTTTTTTGGGTAAGAATGGGGCTGTAATTTATGGCCGAAATTGGGTGTGATTTTTGTTGCAGGTTGCTGCTTGTGATGAGGGGAAAGTTCGGATATGTTGTGGGTCTCCTGGAACCTGTTTGTGAGGGAGAAAAGAGAGGCAAGGCAGGGTTATATGCGGGGCTACTGGTAGCAACGGAGAGTAGATCGGGGGCTGGGTTTTTGGGAGGAGATCGGGTCTGTTGAGGGGCCGCTGATGTCGGCTTCAAAGGAGGAAGGAGAAAACGGGCAGCTGTGGTTTCTTAGCTGGTTTGGCGTCAGTTTCTTTACGGTGCAACTGCTAGTAATAGTGAGGAGATCGGGTGTTTGGATTTTGGGAGAAGATCGGGTGATTTATGGGCTATCAGTTTGAAAGGAGGAAGAAAAGGACGGCTGGTGTTTCCAGATGGTTTTTGGCATTGGTTTGATGGTGTGGAGGAAGAGAGTGGCATGGCTGGTGGGTCTGGCTAGGATGGTTCAGGCTGGAGGGAGAACTGGGAAAGGGTAGAAATTAATTTTATTTTTCAGGGCTGTATGGAATCCTTTGTTTTCAAATTTTAATTTTGGTGGGGATTAGTGATTACCCTAAATTTACCTAGACTCAAAGATGATGCCTTGACAAGCGCATCTGAGTTCAGTCTCTTTTCTTTAATTAAAAAAAATAAAAAATCATTAACTACAAATACTATATAAATTTTTTAAACTTTAAATTTACAATTTTTCATTATATATATAGAGAGAGAGTTTATATTTTTAAAATATTATTTTTTATTTTTAAAAATATATTTAAGTATTTGAAAGTCTTCAAATTTATAAAATATTAATTTTTTTTATATAGGTATCAACTATAAGTTATCTTAATCCAATAGGCATTAGCATAAGTTATCAAGCATCATGTATAAGCTATTAGTTATTTTAACTAGAGAGAATAAGTTAGATTATTAGAATCAATAAATTAATTGATTATTCAACACATAAGTTTTGCTTCTAAACTATTTAGATTTTTTAGGATATCATCATTGGTGATGTTTATGAGAAAAATAAAAAAAAAATCAATTTATTTATATTTATTAAAAGCTTTTTTATGGTTGATGAAGTCACAACGTGGTGATAGCTATGACAACAACTATGTTTATGGCTATATTTATGAATACACAAACGACTATGCTTTATCGCTATGCTCATGGTTATGCCCCAAGGCTATGCCTTCAATATTTATGATGGTTACACATGAAAGGGTGTCACTTGGACTTGAAGGGTTTTGAAGATGCATAAAAGGTGAACTCCACTTGCTGGACGAGCTCCATCTCCTGGATGAGTTCCACCTATTAGGTTTTCTTAGAGCAATAATACCATTTTTTAAGGGATTGTTATGAGGTCTTTTCAAGTGCAATTACATCACTTTTCAAGAGATTGATATGAAGTCTTCCTAGTGTAATACCCCACAATTACCAAGGAAATGATTGACTTGGTTTCATAGTGCAATAACGTCACTTTTTAAGGGACTAATATGAGGTCTTTCTAGTGCATAACACCACTTTCCAAGAAATTGGTATGAGATATCCTTAAGATAATAGCCTCATAATTGGTATGAGGACTAATATGAGTTTTTCTAATGGGAGTTGAGTTCCTCCAATAAGCTAGGAGATGAGAGTTCCTTCAAAAAGAGTTGAGTTCCTTTAATAATTTTAGAGATGGGAGTTCCTCTAAAAGGAGTTCTTCCAATGAGAGTTCCTCCACTAAGTTCATAGATAAGAGTTTTTCTAATGAGTTCGGAGATGAGAGTTTCTTTAAAGAGAGTTGAGTTCCTCCTATGAGTTTAAAGATGGGAGTTCCTCTAATGGAAGTTGAGTTCCTTTAATGAGAGTTTTTCTAATAGGAGTTTCTCTATTAAGTCCGGAGATGAGAGTTCCTCTAAAGGAAATTATTCTAATAGGAGTTGAGTTCCTCTAAGGCTATAAATACCAAAAACAAAGATATTGTGCAATTATGTATTACAATAACCTAATGAATATAAATTGGATTTTACAATATATATTTTTTTTATAAATAAAAAGGTGTCATTGATAAAAAAAAAAGAAAAAAAAAAGGAACAAGTTGAAGATGCTATAGACTAAATATCACTATATCTACATTATATATTGCAATAGAAAAATATCTAAATTTAGTGAACATGTCAATAATTAAATCAAAACCCTAAATTTTCTCATGTAAATTAATTCAGAAGATGAAAAATGGAGTGTAGAGATGCCATAAACCAAATAGTATCAATTACTCATGCGTATAAATACAATAAAATAAGGATTTAAGCCTTTCACAAAAAAAAACACCTAAAAATATGTGTATAAACTATTTGTTGAAACCTATGGTGAGAAAATGAGGTAACTTTCTTGAAATTAAATGTAATATAGCTTGAATTTAAGGTAGAAGGGATAGAAAAAGAAGCAGATACATTTTATATAAAAAAAAAATCATTCATTTAAGCCAACCTTTCAACTTAATAAAATAGCATCACCTTTATATCCACCAAAAATAACAGTAACATAAAAAATTAATGCATACACAAAAGCATATAGACATACATTCACACAGAACTTGCAGCGCCAACGTTTGTTGAAGTAAATGTCTGCCGACTACGCTGCTGTGTAACCAGCTTGAGTTTCGTTCCCAATCCTGGTGCCACAAATTTGTGTTTTATTTATAGAGATGGTGATTTATTTAACGATATTGTGCAACACTACGAACTTGAAAATGAAATTCCTGTCACGAAGCAAAATGTTAAACGTTTTTTATACTGCTTAGAAGGAATAGAATAAATAATTTACTGTCTTCACAAGCTATTTACAACTTTATGAAATGTTTATGGTACGTACATATGAATGGTGAGTTATTCCGCTGAATAGGGTCTTTCCCACCAGCTATAGAATAAATTAATTTCTCTAATCACAAGCTACACCTTGAGGACTTGGATCCCTGGCTTTAATTTTCTGTGTTTCTCTTTTGATCTGTACCTTTCTTTTTGGCCACTCTCTTGATGGACTTTATACCAATATATCTACTCATAACTCAATAGTAGCCAAAAATCATAACTGGATATTATACGTGCAAGAGCATTAATAGTGGGGATTGTTATATATACACTAAAATTGACCAGAAAATTATAAAGTTTAGATGTTTAGACCAAGAAAAACATGCCAACTGAGATGTTTTACAAGTCCTGTTTCCTGAAAAATTGGGTTATGAATTAGTATATAGATCGATACCTTACTTTGGCATAGTTTCTCAAAACAATATCACAAGCACAGAACTTTGATATTGAACTCCTGTAGAACGATGATTAATTACTTACAAGTTACAAAAGAGAGGATACGTTGTTCTTTCAGAATAATTTACTTTCTCTTGTCACAAGGCAAAACTTTATGCTGCAGGCTTCACTACCAGAAAATTGATAAATACAAACGGAAATACCGAGAAAATATTTTTGTCGATAAATTTCCGAGGGATTTTACCGACGGAAATATTCCCTCGGTATATACCGACAGAATTACCGTGGGAAAAAATTTAAAACAAAGCAAAAAAAAAAAGATGACGTGTCATTTTTACCGACGGAATTTTCCGTCGGTATTTTCCAGAGAGTGTTATTTGGCGGTTTTCTGAAAAAATTCAATTAATTTAAAATTTTCATTTAAATATTACAGACGGAATCACTAACGGATTGAAAAACCGTCGGTAATTGTTGGCGGTTTCTGAAAAATTTTTATGAAATTGAAAATTTAAATTAAATATTACCGAAGGAATTACCAACGGAATAATTAAAAAATATTAATATTCAATTATCCGTCGGTAAATCCGTCGGTAACGCGCCCCAATAAAAAGCTTGAATCCTCTTATTTCACAAGAGACAGACTCATTTTTTCTCCTTATTATTCTTCTTCTTCTTGTTCTTCTACTTCTTCTTGTTCTTCTTCTTCTTCACTATATGTAAAAAACATCAATATATATTTCTTTCTCTTCTTTTCTCTCATCATCTCCTTCTCTTTTCCTCCATGCTTGGGTATGTCTTCTTCTTATTTCTTCTTTTATCCTCTTAGTTTTTTTTTTTTTTAATTAATATGCTTAACGAAATTTTTTTTCTCTCCTTAGCTTCACTTGCAACTACATTAAGGTAAGATTTTTCTTTTTTCTTCTTTTTTCATGATTTTTTTTCACTATATTTATTTTTTATTTTATTTTTAATTGTTTTTGTTCTTAATAATTGTATAAATGTTGTTGTGAGATTTTTTTTTCATATGAGATCAATTTTTAGTTGATTTATTTTTTCACTATATTTATTTTTTATTGTTTTTGTTCTTAATAATTGTATAAATGTTGTTGTGAGATTTTTTTTTCATATGAGATCAATTTTTAGTTGATTTATTTATAGGGTTTTTAATTTTTTAGCAATTGCAACTTTATTTTTTTCATATGAATTTTTTTAGTTGAATTTATTGTTTCGTTTTATTTATTTGTTGCAAATTTGTTTGAGTTGATTTTCTTTTTTTTTTTCCAAGCATTTTTAGTATATATTATACAGTGTTAATTTATGCTAATTTAATTATTTTATAATTTTATAAAATGAATTTTTTAAAAATATTTTTAAATAATTACCGACGGAATACGTGTCTTACGCCGACGGAAAAATTCCGTCGGTAAAACTATTAAATCTTGTAGTGCTTCTAGTTAACCCATGATTATCATGGTCACACTTTCTGTTTTGGAAGAAATTCTTCATACGTACATCTAATTAGTAAAGTGAAGTAAAACATTCATTTTGTGTTATGTTTTTTGCTGTTAATTTCCATATACTCTTTTGAGGTTTCTTTTTCAAGATTCTCTTGAGGTTTTTGATTTGTGTTAATTAGAAATAATGTTACAAAAACGAATTTTTCATACAAAACTTTATTTAAGCACTACCAGAAAATTAACAAATAAAAACGAAAACATTGACGGAATGTTTCCCTCAGTATATACCACGGGAATTATAGTGGGAAAATAAAAAATTAAAACAAATCCAAAAGGTACAATGAAATTAATTAAAACAAAGAAAAAAAGAGTACGATGATGTGTCATTTATACCGACAGAATTATTGATGGTATTAATGTTGTCGGTAAAATCCATCTGTAAACTCGTTGGTATACTGTGTTCACTTATCTCTGGCACTGTTCATCATGTCAATTACAAAGGGTATCACTAATGGATTAATTTCGTTGGTATTTTCTAGAAAGCTCTGGAACTATTCACTTCTTAATTACACTATAATTATTGTTCTTTATAGACTAAGTTACTGATGAATTGAAAAGTCATTAGTGATATATGAGGGGTTTTTGAAAAATTTTGATTCAATTGAAAATTTAAATTAAATATTACAGACGGAATCACCGATAAAATAATTAAAAATATTAATATTTATTTATATATCGGTAAAATGCCCCATTAAAACGACCAGAATCCTTCATTTCATAACAAACACGCCTCTTCTTCTTCTTCTTCTTCTTATATCTTCCCCTTATGTAAAAAACATCAGCGTCCCTTTCTTTCTTTCTCTTCTCTTATCTCCCCAACTCCTTCTTTTCTCCTCCACACTCAAGTATGTCTTCTCCTCTTTTCTTTTCTCTTCTCAGTTTTTTTTTAATTAACATACTTTATGAATTTGCTTTTTCTTTTCTCTTCTCAACTTCACTCACAAGTACATTAATGTAAGATTTTTTCTTCTTCTTTTTTTGCATTATATTTGTTTTTTATTTTATTTTTAAATTTTTATGTTCTTAATAATTGTATGAATGTGGTTGTAGGATTTTTTTTTCACAAGAGATCAATTTTGTTGGATTTTGTTTTTCAATTTTGTTGTTCAATTTCAATTAAATTATTTTATTTGTTGCTAGATTATGCATTCTGAAATAGGTTTTTCAAGTTAGGTGGAAATTGTTTTTAGTTGATTTATTAATTTTTTGTTGTTGTTGTTTATTTTTTTTGTGTTATTTATTTGTTGTTGTTGTTTATTTTTTTGTGTTATTTATTTGTTACAAATTTGTTTGAGTTGATTTTCTTCTTCTTTTATCCAAGTAATCTTGAGTATTATGGAGTGTTTATTTATATTAATTTAATTATTTTCTAGTTCTATTAAATATATTTTTTAAAATATATATTTTTAAATAATTACCGACATATTATATGTTCGTCGATATATTTCAGAGAGTTGGAAAACAATTTCTGCAAATGCCATTGTGCCACTGTTTAATCACCGACGGAATTGCATACAATATTTCTGTTGGTTATATGACAAGCTTCCCGAGGGAAATACCGACAGAATAAAACAGGTAAAATTTTTTTGGCGTGCTTTTCCCATCAGTAAATTCATCGGTAATAAATATTTTTTTTATTATAGTCGTATTCACTAACAGACCAAAAATTACCGAGGAGAATTTTACTGACAGAGTATTTCTCTCCATAATCCCGTCGGTAAATTAATTGCCTACGGAATGATAGTATAAACACTAATGGATAATTCTGTTGGTAAATATAAAAATTCTAGTAGTGAAATCCCTTCTTTTATGGAAAGTCAATCATTTAAAATTTAACACTCACACACACACACACACACACACACACACGTTTAAATCATCGATGGAGATTCTATTATTTCAATGGAGTCAGGTATCCAGACATCCTGAATGGATACCTCAAATCGATACATGGTTTGACAGATTTGAGGTTGGTGTTAATTTCTAATTTCCAGCTTATTTCTAATAAATTATTAATATAATTGTAAATACATTATTATTTTTATTTAAAATTAATTATTTATACACAGAACAAATTTGCTTGGGACAATGGACATGACACTGTTGTGAGGAGGGTATGAGAACAACACGCGGCAACTAGGTAACATCGAAAACAATACAAGATTTGTTTAGAAAAAAATTTATGTTTCAAAATCTAATTTCTCGCTATGGAAGTAGGTTGCGTGATTTTTGGTATGAAGCACAAAAAAAGGCAAAAAAAACCGCGAGAGATAAGGGTCTCCAAGGCTGGAATGACGTGGCGGTTTGGAGGGATTTTAAACCGATATACATCCCGACAGATTTATGGTCGCACTATCTTGAGCACATGTCATCTGAGCGGTTCACACTGTCGCACCCGACATCGCGGCGGCCCTAAAAAATACTTACAATGAAAGAACAAATTTCTGGCATCTGCTTCTTTTAGGGGAAAATGTCTTGTTTGAGGAATCGCCACCTAGTATTATGGTCACTAGGAACCCTAACTGGTCAACAGAGATTCTATGGCTCGGGATTGGTCACGTAAAAGGGAAGATATTATCACCCATTAAACGTTCTGCCTAAGGCAGACTGCATTGTTGATTTTGTCTTAAATTGCTAAATATTTATTATTTTATGCTATGATGATTTGTTTATAATATTCCTGACTCTGGCACCAGTGAATATTCGAGCTCGAATAATTCCAACTCTGGCGTTGGTAAAAATTCGTAGCTACGAAAAAAATAAAATTAGATTAATATTTTTTTATTCCCTACTCTAACACCAGTGAATAAATAAATAAAAATAAATTTATTTTTACGCATGCACATAATTTTTTATCTTTCTAGCTAAATAAAATAAAATACAACGAATAAAAATAATATAAATTTAAACCGGTATTTTTATTGCTGACTCTGGCGTCAGTGAATAAACCAATAAATTTACATTATTTTTATTCATGCATACACATTTTAATTTTTTCTGTTTTTTTAATTTTTAATTTTTTTTCAATTTTTTTTTTATTTTTTTGGGCTGGGCCCAGCTCAGCCCAGCCGGTCAGTGGCCCAAGCCGGTGACCAGGCTGGGCTGAGCAACACGCGTGCGCTAACGCACGCGTGTTGCTTCAGTGTGCAAGTGAATTAAAATTCACTTGCACAGAGCCAATGCTAA
>Ga0307518_10001408_pt1 | contig 17887 bp, 21 predicted proteins | sample 25_EM_MG_FD_203889 | JGI IMG/M metagenome (GOLD analysis project Ga0307518, IMG submission 203889) | Populus trichocarpa ectomycorrhiza microbial communities from riparian zone in the Pacific Northwest, United States - 25_EM | ecosystem: Host-associated > Plants > Roots > Unclassified | place...
CCTTTACCTGTCCCTGTGTGTACTGTACGCGGCCCCGATCTTAGGAGAGGGGCGTCCGACGGACACGACAAACAGATTTGATCGCCCGGGATACCTCTCTTCGCACACAGACTATACACTACCCCCCTTCGGGGGGTAGTCTGGGCATCTAGCCAAATATTTGCGAATGGTGCGGGAACAGCCGCTCAACCGTTGGGGCTGTACAGTGTTGCTATAACTCCAAAGGTGACCGGTTGACTGGTGACGGCCGGTGACCGGTGACCCGGTATCATTGCTTTCACCCCACCCCGAGGCAGTGTCCTCTCTGACCTGTGATTGGCTCACCTCACGTTCAGTCACTGCTGTGGAGTGATATAAGCACACCTGTTCTGCTCCCGGACACCTTACATAAAAGACTAGATTGCCCGCAATGCAGGCAGTTATCAGTGCTTGTCCATGCTGGTCTGGATGGTGATTATCCTGCGTCTTTACTTTTCTTCATAATGAGCCAAGGATCCTCTCCCATCCTCAACCCCGTTGTCTATCTCAACTACCTCAATCATACAGTTGCAAATGACTATGAGATCACAAGGGATGTATCTCTGGCTACACTTGGTGTACGTTGTGCAGCAGTGATCCCGGTATCTTGCCCAAGCTTACCCATCTGATGTGCACCGGTAAAGGCCCTTGCCTGGGACATTCTTTCGAGTATCCCAGAAGATTACAGGTTGATCCAGACGGGGAAGATATCCGCTGTGTTGTTTGCTTACTTCCTGGCTAGGTCAGGTGTTTCGTCCGTCTATCCTAACTGTTTTCCTGACGTTTTCGATAGACCATCCGCGCTGACTATGGTAGTTCTGGATGTCATGCTAAAAAGCAGGTGTTTCCTCGTATTCAGAGCACACTTGTCTAATGTCAGTTGCACCTCTCTCTGTGCTGTAGCGGGTCCTATCAATAACTGTACCGTCATAGCCATTGTCCTCATGGCGCTGCAAGCAGTCTCGACTGCGGCATCGTCATATCTTTTCCTCAAACGTGTCCACGCTGTTTACTACGGAAACAACATAGTCAGGCACTTTTTTAGTTTTATGTGGCTCGTCGGCGTGGGCACCTCCTGCGCAGTGTTTTCTGGGACTCTCCGCGACTACAGCGAAATTGCTGACACGAAACATTGTCTGCGATCCCAACACCGGGCAGAATTGGCCATCGCTTATATGGTCCCTGTTATGTTTGACAACCTTGTCTATTTTGCGATTTTATACAGGATAGTCACCAGCCATCGATTGGGGAAAAAATGGTCTTGGAAGGACTTTTGGTGTGGAAACAAAGGGTTCCCTCATTTCTCTCAGGCTATATTAAGCGGAGGACAACAGTACTATGGGTAAGGAGCGGTATTATCCTGGTGGCAATCTAGACGCTCAACATTGATCTGTCTGCACAGAATGACCAACGCGATCAACACAGCACGGCTTTCGCTCAGCTCACAGACCAACATTTCTCCTACACTCCAACTCCTCCTCATGAGTCCCGCTGTGGCGTTGACTAGCGCTATGGCTTGCAAAGTATACCGAGATCTGATCATCGAGTCATTGCTCGACTCGGAAGGGATGAACGGGAAGCCATTGACTGCACTAAAATTCGCAGATAGACGCCGAGTAGTGAACCAAACGCTCCCAATGAACGCGACAATATCGGTGTCGCCCTATTCCGAGTCTGATGGTGAGCGCGGCTGTAGTGTTCCAAAGGGAGAGATTTGATGGCTTTGTGAATGTCATGACGAGGATTTGACGACCTATTATATTATTTCTCTGTTAGCAATCCAGCCCCTCAACCTCGCTTCAACTGCTTTAATACCTCGAGGCTTGAAGCTTGATCCCATGTGAACAAAAAATACCCAGACACTAATTATTTATTCCTGCTCGGTCAATCCAGAAGGATCTGAGCTAGTTCCAGCGTTATGTTATTCTTACTACCAAGTACATACTATGGTCTGAGAACCATTCCATCCAATTATTAAGGATAGCCAACATTGTCCATGAGGCATATGACTAGTTAAATGGTGGGGGGTTGCCTTTTCGTTGGCAGTGCACCACATAATTTGTTAGTTCTTCCATTTGGATCCATCGTTATCGATTATCCTTGCTTCCCGCGGAGTGTAAAGCGCGATTCTCGCCCTCCTGCTCTCCGTCCTGTTGCCCTACGTGTCTGATAACGTTAACTGAATTTCCCTTCGATTTGATATCCCTGTTTTTCTTTCTTTCTGTTGCACAGTGTACACGACCGCCAAAAAAAGATGCATCGTCGGGTGAGGCACCCCAACTTTTGCCCCACCACCACCCCATGGACGAGCAAACACCCAAGACGAGCGCTTCCACCAGAATCAGGATCACCAGGGAGGCAATACAGCTGTTGCAAGGTTGGTCACCGTTTAAAAAGGCCACCTGAACTCAAATATATGCATCATTCCCTCCGCAGACTATGCCAAAAACTGTGACATCCTACCCCTCCAGGAACGAGGAGACAGTTATTGGAGAGTATACACGCCATTCCTGGCAACGAAGCTTTTACGTTCGACAAGATCAGTTCTAATTGGTTTGCGAGACACAGAAACCCGGCGCATTCTCTACGCAGAAGGGAATGGTCAGCCACCGCTGGTCGCAAAGACACAAGTCCAACCGAGGTACTACGGTTCGCGGATGATGACAGTATCCGTGTGTCCATGTTTCTCTGTGCATAGAGAAGGTGTGGATATTGATGCACGAGAATGTATGCGCTTTGTAGTGTTTCCATCGTTCACTCCGACACAGCTGCATCAGCTGCAACAATTGTACAGAAACCGATCAAACTCTGCCGAAGGTGTCATCACGTTCTGGAAAACGCGTTTGAAAGCGGACAGGGAGGAAGTAGCAGCGTGTATTGAATACCAGCGAGAAACAACCAAAGGACAACCTGCACGGGCTGCACCTGCAGCTATCGCGTCTGATCACACACCGAGTTTATCACTGACATCACCGACAGATCCGTTTGTGCGGACCCATCTTCCGACGCGCGCCGAGTCACCATCAGCAAATAAACTCCCTGAATGCGGATTTCTTCCTTACCGTCTGTCGCCATGAAGTTCTCCCAATTCTAAGGCTCTGAGCGAATATTTGCGAATGGCTCAGGAACGGCCCCTCAGCTACTCAGACACTGGGGCTGTTCGGCGTTGACACAACTCCAAAGGTAGTGTCCCCTCTGACCTATGATTGGCTCACCCAACGTCCTCAGTCGGTGCTGTGTCACAGTACTACACCCCTTGACATGACACCTTACATATAAAAGACTAGACCCCTGCAACACAGGCAGTTACTAGTGCTTGTCCGACGATATCCTGCGTTTCTACCTTTCCTCGTAATGAGTCAAGGATCCTCTCCCATCCTCAACCCCGTCGTATATCTCAACTACCTCAATCATACAGTTGCACATGACTATGAGCTCACAAGAGATGTATCCTTGGCTACGCTTGGTGTACGTTGTGCAGCTGTAATCCCAGTGTCTTACCCATTTGATGTGCACCGGTGAAGGCCCTGGCCTGGGACATTTTCTCGAGTATCCCGGAAGATTACAGGTTGATCCAGACGGGGAAGATATCCGCTGTGTTGTTTGCATACTTCCTGGCTAGGTCAGGTGTTTCGTCCGTCTATCCTAACTGTTTTCCTGACGTTTTCTTGAACAGACCATCTGCGCTCACCATGGTAGTTCTGGACGTCATGCTGAAAAGTAGGTGCTTCTCCGCATTCAGAACTCACTCGTCTGATGAGTTGCACTTTTCTCTGTGCTGTAGCGGGTCCTATCAATAACTGCACCGTCATAGCCATTGTCCTCATGGCGCTGCAAGCAGTCTCGACTGCGGCATCGTCATACCTTTTCCTCAAACGTGTCCACGCTGTCTTCTACGGAAACAACATAGTCAGGCACCTCTTTAGTTTTATGTGGCTCGTCGGCGTGGGCACCTCTTGTGCAGTGTTTTCTGGGACTTTACACGACTACAGCGAAATTGCCGACACGAAACACTGTCTGCGATACCAAAGCCAGGCACAATTGACCATCACTTATGCGATGCCTGTTGTCTTCGACTTCCTTGTCTATTCTGTGATTTCACGCAAGATTCACAAGACTAACACCACCCATGGATTGCCGAAGAAATGGCGCTGGAGGGATATTTGGCGTGGAAAAGTGTTCCCTCATTTCTCTCAGGCTATATTAAGTGGAGGACAACAGTACTATTTGTAAGGAGCGGTATCATTTTTGTAGCAATGTGGACGCTCAACACTGATCTATCTGCACAGAATTACCAACTGGATCATGATAATACGACTTTCGTTCGGCCAACAGTCTCCTACGCTCCGCCTCCTCTTCTCGAGTCCCGCTGTGGCATTGGCGAGCGCTATGGCTTGCCGAGTATACCGAAATTTGATCATCGAGTCATTGCTCGACCCGGAAGGGATGAACGGGAAGCCATTGACAGCGCCAAGATTCGCAGATAGACGAGTAGTAAACCGGACGCTTCCAACGAGCACGACACTATCGGTGTTATCCTATTCTGAATCTGAGGTCGAGCACGGTTGTAGTGTTCCAAAGGGAGAGGTTTGATGGCTTTTTTAATCATTAATGTCATGAAGAGGATTTGATGACCTGTATTACTTCTCCGTTAGCGACTTCCAGCCCCTTAACTCTGCTTCGACTACTCGAGGGTTGATCCCATGTGGACAAAATACCCAGAAATCTAATTATTTATTGCTGCTCGGTCAATCCAGAAGGATCTGAGCTAATCCCAGCGTTATATTATCCTTACTACCAAGTACATGTGATCTGAGAACCATTCCATCCAGTTGTTGGATAACCGACACTGTCCATGAGGCACATGACTGATTGAACGGTGGGGGGCTGCATTTTTGTTGGTGGTGCCAACAGCGCATAATTTGTTAGTTTTTTCATCGTTGGGTCTTCCTCTGGTTCCAGGGCTTGTCGGATTGCAAACTTGTGTCATGATTGATCTGCTATCTTCGTTGCCCGGAGGTAAAGCACGATTCTCGCCCTCCTGCTCTCCATCCTGTTTCCCTACATGTCTGATAACTAAATTTCCCCTCGATTTGATATCCCTGTGCACTTTTTCTTTCTTTCTGTTCCACGACTACCAAAAAAGGATGCATGTGTGAGGCACCGTTCTCCCAATTCTAAGGCTCTGACTGAATATTTGTGAATGGTTCAGGAACAGACGCTCAGTTACTCAGTCACTATGTCACAGGGGCTGTTCGGCGTTGGCACAACTCCAAAGGTAGTGTCCCGTCTGACCTGTGATTGGCTCACCCAACGTTCGGTGCTGTGTACTAGTACCACACTTGGCACGACACCTTACATATACAAGGCTAAATTGCCCGCAATGCAGGCAGTCATCAGCGCTTGTCCAACGATACCCTGCGTCTCTACCCTTCCTCGTAATGAGCCAAGGATCCTCTCCCATCCTCAACCCCGTTGTCTATCTCAACTACCTCAATCATACAGTTGCACATGACTATGAGTTCACAAGGGATGTATCCCTGGCTACACTTGGTGTACGTCGTGCAGCTGTAATCCCAGTGTCTTACCCATTTGATGTGCACCGGTGAAGGCCCTGGCCTGGGACATTCTCTCGAGTATCCCAGAAGATTACAGGTTGATCCAGACGGGGAAGATATCCGCTGTGTTGTCTGCTTACTTCCTGGCTAGGTCAGGTGTTTCGCCCGTCTATCATAACTGTTTTCCTGACGTTTTCAACAGACCATCTGCGCTCGCTATGGTAGTTCTGGACGTCATGCTGAAAAGTAGGTGCTTCTCCGCATTTAGAACACATTTATCTGATGAGTTGCACTTTTCTCTGTGCTGTAGCGGGTCCTATTGATAACTGCACCGTTGTAGCCATTGTCCTCATGGCGCTGCAAGCAGTCTCGACTGCGGCATCCTCATACCTCTTCCTCAAACGTATCCACGCTATTTACTACGGAAACAACATAGTCAGGCACATCTTTAGTTTTATGTGGCTCGTCGGCGTGGGCACCTCTTGTGCAATTTTTTCTGGGACTCTACACGACTACAGCGAAATTGCTGACACGAAACACTGTCTGCGATACCAAAACCAGGCACAATTGACCATCACTTATACGATGCCTGTTGTTTTCGACTTCCTTGTCTATTTTGCGATCTCATACAAGATTAGCACCGCCCATGGATTGCCGAAGAAATGGGGCTGGAGGGACATTTGGCGTGGAGAAGCGTTCCCTCATTTCTCTCAGGCTATATTAAGTGGAGGACAACAGTACTATTTGTGAGGAAGGGTATCATTCTTGTAGCAATGTGGACGCTCAACACTGATCTGTCTGCACAGAATTACCAACTGGATCACCATAACGCGACTTTCGTTCGGCCCACAGCCCAAAAATTCTCCTACTCTCCAACTACTCCTCTCGAGTCCCGCTGTGGCGTTGACGAGCGCTATGGCTTGCCGAGTATACCGAAATTTGATCATTGAGTCATTGCTCGACTCGGAAGGGATGAACGGGAAGCTATTGACTGCGCCAAAGTTCGCAGATAGACGAGTAGTGAACCAGACGCTTCCAACGAGCACGACAGTATCGGTGTCGCCCTATTCTGAATCTGATGTCGAGCACAATTGTAGTGTTCCAAAGGGAGAGGTTTGACAGCTTTGTGAATGTCGTGACGATGATTTGATGACCTGTATTACTTCTCCGTTAGCTATCCGGCCCCTCAACTCTGCTTCGATTACCTTTAATATTTCGAGGCTTGAGAATCCTATGTGGACCAGACATCTAATTATTTATTCCTGCTCAGTCAGTCCAGAGATCTGAGCTAGTAGTCGAGCATTCCATCCAATTATTGGATAACCCGGTCACCGACACTGTCCATGAGGCAAACGTTCCCCACCATATGACTATGTAGTGGAATAGTGGGGGTTGTCTTTTTGTTGGCAGTGACACCCGTATAATTATTAGTTCCTCTGGTGGGTATCCACCACTTGTCGGATTGCAAAGTTGTATCATGATCGAACCGTTGTCCTTGCTGCAGGAGTATAAACGCCTTCCTGTACGCGTCTGATAACTAAATTTCCCTTCGCTTTTTTCTTTCTTTCTGTTCCAGACTCACGTGCACACGACTACCAAAAAAGGATTCATCGTCGAGTGTGAGCCGCTCTCCCAATTCCAAGCAGCAGCGAAGGCCCGTGACAAAGAAGACACACACATTCAGCTATTCACCGAATCATGCCATCTGTTGCCAATGGAAAGACTATGAAATCCAAAAATCAGCTTCGTCGACTAAGAGCAAAGCAGAAAAAGGCAGCAACAGCTACCGCTGAGTCGACTCCTGTGCGTGTCTCGTTCACGCTAACCATGCTAATTTCCTGACGCGGGACGAGTTACAGGTGATTAATGGTGTCAATACGAAAATGGAAGATGATGGGGACGGGGACGAGAACGTCGAGTATGTCATTGAGCAGTTGGATATGTTGGATCCGGCTCTCGAGGCATTTTCTGACATACTGGCCAAGTTTCAGGTGACACCAGACACTACAGAGGTGCGTCCGTCTACCCTCAAATCACCCCTCCATTTCCACTCACACACACCGACTCAAGCATACCAAAGATGCACCTCCCTCTAAAGGCGAAGTGATCTATTCCGATGACGACATGGCCTCAGACGACGGCTCAGATGCCGAGGAAGCAGCCAACAGGCCTCTCTCCAAAAAGAAACGACGCAAAATGGCCCGTCTGACCATCGCCGAGCTCAAACAGCTCGTGTCCAAGCCCGAAGCAGTCGAGTGGACAGACCCGTCCGCTGCCGACCCACGGCTCCTCCTGCACCTCAAGACATACCGCAACACCGTAGCTGTTCCCGCGCACTGGAGCGCAAAGCGGGATTATCTGCAGGGTAAACGTGGAATTGAGAAGCCGCCGTTCCAGTTGCCGTCATATATTGCCGACACGGGTATTGCGACGATGCGGGATGCGATCAAAGAGAAAGAGGCGAATATGTCGTTGAAGGCTAAAACGAGGGAAAGGGTCCAGCCAAAGATGGGGAAAATGGACATCGACTATCAGAAACTGCACGATGCGTTCTTCAAGCACATGACGAAGCCGGTTGTCACTTCATTCGGGGAGGTGTGAGTGCTTCTTGTCATTTCTGGATGCGTGTGGGTGGTTACTGATGCTGCGCGGGTAATACGCAGGTACTATGAAGGAAAGGAGTTCGAGACGTCGCTCAAGCATAAGCGGCCTGGTGAGCTTTCCCCTGAGCTCGTTGAGGCACTTTCGATTCCACCGCTTGCTCCTCCTCCGTGGCTTATCAGTATGCAACGATTCGGGCCACCCCCGAGTTATCCTACACTTCGCATACCTGGGCTGAATGCACCTATACCAGAAGGGTAAATCCTCTATTAATTTGTTGCGCGACGATGATGAGGTCTGACTATGTGTATTACTAGTGCACAGTGGGGGTTCCACCCGGGTGGATGGGGGAAGCCGCCCTTGGACGAGTATAACCGGCCCCTCTACGGTGATGTATTCGGTGTGCTACCTAAAGCAACAGACGTCAATGTGGGTGGTATATTCATACATTGTGCTTTGCTATATATCCCCAACAGGTGGGCGAACCAATCGAAAAAGCACCATGGGGAGAACTTGAACCGGAAGAAGGTACATCTATACTTTTTTCGCACTTTACGCTAGCTAATAACGCATCCACAGAAGAAGAGGAGGAAGAGGAGTCCGAAGAGGAAGAAGAAGAGGAGGAAGTCGCCGAGCCTACCATGGCAGACGGCTTACAGACGCCCTCTGGGCTTGCGACGCCATCGGGGCTCACAAGTGTGGTGTCGACTGTTGCAGGTGGACTGGAGACACCGGACTTCTTGGAGCTGCGGAAGACGTCGAGGGAGACGGCACGGGAGAGCGACAGTGGTGGGCCACGGTCGTTGTACCAAGTCGTGCCCGAGAAACAGACGAATGTGCGCGGACTCATGGGGAGCGAAAGGGGATACGACGTCGCTGGTCTTTCAGGTGCACAAGGTGCGATTCCTGTTCTGGGGGAAGAGCGCGGTACAAAGGTACGTTTATCCTTGCGATTATCAGCAACAGATATTCTGACTGGCCATGAAAAGCAGCGCAAAAATGGTGTAGATGTATCACTGGATGCAGCAGAGCTCGAAGGGATGTCTACGGAAGATCTAAAGCGCAAATACGATCAACATTCGCGAGGATCTGCTGGCGTTCCTGGGTCAAAGGAGGACTTCTCGGATATGGTGGCCAAGGAGATGGCAAAGAAGAAGGCCAAGATGGAAAGGGAGAAGGAAACGAGGAAAGGCGACAAGTTCAAGTTTTGAGCTGGTTCTTTTATTATACGCTACATTTTTGTGTTGGTACATTCTCTGCTACATCATGTCGGGTGAGAAAGTGATCACCCAAGGCACAGGCAGTTGGCTGTGCATTTGGAGCACAGAGCGCCCATCGACGATTCCAAACATTTTCCTGCGCGACGCCAGTGCGACCTGCCACGCTTTTCTCTCAACCATCCACCAAACGGTGATGAGCATTACTGTCTGAAGTCAAAAAGACTAAGCCATGGCGACCGTAAAGATGTGAGTACACTCAAGCGGGAGCATATTCCGACTCTGACCGGAACAACAGTGCACTCCAGCCACCACCCAACGTCGACTTTGTCGTCGGTACGTGGTCTCGCGATGGAAATACAACATGACTGTGATCTTACGAACGTCTCTCTGTGATCCAGGATATCCCGGAATACCACCCGGTGCGGATCGCCCACAGGCCGCCGTTAAGGGTGTACGTATCCTTCATCCCCTCCACCCTCCCGCTCTGATATATGCTCGCCCAGGCCGTAGAGGTGCGCGTTGGCCCTCAAGGCACCAAAGCAAAATGGGTCCGTGTCGAACTCAAGAAGATAGAAACCCTCCCTGGAGGTGGACAGGCCAACTCATACTACGACCATATCGGCTCGAGTCCAATCGTGCTTTGGCAGTCCAGCGAGGAGTACAGTATGCTCCAGTCTGTAAGTACTCTTCGGAATTCAGCACCCTTCCGTGGCTGTCGTGGTTGCCTGCGGTCGCACCTCTGCACACAAGTAGGCATCGCTGTCCGACGCCACTATGTCAAATCTGGTCTCTTCTGTCCTCCTTCCATGGCGCGTTGCTAACATGCTATTCTTTTCTCGGTAGCAAGATTTCCCGTTTTTGATCCGCATACCAGAATCCATCCCACCAAGCATCGCACTCGACAGGGGCGGTAAGTCAGCCATGCCCATATACTAAACACGCTTGCGCCTGACGTTCTAACAGCTGGAATCCGATACGAGCTTGTCGCAACAGCATGCATACTCGGCAAAAAGTATGCTTCACTTCCTCTTCATCTCCCTGCTCATCTCATATTTCCGACAGGGGTTTCTTCCGTCAGCGAAAGACCACAGTTGTCTCGCAAGCAACAACAATCATTATCGACAAACACGAACTCCACTCAACGTGGCCTGTATATTCGCAGCCCGAATCCAGATCCACAGTACAAGACGGCCTGCGTCTGACAGTCGAGCGCAGCAGGACATGTTATGGACCAGGCGACCGCATTTCCATCACGGCTATTCTCCGCGCAGAATCGCCCCAGCCGGTCGTTCTACGCGGGTTCGAGTTCACCCTGCGTGAAACAACTGTGTTCAGGGCAGGACCGCAAGGAGCAGGTGGCGTTGGTGGCAGCGGTATTGGTGGAGGACGGAGCAATAAGAGGGGCGGGCCGCAGATTCGCGTGGCAAATATCGGGGAACAAAAGGTGCCACTCAGTGCGACGCTGTACAACGGCACACAACATAAAGCCGAGATGGGATGTTTGATTCCGAACACACATACGACAGCATCGCTCAATGCGGCGAGGCATATCGACATTACATATGTTATCGTCGTCAGGGCCTGGGTTGGGTCAGCTCAGCAGGGTGTCGCAATGGAATTGCCAATTATAATATCCAACTGGCCGAGGTGCGCGGGTCTCGTTGTCCTTCTTCGCTCATTGACCAACCAACTATCTGCTTGGCAGATGTGTATCTGAAGAGGCGGTCAGGTGCGTTTGTGCCCTTGCATAAATGATATGCTCATCACATTCTTACAATGCACCCCCCACTACAGACGCATCGGCATGGCCCCCAGCCTCTGCATGACCTCTCCTTCAAGCACAGCACCCACAGTCCCAATCACAACTGCCACGGCCCAGCACCATCCATCGAACAGCTTCTCCGGGACACCGGAGTATGGCTTTTCATCTGCGGCAGGGGGCCCAGGCGCGGGTGCGGGCCGCATAGGGCTCATACCGCCAAAACAGCACGTACAGTATAGTTCTGCGCCGATCGGCCACAACGGTAGTGCACATCGGGATGCGCAGCAACTCGAAGTGGATGAGTTGGGTGGGCTGGTGGGTCGCAGAGGGCCAAGTGCAACCGTTGACCATGCGGGATATGCGGCTGGTGCAAGTGCTGGCGGAGGCATGGGCCGGATCGATGAGGACAATACAGTGAGGCCAGGCACAGGGTCAAGGCCTGGAACGGGAGGCGCAGATGTCCGCACTCGGCCATCGCTCACTGGGTCTGTGGGTGGTGGTGCAGTGACGCATCATAGACGCAGACCTAGTGCGAACACGACTGGGACTGCTAATCCGCAGAATAGACTGACGATCACGAATTATAGCGAGCGCGAGGCAGAGGCAGTTGCTGCAGAGAATGCGGCTGCAGCTGCGGTTTCGAATAGGCCTGGGAGTGCTGGTGGTGCGAATGGGCCTGGGAGCGCTGGACAGCGGGGTCAGTGGCCGACCGCAGAAAATGAGAAGAAACAATTATACGAGAACGCCGTGGCGAGAGTGCAAAAGGTCCAGGGTTCTGCTGCACTTGCGCATACTGTCTCTCTCAACGAGGTGAGTGGCCCGCTCTATACTGCGCTTATACTCGGGGTATGCTGATGAATGCATTGCGTTGGACCAGTCTGGTTCATCTGCACCTGCGGCCTCACATACCTCTGCTGCTGCCAATGCCCCCGCTCGCGGCGGCGCTACGAGCACAACGCCCTCCAAAAGTCCCACGACACCCAAGAAGACTACAACACCCATCTGGCCAACCGCTGAAGAGGAAAAAATACGTCTGTATGACAAGGCACAGGCTATTGCAAAAAGAACACAAGCGTACGGAACGTACTCTCCCTCCTTGCACAGCCGCACGAGCTCAGAGAATGCGCCCCCGCGGGTTGTTACCCCGCCTCGCCAAGGTGGAGGTGGAGGTGGAGGAACGAGCATGATGAATCCCAGCGTGTCAATATCTGCGGGTGCAGCGCTGTACCAGTCCGCTGTATCGTCTATGAGCGCGAGACCCTCCAGTGCTGGGATGCATGCGTCGTCATCGTTCGGGGGTGCTTCCCCGCAGTCGCCGTCTGGGGCACCCGCACCTTCACTAGCACCAGCACCCGCACCGAAATATCCACAGGCCCAGTCGTCACCGTCGTCCTCGGGAGCGGGCGCCCGCAGCGTCCCGCAGTACCCGTCCGCTGCAGACGAAAAGGCCGCGCTGAAGCTGTACCACGAAGCGAAGCGCGCAGTGGATAGGAACCAGAATATACATGTGCAGGATGTACAGCGCGATGATGGCGTCGCGAGTCCCGCGCCAATTGCGTATGAGGCGCTGTATCCCCCTCCACTAGCTGGAGGCTCGTCTGGTGGTGCAGAGGTGGGGCAACATGGAGATGAAGGTCTTCCCCCGCCATTCGAGGCGTCGGGAAGCGAACGGCCAATGCATAATGATGCACATCTCAGTGAGAAAGAGAGGATGAAGAGGCAGTATGAGGCGCAGGATGCTGCTGCTGCGTCTGCACCGCCACCGCCGCATTTTTACTCGGAACAGGGTGGTTCGGCCCAAGTGTTTTCGCCTGCGTATGCATCAGGAGGAGGCTTGCCGTCTTACACAGGGCCCCCTGCGGAGAGCGGGTTGTCAGAGAAAGAGACTTTGCGATTACGGTATGAGCAGGATGATGCTTCTGCTGCTGCACTTGCTCGACAGCAGTCTCCTCCACCGTTCATGACACAGCCCCATAGCCAGCTGGCTTACCAGAACCAACCACCGTCGCCCCCACATCCACGCACCAACGGTACACGCACCCAGCCTGTTCCCCCGACTATCAATGGCGTGCGGCCGCTCACTGCTGCAGAAGAGAAGGCCCAGCTCAAAGCGAAGTACGAAGCCGAAGAGAGAGACGCAAGGGGTGCGTCTGGCGGGAGCAACGGCTCCAGCAACGGCGCCTCGATGAAAGGCTTTATGTCTAATACGTACGATGACATCTATTCCTCCCCGGCTTCTCGCCACCCATACGCTAACGGCGGCGCATCACCACCCAGCCCTCCACCGCCTCCGCCCCCATTACTGCCCCGTCCCCCCGTCGAGTACATCCAACAAACACAAGAAGAAGATATACGTGCGCGGAATTATTACGTGGGTGTTGAGGAAGTGCTGCAGGGTCTTCCTACTATGCGTTCGACAACACCGGGTGTCGCTGGTAGCAGTGCTTTGCGAAACCCTCATCTCGAGGTGAGGCCTTTCTCCCCGTTTGATGCCGGGCTTGGGTATGGGTATGGCGATGTCAGCGGGACGCGGTCTCCTCCCCCTCGATCTTGATTTTTTCTTTCTTGGGCTATCTACTTATTACATCTTTGCGTCTCCCCCTTGCCATCCTCTCATTTTTTTTTTTCAATTGCTTTTGTCTTGGCTATACGTAGTTCGACTCGATTCGACGCCCCCAACGGTTATATTCCCTCACTAACCACTAACTCTTTTGTTTTGATCATGTCACAACGTCACTACTAACCAATTTGATTCTTGCGATCAACGCGCCATATCGAATCCATTGTTCATCTCCCTTTCATTCACTGAGTTGATCCGGGTGCGCGCGTATGCCGCAATCGTACTCTTCGATCAATATCCTATCGTACGTTATGTGTCCCCACTTTCCTCTTTGTTTTACAAGTTATACCACTTTGTACGTGTTCGGAAGGCAATGGAAGTATTTTACTGTTGACCAAGGGCCCAGATCTGAACACGCAAGGCATCTCTTGTAACTTGTAAGTCCTTGACGGAGCCCTCTCATTGCCCGAGCGTCTAAGCGAGCGGAAAAGGTGAATTACCTCATGTCCTTCCAAACGGGGAGAAGCACTATAGCAATTTGGACTTTTTCTGGCCACCCAGTGGAGGTGTCACCAGCGTGATCATCGTGCCATTGCTGCATCTTGCTCTCGCATCGCGTCGTTCATTGCACCGCATCTTCCCTATTATATATTGGTCCGCTTCCTTGGGGAGGGCACTTGTTTTCGGGTATGTATGTAATTTGCAGATTTGAACTTGCTCGGACTTTTTCTTTGACACAACAGGGAACCGAACAAATTCTACTAGTATATAATGACTACTCTAGTGACAAGAGTTGACAGGTTTCTTTGCTCAACTGCTCTCCTCCCCATTCCCCGTTGACAGACACTCTTTTGAAAATATATATTTCCACTCGTTAATGCCATACGCAACCAGACATGGCAAAGCTTACTTTCCTTGTTGCCGTGCTCCTCATTGCCATGTATGCGCGTGCTGCGACCCCTGGCGCGATGCTACGGGCAACTCCTCTCGTCCCTCCGGTTGAAGCGCCCAATGGACCAATCTACTCACACAATGGTACCAGACTCCCGCCCCTGAACACCACGTATACATTCAATCAGCTCAAGGACCACAATAACTCCGGCCTTGGTACATTCGCTCAGCGTTATTGGATAAATTGGCAGTTTTACAGTCCTGGTGCGGATCTTATCCATTTCTCTCCAATGTGGAGTACCCCGTGTGTCTCATATCATAACGATGCCAGGTGGACCGGTCATTCTTTTCACACCTGGCCAGGCAAATGCAGAAAGTCGGTTTGGGAACCATGATATTTTCCGTACCTTGCTCACGACCTTTAGGTTACACTGGCTATCTCACCAATGACACTCTGAATGGTTTGCTAGCGCAACAACAGGGCGGTGTGGCCATAGTCCTCGAGCACCGGTTTTTTGGCCTGTCCAATCCTTACCCTGACCTCTCTTCCCAATCCCTTGCAGTCCTCACGATACAACAAGCCATTGAAGATCTGGTGTACTTTGCGCAGAATGTAAACCTGCCCATGCCCGGTGGCGACAAGGTTAAGCCAGATACCACCCCATGGATCCTTGTCGGTGGAAGCTACTCTGGTGCGTGACACTCCAATATATGCAAGGAAACAAGACAGAGGACTGGTTCAGGTGCATTAACATCATGGACGATGGTCAAGTGAGTCCTTCAATGTTTATTTTGTGCAATAGCTGATAGCGGGCAGTAAGCCTGGTATCTTCTACGCTGGCTACTCGTCTTCGGGCGTCGTACAAGTTATGGAGTAAGTGTCGTAATACAGTCACCACTATTGTTTTCGACTCTAATGTGGCTGGCCTGTATGGTGGATATTCTTGCAGAGATTACTGGGCGTATTCCTACCCAGTACAGGAGTATATGCCCCAAAATTGTTCTTCTGATGTCCAAAGAGTTATCGCCTACCTGGATACATTGTATGCTGTCAACGACACAGAGAAGCAACAGGAACTGAAAACTACTTTTGGACTTGGCGCGTTATCACATATCGATGACTTCGCACTTGCTCGTGAGTCGATTTAATACGGGGGTTCCTGTTGCCAACTATTTCATTCGCGCATGTTTGATAGTGGTACTTAATATCCTCGACTGGGAGAGGATGTCACCATCCACGGGTCCTGGGGCGATGTTCTATCAGTTCTGCGATGCCCTCGAAGTCAAAGACGGTCAGATCGCAGATCAAAATGGCTGGGGTCTCGAACATGCTATCCAAGCTTGGGGCGGGTTCTTCAATGCCTCATACACTCATTACAGTAAGTCGTATTTCCGAGCCACTAATGGATCCGGCTGACAGTAGGTGACTTTCACTGTAGCATGCGGCGACATGGATATAGAGTATGTTGCTCGCACCTGCCGATGCAAGTAAAATGTCGATTGAGATTCCCCATAGGACATGCTATGGAAGTTATAATGCAAGTCAGCCGTACTGGACAATCACTACGATCGACAATCCCAATCGCTCGTGGATGTGGCTGTTGTAAGTCACTATTTATTTTTCTGCGTGGAAGAATGTGTTGACAGATTTCCGCGTAGATGTAACCAGATCGGGTTGTATCCGGATGGTCCCCCCGCCAACCAACCAGCAATCGTGAGTCGCATTGTGACTGCCAAGTATTACCAGGTATGCCGCTGTCACATACTTCTCTATCCCGCTTTCTTTTTAAACAGTATCTGTCGTCGTGGGGGTGCCGAAACTGAACTGCCATTGACAGAGGTGGTGCATGAATGAGTTCCCTGAAGCATTCAGCTCGCCACCTGTGCCTAAAACTGAACAAGTTAACATGGATTACCATGGGTGGTCCGTCGAAGTGGACAGACTATTCTTTGCCAATGGAAAACGTACGTCGTAACTATACTCTATTCATTGTACCCATGCATACACAACAACACAGGTGACCCTTGGCGTGAAGTAACTGTCTCTTCGGAATTTATCATCAGGCCCAGCACAGATATGCAGCCCATCTACCTCAGCGATGGATTCCATTGTTCGGACCTGCAAACAGCTAATGGAGTCGTCGATCCAACCGTTGCGAACGTGCAGAGCGCGGCCCTTGCGTATATGAAAATGTGGCTGGTGGATTGGCCGGGAGACAAGTCGCAGTGAGGGGCTCGTGCCGCCGTCGTAGTCGAAGGTACTGAGTATCGAATGTTTCGTTTAGTCAGTGCATGCAATTTATTGTGTGTACCTTTCTGTGAGGAGATCGTACTGGTGAGGAGTTGTCGAAACAGAACGTCAAAACCCGAGATTGAACTGGAATTACACGAAGAACATGAAGGTGAGTATTTGGACGAGAATCACGGTTTGGAACTCGATCTCGGGGGCTTTTCCCGTTCCACAGTGGAGTCAAGCTACATACTATCGCTTACCACTCTGTTTGCCTCCCCACCAGTTGGCCGTCACAAAATGTCACAGAAAGTAACGCATGGTCGCCCCAAAGTTTTCAAGTCCCGTTCGGCGGCATGGCCGTCACAGGCAGTGATTGGAGCGCCAGTGGTCGACCAGGTGCACGCCAGTATAGCCAGTGGCGGCTGTGTCAGCCAGGATCATGGCGGTGGCCTTTGCCTAAATTAGGAAACTAGCGATGACTTAAATTAGTGTAAATGCTAGTGCCCTCATTAATCACAAACAATCACATACACAACACTTACATGTACAATTATTGAGTACTTGTTTGCATCATTCACCATGATCACCTGATTTCTGTCCAATCAGAGCATGCGATTACCCTGTGGGAAAGGCCGTCGCCATGATCATGGTCGATGGCTCCGCCACTGCTGGCTTTCGGGCGTGCCAGTGGCGTGCCACTGGCACTTCAAACACTGGTCACAGGCGTAATTCCTCTGTTTGTCACGCTGTTTTTGCTATCTCAACCAATACTCAGTGGATCACTGTCATTCAACTTCGCAGTACCTAAGGATACATATTTCATGACATGTAGCCATACAGAAAATTTGCTGTTACGGAAGAAGTTGTCACTTTGAACAACCGGCCAACTGGTGGGGAGGCAAACTGAGTGGTAAGCAATCAAAGAAGAACTGGCCACGGAAAAGATGTCGAAACTTACCCGCCGCGAGTTTCGAGTAGTTCGAGTAGTTCGAGTAGTTCGAGTAGTTCGAGTAATTCGAGTATTTCGCTTGCGTCGCGTCGAGC
>Ga0307518_10001409_pt1 | contig 17887 bp, 10 predicted proteins | sample 25_EM_MG_FD_203889 | JGI IMG/M metagenome (GOLD analysis project Ga0307518, IMG submission 203889) | Populus trichocarpa ectomycorrhiza microbial communities from riparian zone in the Pacific Northwest, United States - 25_EM | ecosystem: Host-associated > Plants > Roots > Unclassified | place...
TTAAAGAACTTTCACTTGAAAGAGTGTGTTAAAGAATAATATATATATTATAACTTGAAATCTCACCTAACAACTTAAGTTTCGAGGTTAAATTGATTCTTTGATAAACAACAAGATATGATTTCACTAAAAAGTTGAGCAAAAAAGTTTTATTTTGGTGTTTTTTTTTTTTTTTGGAATTTGTACAAACAATCATTTGAAGTAATTTAATCTCATGATTCAATCCAATTCCACTAATCTTTCTAATTAAGACAAAATTACCACATGGAAAAACATATATAAACCATTTATCTATCAATAATTCTATTAGTTAGTAAAGAGTATCATAGATCGATGGGAATTCTTCTATAGCTGACACAAAATATAGGAATTGTAGCTAGGATCAATGTGGGGTCTCTATATAATTGGCAGAATTCAAGCAAGTTTCATCTTGCAAGTTTTCTTAAGAAACAAATATTGGACACATAATCGAACGGCATGGAGTCCGAGCATCTCAATGACCGTGGTCGTGATCAAGTCGAGACTAGCTGTACCAGTGTAGTCGGCTGAGACAGAGCATGAATTCACGGATACATTGATCTGTGTTCAGCTTGTCTGGACGCCTCTACGATGCTGTTTTCGGGGGTCAACTTCTAGGTTACCATTCCTTGTATCTTCCTACACTCAAAGATATAACGAAAAGTTCTATGACTTGTGATGTCGTTTTGATGGATAGGTTGATCTACTCTAAGAAAAACGGTTTAACGGAAGAGTAAAGTATTAGTAATCTACAACATGTGTAAAGACAAAAGACTAACATGCTAATTTAAATAATTTTGTTTTGATTAAATAAAAATATATATAATTAGTTGAGTATATTCGATATTTTAAAACTCTAAATCCTCCTATTTCTCTAATGAGTAGGTGGACTTAATTTCTTCCTTTTCTAACAAGGGATTGACTGCAATGCATCCTATACTTAACAGACCCGTCAACTTCCCTAATCAAGACAAAAAAAAAAATTAGGAGACTTAGAGGCCTCTCTCTCAGTAGGTGTTTCGTTAAATTTTAAATTTTTTTTTTATTATTAGGTCGTTTTAAAATATCAAAAATTATTTTTAAAAAATTATAAAGTATTATTTTAATATATTTCCAAATAAAAAAACACTTTAAAACACGACCAATATATATATATCACACTATTAAACATTGTATTAATGCCGTATTAATTGTATAAATAGGAATCGATGAGTGGCACTTTTATATGGATCGTACGTGAGACGTTTCGAGCAGGTTAAACTTCGAGCTGTTGTGGAAAATAGTAATGGAAACTGATTAAAGTCAATGTAGCCGTATTTGATGTGAGAAAAATCATAAACAGATCGATGATGTAGATGTGTATTAATAATTAGTTTGTTCACAAAAGTCACAGCTAAAAAACAATCCGAGAGATATACCACTTTCTATGGTTGAATGATGAAGTCCGAGGACTTGTATAATCAATTAGCACAGCATATTTTTCTCTTTATTTTACCAAAAAAGAGTAGTGTACGATTTTTTTCTCTTTTTTTCCTTCTACGATCGACTAGCTAGCTAGGGCTATTATTGTATCTATTTATGCATCATTTGAGATTTATTTTTATTTTTCAAAATGATTTTTAAGTGTGTGTGCGTCTTTCATGTCAATCATTTTCAAATATAAATGTGACGGGAAGAATAATTACAGGTAATATATTTTATAATTTCTAATATATGGTAATAATTCAGTTGCTCTTGTACGTATTCATATTCAGTCAAGTACAAGTTGTTTTTCTAAGATGAACAACCCTAGCTCCGAATCATCGTGTTACATTTTTTTGGTTTGTAGTGGAAGTTTTTGGGCCATTTGGCCCTACTGGAAGTCCAAGTACATGTAAATCTCGAGCAAAAGTCCGCAGTCGTACATGGCCTCCATTGAATTGTTTGCCCTAGCTGTGCTTGAAATAGAACATATCACATGAACATGCACTTAGCAGGCAGTCAATCTCATGGAGTTAGTAATCTTGTCTTATTATAAAGAAAACATTAAATCTTGAGGGCGAGGTTAAGAGATTTCAAATGGATAGATAGCAGTAGAAGCCTTCTTGTTAACCACTTTACCTATGGGCTTCGTATGAAGACTTCAATAGACCTAGAAAATATGTAGTTCTTGACTAAAGAAAGATCGTGATAAGAACAGGATTACATAGCTAGAATTGGAGAGCTATTAATGGTTATCTTTATTTGTATATCCTGAGACTTGTACACTAAATATTAGCATAATTCAAAAGGGTTAATGATTTTATACATATATATTCCAAGACTTCTAAGCTAAATTTGGTCAAAAAGAAGAGGAGCGAATGGAAATCATCATGATTGCAATTTGAATTCATGCTAATGACTTTGATTAGTAGCATTAGGAAGTCTCACACTCCTGATCATGGAGGATTAGAGAAATAAAAAGAGCGAGAGAGTTCACTCAAAGGTGAAGAAACCATGCATAGGGCAGCTTCGTTTTCAAAGATTTGGTAGTGCGAGTGAGATCATGGCGCTCACAATATTCTCTGAGTAATATATATATATACACCATTGAATGTTCCCAATCCGCATCTTGTAATCTTTGCTCCAGAGCTACCACGTCTGCTATCAAGTTTCTAGAATAGAGGTGTGCGTAGGAAATGATACTTTCAGAGAAGGCCTGGGACCGAAACAATTGATGTTGAAGTCGAGAGTTTTTCAAGACTTTTGAACTTCTTCTTACGTTACTCAAGCTCCAAGATACACTAAAGTCCATCTAGAACAGTGAATGGTGACGCCAAAATTAAACCCAACATGTCGAGCACTGATAATATGATCGCCTGGTATTGTGCCAAATGATCATACTAAAAATGAAAATGTGCATTGCTTAATTAAGCATTAATTTGTGGCTAGCCGGAAAAATAAGAAAATTCCAGCATGGGACGTCTGAATTAAGCATGGTGCTTAACTAGATAATGTAATTAGAACTGGACTAATCGTTCTTGTAAAGAATCAATTTAATCCAATAGGTTAAATTGTGTTATGTGAAATCTTAAAATATATTAACTATATCTCAATATTGACATAAAACACATATATGTATAATACAATCATTTTATCATTTAATAAATATATTAACCATTTTATTTTTTTATTGAATAATAAATAATAATAGATAATGAGTATCCATGTAGATACTCGAAACCCGATGAATAGCTTATGAATTTAATGAATAATAAATAAAATAAGAGAATTCTAGCATGGCACATCTGAATTGAGTATGGTGATTAACAACTAAATGATGTAATTAGATCTGTACTTAATAAATAATTGTGGTGGTTATTGTCAAAAGAACCAATTTAATCTAATAATTTAAGTTGTTAGGTGATGTCTTAAGATATGATTTATATTATTCTTTAATATATTATCTCCTGTGAAACCTCTTTGAACTTAAAACTTGCGCAGGTTCACAGTACCTTGTGCTTAATTTTTACCAAATAAATAAAAATGACGAGATTCGAACTCGTGACCGCTTTGTCATCAAGGTTTTAATACCATGTTAAATAATCAATTCAATCCAATAATTTAAGTTATCATATGAAATTTCAAGATATAATTTATATTATTTTTTAACTATTCTTTAAAAAAAACAATTACAAATATAAGAAATTATGGAAAGGGTAGCAAGGACAACTTGGAAGGATGAGAGAAACCTATATCCAGTACGTATGAGAATATTAATTAATCAGTGCTAAAAATGGCCTTTTCCAATAAATGTTTCGTGGTTAAGACTTAAGATTTTAAGTACTAATCCAATTTCTAAAACACTCAAGTTATAAAAAGAAAAGTCAAACCTTTTTGTTCAATTATAACATTTTTCCATCTAAAAAACTGAAAAACTATTTTTTTTAATTTTTCAAAGAAAAAAAATTATCTTTAATTTTTAATTCTTTATTATTAAAAAAATTAGAAAGGGAAAAAAAGAATTATTTTATATCACTGAACACATTTAAATTTCCTTATTAGTATGTCTTAAATTCAATTCATATTGCAGAGAACATGAATTTAGAAATTTGGAAGAGGGCTACCGATTAGAGCATGGAAAGCTTTGCTATTTTACAGGGATGACAATTTCATTCCAACCATCCATGTGCATACCGAATTGACCCAACCTGAATGAATAGATAAAAAATATTTTTAAATGGTTATTTTATCTGATAAATAATAAATAAAATATAAATATTTTTAAACTCGACTTGAAATCCGCTCAATCTAACTCAAGATATATATTTATATTATATAGATATATTTATAGAATATTTAGATTTTTTTAATACAATGTAATATACACATATCTCGAAATAAAACACATTTATAATACTATCATTTTATCATTTAATATATATATTAATTATTTTATTTTTTATTGAATAATAAATAATAATAGATAATGAGTATAATATGTGTAGATACTCGAAATCGAATGAATAGCTTATGAATTTGATGAATAATAAATAAAATATAAAAACAAAAAATTCCGACATGAAGAGAACATGTTATCATCCCACTCTTTAAGGAACGCCCCTTGCAGTGGCTTGCCTAGCAACTTATTGGGGTTCGATTGAAGGGCTTAAAAACATCGGCCGTTAAGGGTTTTATATTGAAACCCATTAATAATAGGCATCGGCCCATAGCTCTTTAGGTGAAAATTGAAATCCCGTTGGTTACTTCAACAGTATAGTTGAATTGAGATTTTTCAAATTTAAACAATTATATTAAATTTCATAATAATACCAAAAAGTTTATGAAAATCTAAATATTATCTTTTAACGTTCAGATTTTTTTTATCCAAGCAGCTGCCAGAGCTCGTTAAATAATCTGGTTATCCACTGATGTTATTTCCCTGACTGCCTCCTGTCCTGTCTATTATAATGATAACAACAACATTGCGAAAATCACCATGGATATTCCCTGCTAATTCAGCCGCACACTTCAAAGACCAGCCCAAACACAAGCCACTGAAGCTAATGGTGCAACAGTTCAATCTAAGTTTCGGAATTAATGGATTAATAGTCTAACTTCCAGCATGGGTTCATCTGCAATCCACCGGAAAAGAGAAGACGTAGACATCAAGCTGGAATGGTTATTAGGGCTTCCGTTTATAGAGGTGTTGAAAGTGAAAGCTCCGTGATGCGCACAGAAATAAACACAGTTGTACAGAGAAAACCAGTGTACTTCGCCTATTTGGGATCTTCCGATCTAGCCATGAAATATTCATTTAGTGCTGATCGGAAGATGCCTCCTTGGCTGCCTGACAATGTTCTTTCCAATTTTAAATAGCAAGGTAATTCCGATTAAATCAAGAATTGTTGAGATATTAGTTTATTACTGCTTGCTTCATCAAAAATGAACTTCACAGACTGAAAAATATATGATGACTCCTTTCTTTAATTTGGTTTTGGGAAACAAATACCGTTCGTGGGAATTACTAGATGACGCAGTTATTCTTTCCCACGCTAGTAAAGTGAAACTCACCCACAACTTAATAAGAAATAAATAAAACACAAAATTGAAGCCACTTGCATTTTGAAGAAACCTTTAACGTTTAGCAACTAAAATTTGTCCTTAAAAGGTGGAAGGAAAGCACATTGAGAGGGGAAAGAAGTAGGAGACAAACCACTCTCTGTGACATCCATGCCATTCAAACACAAGCTGTTCGTCCAACTCAGATTTCTTTTGACAAAATTTACTTTCAAGCACCTTCAGAGGGAAGAGTACTCTGTATGTTTGAAGGCATCAAGATGTTAAAGCCATCTGAGGCAGTAGACACGATCATCCCCGGAATCTGAGCATGCCAATGAAGTTCTTTCAAGTCTTTTTGTCCCTGTTCATGGTATAAAAACAAGTCAAGGGTCTGAACTGGCAGCATTTTGGATTAATATCCTGGCATGAGGGGAGTTTCACAAAACATACCTGGTGAACAAACAAAAGTTGAGGGGGCAGATCTGCTGGGGCATTTACTTGCTCTTTTGTTTTAGCTTTGAACTCTGCTTCCTCTTCCTCATCCTTTTCCAGAGAAAGATCCCATATTCTAGTAATTTAAACGAAATAAAAGAATCAGTTTCTGGATAAAAGAGCCAAAAAGCATTGATGTTAGGATTGGTCATCCTATTTACTCGTTTTCCATCTGTTGCTCTGTGCGTGGAGTATTATTACTTACGTTAATTGATTGTCAGATGATGACACTGCCAATGTGGAGGCTTCATGTGGACTCCACTCAATGGATGTGATAGGGCGTTTATGGTAATCAAAATGTGCCACTAAAGATTTATCCTCTTCCTGCCACCATAAAACATATGCTGATAAGATTACAACTAGAGAAATCTAAAAAGAAAATGGCATATGAAAGAACAAAACCCTAAAACCATTAGAAAACTGATAGCAAATGGCATACATGAAAAAACAAAACACTAATACTAGGAAAGTTCCTAATAATGGAAATTGACCAAAGATGTCAGATCTGGAACACTTGAAAAACTAACGGAAATTGAGAGCACCTAAGCAGAACAAATATTATTTCATGGTCTGAAAATGTGCTATGAGAACTCAAATTCTTTAAACAAAATGATGTAACAGCATACAGTACACACAACATACCGATTTTGGTGATAACAATCTAAGATCACGAATAGAAAATGTTCCATCATCACTTCCAGATGCCAACATGACACTAGCCAGCCTATCACAATTAATGCACATGGTAGATCAGTAATATTAAAGAAAATCAGAAGGGTGCTGCTATGGACAATGAGTGGGGTATCTTAATGATTCAAACACCTGTTCCATGAGAGCACGTTCACATCTGCATTATGTGCCTTGAAAGAAATAGCTGGTGACTTCCCCAGACGCGCATCCCATATTGCAATATGCCCATCCACAGAACAAGAGGCAAACACATGATCTTCTGTAGGACTCCACTGCATAAATTAAAGTTGGAACCAGAATGTTTACAAGATTGAAAATTTCAGAGGTGTAAGTTTTATTGGATTTAGAAGTAAATCGCGTACTTGTATATCTTCTACGCTCGCAGTATGTCCAGTAAATGGAGTAGCATCAACATTCCATGTTGCACCAGATGTGGGCTCCCATAAGTGAATACAGCTCTTGCAATCACCTTCATACATTCAAAAGATTTTGAGAGCATTAGAACACTTTACATAATATGCAGCAGAGCATTAAAGATCCTTGAGTGAGAGGCTACTGAATAAAAGAAAGTCACGGTACCAGTTACCAGCCTTCCAGTGACACGAGGACTCCAATCTATAGCATAGCCTTCATCTTTATGCCCTTTGAAGTTAAATAATGGAGCTTGATTAAAAACTGAAGAACCTCCCCGGGGAACTTCTGTTTCTGACTCTGCCAAAGCATTCAGATGAGTGCTGAAGTTCCATATCTGCATAAAAGGTTGTGATTTAGAACATATGAGAGAGGAGCCAGAAGCCCAGAATCTAAATTTTATCACTAATCTGATATGTTCACAACTCCACTATCACCATTCTATGACATGTTAAGTTCAGAATTGATAATCAAACAAGCCTTTGAGATGGGAATACAGAAACAAGAAAGATTGAGAATCCTGAAGAACTTCTTTACATGGTAAGCATAGAAGTCTAACCTGTACATAACCAGCATCTGACCAAGAAGCACATATATGGGGATTTTGTATCATTGCACGAATACGATTAACACATCCACTATGAGCAACCTTGCGCAACTGTGAAAGAAAAATCCAAAAATGAAAATGCATCCTGAAAAGGGATAAAAAAACAAAGAGAGAGACCATGATTTGACGAGACAAATAACAAACACAGAGGTGCAAGATGTTACCTGCAAAACTGGTGCTGCAGATCCCCCCTCTTCTTCATCTTCACTATCTTCATCACTATCACTATCATTATCACTATTGTCTGCATCCATGTCAGAGTCACCGGCTGTAGCTTTAGTGGGCACCAATTCACGTCTTTTTCCAGAAACATTAGATATTTTAAATATTCCAATTGAGTTCCAATCAGGATTCTCTGCCTGCATCAATGATATTAACACTAAATACATAAATACAATTAAAGCATAAAATAAAAGGTCAGAAAAACACAATAATTTTCCCAATTTATGCCTCTCAGAAACAACATTCGCCAAATAAATCTTTTAAAGTTTTCTCCTTTTCATTCAATTACTATAATTCCTAAAGTTTGCCCCCTTATATAACTTTCTCTCTTATTTATAATTGTTGATAGTACCTATATGTAAGCAAAAGTTCACTAGTTTACTAAGTAACACAACCTTCAGTTCAAACATAAACAGAAACAAATCCTTCAGGTTAAAAATAAATCATTTTTATACAATGATTATGCATAACAGAAAAAAAAATGTATTTATCACCTGAGTCCCAGCAACAAAGTACACAGAGTGTGGAAAATCAGTCCGAAGCAAACCAAGTGAATCACGTACAACATCAAAACTGCAAAAGCAAATCAATCACTTAACTCATAAGAATAAACATAAAAAAATCTTAAATTAATTCACTCTAAAAATTTTCTATCTTTTCTTGTTAGCCCAGTACTACCTACTCTTCAAGTTCAAGTATTTTCTTTTCAAACTTTAATTACATATACAACTCGTTACAATCAAGCCTACTTTCAACAACTAAAGAAAGATTTGGATTAACCTTAAGCAGGGCCAGCCAATGTGAAAGGCGTGAAGAGAATTGTAAGCGGTGGGGTCACACTCAAGTTCTTCACCTTCTTCAAGGTTGTCAACTCCGGGTTGCCAAACCTTCGTTGGCATGGATGGTATTGATGAAGAAGAAGAAGACCCATCTCCTTTCTGTGAGTAATTTAAGTAAAATATATTAGCAAAACAGGAAAAGACAAGAGAATTTTGTTGAGCATGAGAAAAATAAAAGGAATCCCAGTTCAAAGAATGAATGAATTGACTGTTAAAAAAAAACTGATGGAAACCTTGATCTTTCTCTTTGCCTTCTTTGGATTTTTTATGCTGCGAACCATTTCCTTTTTTCAGGATGTTTTTCCAAGATGTGCTGATTATTTGTGACGATGGAGAGGGGGTTGGGGTTGGGGTTGGGGTTGGGAAGCTACTAGGGTTTTACGGTCTACTAGTTTCTTTCTTTCCTTTTCTTTCAAGTGGTGGTGCTAGGTTTAACAACTAAATATTTTTTTGTCTCAAATGTTTTTTTAAGGTTTAGATATAGTGATATACTTATGTTTAAAATTAAAATAAAATCTAAAAAAATATTATTTTAATATATTATTAATTTAAAAACACTTTTATATAAATAACATGTACCATATTAATAAATGCACACTTAATGATACAATATAGTACTGTTACCTTTTTATAAATTAAATTAAAATTATTAAATTAAACCAAGTTAAATTATTATTAAATTAAAAAAAAAAAAAAAACTAAGCCTCATGTCATTTTAATTGTGGACTCTCTATAAATACATTGTGGACACCAATTTTTTTTTCTTTGCGTTTTACATTATTTATTTCAATGCCTCAATTTTTTTCTTTTTTTTTTTACTTTATACTTTGATAGCTCATTGTTTGTTTAAGTATGATAAATTGTTATGGTTTATTTTTAAATAGTTATTACGCTGTCAAAAAATTTTATTATCATTGATTTTGTATCAAGTTTAGGACCTACAAAGGAAAACAAAAAAACAAAAATGACCACGATGGAGAATCAGCAAAAAATGAGGAAAAACCTAATTTTTTTAAAAAAAAATAAATACATTATTTGTCCAAAAAATGCATTGTTTGTCCAATGCCATTTTGCTATTTTTTGCCTTGGGCTTTGGCAAATATCATTTTCAGTCCTTATAGTTTCTCAATTTATCATTTCAGTACAAAACTTAATTTTCATCATATTTTTGCTACTATGTTTTGCTAAGGGAGACAGGAAGTTGATGTATTACGGTAAGGAGAGTGAAAATCATTAGCTAGTCACATATTATCCATGAAAAAAAATTATTTTTAATGTCAACATGTCTCATTCAACGAAGAGAGTTTCATTAAATTGATCGTAAGTGCGAAAATATTTTTTTCCGTGACTTGACTTTGTGTTTCTAACAAGTTTAGAGATGTTTTGAGTTTATATATTGTTTTGAGTTTAGCCTAAAAACCTAACACAACCATACCCTCACATGCCCTGCCACTATGATGAAGAAAAGAGAGGGTTCTAGAGCAACTGCATAGAGGCCGCCCCAGCCACCTTACCCTGTGCCATGACAGGGGCAGGGTAGCCACCGTACCCCGCGCTATGACAGGGGTAGGGTAGCCCTCTCCTACTGCCTCTTAGAAATACCAGAAGATGAAAAAAGACAGGGGAGATTATAAAGATGAGGGAACGAACAGACAAAAAAAAAAGGAACAGAAAGAGGAACATGGGGATGAAAAAGGAGAAAGGGACGAGAAAAAAGAAACGAAAAACAGAGGACACAACCAGAAAGAGAGAGAACGAGGGAGAGGAAGAAAAATAGGGAGGACAACGAAAAACAAGAGGAGAGATAACCAGGAGGAGGAAGAAAATAATAATAAAAAAAAACAGAGTAAAACAGAGAGTAGAAAAAAAAGAGAAAAAGGAAGAAACAGAAAAGAAAGAAACAAGAGGGGAGGAAGAACAAACAAAAACAGACAATGAGAAGGAAAAACAGAGACCGGTGCTTCTGCACAGGAAAGAAGAAGAAAAACGACAACAACCACCGCCTATTACCACATAGCACCACCGTGAGTCGTCGTCAACGACAGCAACGACACGGCCCTCACCGCCAGGTCAACTTCCTTCCTTCCTTCCTTCTTCTTCTTTGTCTTTACTGCCTCCAATGTTCTGCAAGTGAACAGTGGAGAGCTCTCAACTGTTCACTGGGTTGGACTAGAGCTGGGCCAGACAAAAATGGTTTGGGCCAAGGTCCGGCCCAATCCAAAAAAAGAAAAATACATTTGGACCGACATCGACCCAACATCTCTTCCGGGACGCCTTTGGGCTGACTTCGGCCCACCCTTGTCTTGGGCAGATTTTGGCCCATTTAGGATGAGCTCAACCCATATATTTGGGCTAGCCTATCTCATTATATATTTATAATATAATAATATTAGATATTAAATAAAAACAAAAAATTCCATAAAAAATTAAAATCCTTCAAAAAAATTTGTGATTTTCTCGCGTATCTTTCCACCTTTTTTGCTTAATATTGGTTTGTATTTTTATATTGTAAAGATACAAATCTGATATTAAAATACTCGGTTTTCTCCGAAATGTTGAAAAAAAAATTATATAGAAATTTTTTTTTCTTGTTTTCATGCACATGCCAAGTCCCTCAAAAATATAAAAAAATTTCATATCACATTTTCATACAAAAAAAAATTCAAAAAAATATGTATTAGCATGCATTTTGGACTTTAATATCCAGTTTATTAAAGCCATGAGAATTAAACCAATATTTCAAAATTTTCAAAAAAATTATTTTGTCTTCTTTTAATATCTAGGATTACGAACTTATACGTAAGACATATTTTGACATTAGAATGGTTACGTTTTTACCCGATAAGATAAGAATCTCTTTATTGAGGAGAACTTTTCTTAAACCTTAGATAAACCAACAATTAGAAATACAATAACATCTTAGCATATATCAGACAATTAAACAATGCAACTTACCTTAGGTAGAGCGTATTTTGAGTGTTAATACCTTCTCTTTACACAACAAGTCCCCATGTCCGATCTTTAAGACTAGTTAGGGTTCCTAGTAACCAAATATTAGGTGGCGACTCTCATTCCATCTTTCTACTAATAAAAGACAACAATTCCTTGTCTACCTCATTTCCTAATTTTCCAGATACCACAAGAGTGGACGCTTTGCCGCGACGCCGCACACGTGCGACATCAATTTTGATCATCATTTTTTTAATTGTTATTTTTTTTGTTTTAGATCCTTTTGTATAATTGAATTATTTTTTTTCAATTTCATCCTTTAATATTTGATTGATTGGAAATTAGGCTTTGTGGTTTTTTCAAATAGGATGTTTCTTGTCTAATAACTTGGAAAATGAGTTTGAAAAGTTAACACTGATTGGCATTGTCTCTTTTGTTTTACTTATTTCATTTTGAACTTTCATCATTTACGTTGTTTTTAAAATAAAAAGAAAATGGGCTTTGTGATATTCTTTGTTTTTATTTCTATCGGATTATCTCAATCACATGACCTGGATAGCGGGTTTGACGGGTTAATCCAAGCTGGCTCGACCCTTATTGCCCAGGTTACAAGTTTGTCATGCTAACTCAGGTTGACTCGGGCCTGAGTTTTTTTTTTTTTTTTTTTTTTTGTCTTTTTTAACCTAACTATGTCCTTCCATATTTAATTGGTTGGAAATTGAGCTGCATCGTTTTTTATTTTTTTTAAATAGGATTTTTTGTCAGGTCATCATGATCAATTTTTTTAATTTGATTCATTAGTTGTCGTTGTCTATTTTTTATCATCTAATTAAAATAAAATCATCTTATTTTACCTAATTGCGTCTATGACTCGAGTTGTGAATTTTTCTTGCTTATTTAAAATGTATTTACAATTTCTAAACATTATTTTTTATACGAAATAACAACAACAATAACAACAACAACAACAAGAATCCGATCTTGGGGCTAGGCACAGGTCCATTTCTAGTACCAACTACGAGGAAGAATCATATGTATATTTAGAAGTGGAACAATTGTAGTTGGAATTTGATTAGCTAAAATAAAATAAAAGAGAATTCAAAGTATTGACCTCGTAGTTAAGAAAATTTATTATATTCCTCCTTAGTTTTTTTAGATTCAAATATTAGAACCGGTACTCAAAATAATTTATTAATTTTTTTTAAATACACGAGGTGGACTTAGAAGATGTGTCCTGAAATTTCCGAGAGAGAGAGAGAGAGTTCATGTTGATTTACACAATTCAATAATATTTTTATTATTGAATAAAAAATAAATAAAGTATCATTGAGAATATAAAATTCATCATAGGAGAGCTTGCATGAAGTTTCCGATAAATTAAAGAATGGAGGGTTTTCAAATAATTGACCAGGTCGGTTTTCATAAAGGAGCACCATAATTGTAAACACTGCATCTAAGTCATCCATCAAATAATATTTTATTCATATTGACAGCATGGAGGAACCTTCCACGCAATTTATATATTCAAAACCCTAGATTAACTAGTGTAGCAGTGATTTTAAAAAAAAATTTAATTTAAAATATATTAAAATAATTTTTTATTTTTTAAAATTTATTTTTAACAATGTAAAAATATATATATAAAAAATTAATTTTAAATAAAAATAATTAAATTTTTAGCAAACACGTGTCAGCAACGTAAGTAAAAGACCACCGTCACCGCGTTTCTTTAGCTATGGTTGCTCATGCTAATTAAATTGCCTAAATTATTGTCTTTAGCTAATCCAATTAAAATCCAAGAAGTTGGGGTCCACGTATCTCAATATAATAAGCTAAATAATTTGAAAGTGAGGTCCACTATCCCCCACCAAAAATTATAATATAATTTTTAAAATTAAAGAAGCTCTCAGACCTGGCACACTCTAAGACCTTTGTTGCGGGTTGGAATGGCTAGCTTATAAAAATATTATTTAAATTTTACTTAAGTTCTAGATTGAGTTTTAGGTTATTCAAGTTTGATTAAATTAATTTACTAAATAATTTAAAAATAAATTTAACTTTGATTACTTCATTGATCAACTTATCTTATTATTGATGAGCTGGATTTGGAGGACGCTTGTTAATAGTTGTTTTTTAATGTATTTTTTGTTCGGAAATGCATTAAAATAATATTTTTTATTTTTTAAAAATTATTTTTGATATTAGCACATCGATTTGAAAATACAAAAAAATTGAAAGTAAATAAAAAATAAAATAAAATTTTAATGTTTTTTAATTTAAAAAAAAACACAAAAACAAACTATCTTTAGATGCACTTAATCACTTATAAAATTGTTTACAAATTAGTTTTTTTTTTTTTAGTTTAACGTAAGTATCCGGGCCAGCTTGCGCGCACCTCGACTAATCCCACGAGCCCTAAAATTAACGAACATGTAAGCCTCTAGTGACCATCATATTGCATATTCAGAATCCTCCATTGAACCATCATGTACACAATCACCTCTTACTAATAAAGCCTAAATTATTGTCCTTAGTCAACACTAATTAATAAATCCAAGTAAGAGAGGTCCACCATCCCCCACCAAATATTCCAATAAAATATTTAAAATTATTTACAAATTAATCCTACTATTTTTAATTCATTTGAATTAGTTTTGAAATTAATGATCTTGCATTTTTTTTATTTAATAAATCAAATAATTGCCCTATATATATATATATATATATATATATATATATATATTTATTTATCAGCGATCTATCCACTTGCATCCATACACATGACAATCATATAATTACTAATATAAATTAGGCGCGTGAACTTGGATCTCGTCCATTATAAATTGAAAGTAAAAGGTTAAACTCAAACAAAAATAATTTAGAGGGACTAATTTAAAAAATCGAGGGACTAAGCATGATTTAGGTGGAGTTCATCAGATGATTGTAAAGTTTAGGGTTGTATTGGATATTCTTCCAAATAGAAAGGGGCAGATCGACCGGTTTTGCCGAAACTAATTGAATATTTCAAATTATACCGGAAAAATTGGAAAAATAGCCGTAGCAATTCTTTTTTTATTTTTAGTAAAATATACGACGACAAGGCGCGTGGCCCACCGAGACCACAGGCCAATCATACACATTCATCAATTTGTCCGCAGCCTCAGACTTTGGAAACTGGACAACTTATTCAAACGCTCACCATCAGTCCTCGCACGTCACTTGTGGACCTCTCGTGTGTCTCTTTGCTTCGAGTCTTCCGATCAATTCAGGAAAAGACAAAACATAAGGGTTAGTCTAAATTTAAATAATTTTATGAGTTTTTCATGCCACTAATATAACTTATATTTAGATTTATGGTACGAAGTTTTAGAAATAGCTAGATTGGTTGCACGTTCTTGGCCGCGGGTCTCTATTTGGCATTGCATTTTAAAAAATACTTTTAAAAAAAATTAATTTTTTTTTATTTTAAATTAATATATTTTTAATATTTTCAAATCATTTTAATGTGCTGATGCCAAAAATAATTTTTTAAAAATAAAAAAAATATTATTTTAATATGTCTTAAAATAAAAATCACTTTGAAAAGCAACTGCAACCAAACACGCAGACACAATTCTTAATTGTTGTTAGTATATTAAAAAAAAATTATAACTTAACATCATAAAAAAAATTTAAATAAAATAAAGATTATCAATCCCAAGAATAAAAATGTAGAACAATGAAATAAAAAAACTAATAAATAAAAAAAGTCTAAAACACGGCAAATTTGGGTAAAGTCATCAAAACTTGCGAGCAGGATAATGCGAACGAAATAATCCAATAGAAGTCAAAACAAGAAAAAAACGTAGCTTAATTATAAAAAATTAAGGATAATTGAAAAGTAAAAAAAAAATACCTAAAAATACTTAAGTCACTTGACCAAACCTCATGAGATGATGATAACCTGATTGAAAAAAAAAAATCAAAAGAATAACTACAAAGGATGTAATTAGAGGAAAAATAATGTTTAACTTTTCAAATACACTAAGATTAACCCTGGCTAGGGACCAGACCATATGAGAAGTTTTAGTGTTTTTCTTGAAACAATTTTATTGGCCCTTTTTTTTTTTCACGGCAAGGGATGTTTTAAAGCCATAATTTACAGCAACTAATACTTAATAAGTCTTTTTCTTGGATGATTTTAATAATACAACCCGTGTGTATATAATTTATTTTAAAAAAATTACTAAATTATTTTAGATTCTTTCTCTAAGACTTGAATCCAAATGGCTTAGAATTTTAGGCGGTAATTTCCATAAAAAACACCATTTTGGGTGATTGAGGTAAGGCTGAAACATAAAGGGGTCATTGTTAAAACAATTTATTTTGAGAGGTTTACTGAGAAAATAGGTAAAGTTGCGAGGGCTAAATTGACGTTAGCCGAAAGAAAAGCAGGAAAAAAGAAAAAAAGAGGAGTTTATCAAAACCGATCCAACTTCAATGTCCCAGATAAGCCAAAGCAGAACACCCCATCTCTCTCTCCCTCTCTCTCTAAATCCATGTCAAATCCCGGCGAATCTACCCGAAATCCGACGGGATTTTCCGTCCCAATAAGTAACACAGACCCTCGAGTCCCACTCCTGAACCTCTCAACTGTCCGTACGAGAATGGATTCACTTCAGCAATTCCTATCAGAATCAGTCAACAACAACACTTTAATCGGAAAGGATCAGATGGACATGGTCTCTTCCGAGATCTCCTCAGCCATACATGAAATCATTGTCAACGCTGCTGCTCTTCTCTCTTGTAACAGCAGTAGCTCACAACCCTTTACGCCTCAGCCGCCGGTGGATAGTACTGCAATAAAAAAGGCCCAAGTTTTGAAAGTAGAAAATAAAGAAGAGGACAGTGAAGTCGTAGAACTTGATGCGGTAGAATTGCTCGCCGAGCATGTTCATTTTTGTGAGATTTGCGGAAAAGGGTTTAAAAGAGATGCGAATTTGCGTATGCATATGCGTGCGCATGGGAATCAGTTCAAAACCCTTGAGGCACTAGCTAAGCCTGATAAGGGTAATGAAACGATATCAGCTTCCTTTGCGGGGAAGACAAAGTTTTCTTGCCCTTTTGAAGGTTGTAATAGGAATAAGAAACATGGTAAGTTCAAGCCATTGAAGTCGGTGATTTGTGTAAGAAATCATTTTAAGAGGAGTCATTGTCCGAAGATGTATTCTTGTAATCGGTGCAACAAGAAGAGTTTTTCGGTTGTTACGGATCTGAAGAGTCATTTGAAACATTGTGGGGAGTCGAGATGGAAGTGTTCTTGCGGGACAAGTTTTTCGAGGAAGGATAAGTTGTTTGGTCATATGGCTTTGTTTGAAGGACACATGCCTGCTGTTGCTGGTGAAGAGGAGGATAGTAAGGCCAAGGAGGTGGGAGTTGGCGGCGCGGTGGATATGGAGGAGGATGAAGAAGAAGAATCGGTTGTAAAGGGAGATAATTTGGGTGGGGATTGTAATGATAATGAGTTTTTTGAGGGATTGCTTGATGGGTTTTGTTCCATGGAGGGGTATAGCTTGCAGGATGTATTGGGGTCTCCTTTTAGTGGAATCGAGGAGTTTTCTGGTCTCAGGCATTGATCGATCAGGTATATTTTCTCTGTTTTTTTTTTTTTGGTCATTGTGTCTGTATATATGTATTGTATTCTTTGTAACAATAAGCACATTATCAGTCTTGTAGTTGAGAGCATAGTAACATACTGTATTTTTTGCAGTAGCTATGATTTTTCTATATCACTTATCATTTCCAATAAAAGTTTCCTGTTCTTTACTTATCTGGGCTGTGATTAGCAGTTGTTTAATTAATTCAGTTACATTTTCCACCAGTGAGTTCTTACTCTATTTCACTTACATTGATTGTTTTAGTTCTAGATCACATTGGTTCTTGTTAACTTGTGCTGTATGCTTGTATCATCAGTAGGCTCAACTCGATGAAAAAAAGTGCTTATAGATCACTGTTAATTGTTTTAAAATTCTTGGGCCATCCAGTTTTGATGAACTCAGAGGGAAGTGTTTTCAATCTATCAGAATAAAATATTTCAGCTTTTGGAAGGTTAAATCAAACCAAAAAGTTCTAGCTTGTTGATTGGGAATCACAGTATCAG
>Ga0307518_10001410_pt1 | contig 17882 bp, 16 predicted proteins | sample 25_EM_MG_FD_203889 | JGI IMG/M metagenome (GOLD analysis project Ga0307518, IMG submission 203889) | Populus trichocarpa ectomycorrhiza microbial communities from riparian zone in the Pacific Northwest, United States - 25_EM | ecosystem: Host-associated > Plants > Roots > Unclassified | place...
CACTGCTTTCTTATCTTGGTCAGTTAATAAAATAGTAATTAATCACTGTAATTTTTATTTTTTACGACAACTTGCAGGATCTTTCTGGGTTTTTGTAAAGTCATAATCTAGTTATATTGAAATTAAACAAATTTACTTTTTTCCCTATTTCAAACGGTTAATTACTCCCCTCAAAAAATTGTTAAAATCAAGATGCAAAGCTAGCTGTAGATGTCACAATTGAAGGTAACTTTCTGGTGTTGAGGATGGGTTTAGGAAAAAAGAGAAAAGAATATATATTATAATACTTATGACTTTGATATAATATTGGTTACCTTTACCCATTTTACGTACTATGGAGGAAAAAAATGAATTCTAGTCCCACCTTTATTAAATGTAATTATCCGAGTCACTTTATTCTTCATTATCCCTGCCTTTATTCTACAATCCACAGCACATTTAGAGACTTTATCCTTCTTTATTAATTTTTTTTTTGTTTTTATCTTTCTTGTCCCTTGTTCTAGTAATTCCTCATGACTGCGACTACTTTTTCTTTTTCGCCTTTCTTTATTCTATATACTATCGTTTTCTTAGTGTATGAATTGTCTTGCAAGAAGAGAATTACTTTTTCATCGCCAAAACATCTTGTATAATCTGCAAGTAACATGGATTGACAAATTGCATGGCATTAACACCATCAGTTCTCTTACATCATGTACTGCAATTGATTTAAGAGCGAGGTGAAAGGCTTAATTATGGCACTGGGAAAAGGGTCCACCAGTATAAGTGGTGTTGATGGCACATCGTTCATTGATCACAATTCTCAAGATGTTCACAGCAAAAATTTCTTGCTTTTAGGGGGAGGAACATTTGTACCCATCAATCTCAATCACTGCCAGCCCAAATTCTCTGTATATGGCTTTGAGAGTGATCTCTTCAGCCTTTCCGAACTTTTGTATTCAAGATAAGCTGTCCATGTTTTGAAGGTACCATGTGTAATTCTAACAGCACAAAGTGCCATATTAATTATAGGGATTAATTAGTAACGATCTTTTCACCAAAAGAAAGATATATTACCCAAGAATTTAAGGATCTATCCTATTAAAAATAAATAAATAAATAAAATAAACAGCGGCTTAAGGAAAGAATGGCCAAGAAATTTTGTTGGATCAATATTTATGCAGAATCGTGGGCATGAAAACCGTTTTTTTCCTTCCTTTGTGCTAAGGAAATACTTATTATTGGGCCCGGGGATCTTATGATGAGCGTGGACGATTTATCAACTGTTCTACATACAATATGCTTACTTAAGAAAAAACATTTTATTTTGTTTGTGTTACCCATTCTTTAATTTATTTTCACTATATATAGTTTACCTTAGAAAAGTTAGAATTAAGAGTTTTAGTATTGCATTTGCTTCTATTTTTCAAAATACTTTTAAAAATTATTTTTCATTTGAAAAGGTTGATATTTTTTAAAGTTTTTTCTATTATCATGATATATTGATATTGAAAATAAAAATAAAAATCTAAAACAAATATTATTTTAATATATTTTTAATTGAAAAGTATTTTTAAAAAATATAATGCACTATAATTAATACTAAACACACCAAGTTCATAAACTGTAGTAGATGCAAAAATGTGTTTATGGTTTTACCAAAATTTTTTTAATGGATGTTTAAGTAGCTTTAGTGTAATTTACTTAAAAATCGATTAATGAACCCGCTGTGATTGTGAGTTGTTAAATCAAGAAAAAGAAGAAGACGAAGAAGAACAAGAAGAAGCAAACAATGACATATTAAACGATCAGAATCTTGTTATCTTGTTTTTGAAAACCATTTTAGTAGAAAGCTAGTTATCAATGTCAATTGTCGACTAAATGCAAGCAAAGCCGTAACCTTTTCAAATGAATATACCTTTCATATCTTATCAATGAAATCTTTACAATGTCGATGTGCTGTAGCTAACACCAACACTATTCTCTTTTCCTTGTTTCTCCAACTTTCTAGTCAATAGATATAATCATGTTGATGGAATTAAGTTGAATAAATTGGTATCCCAAGAAATCTATTAAATGCCATTTTTCATTTTATTCCCTATATGTCGCTTGCTAACCTATAACATGTGCTTTATGTTAGTATTTTATGACAATATTGGGTCAGTTAGGTCCAAATATACATGATGATTAGCCTGCTTCCTGGTTCAAACCAAGTCATGGAATATTTATCGACTGAGCATTGATTACATAATCCATGTATAAATATTAATAATCCATTCACACACATTAACATATAAACATATCGGATTATCTCATTTTCTAATTATATTCTCAAACGGAAGTATTCTCTCGGTATATACTGAGGGAACTATAGTGGGGAAAGAAAGAATAAAAAAAGCCAAAAAATATGATGATGTGTAACTTTTACAGACAACGTTACCAACATAATTAATAACCTGACGGTAAAGTATGTTTGTAAATATACCGATGAAATTTTTTCATTGGTATATTACAAAGGGTATTACAGTGGGATTAAAAAAAGACACATTGTACGGTGATGTGATATTTGTACCAACCGAATGATCGATGGAGTAACCGTCAGAATAATTTTGTCGGTAACTCTGTCGGTAATATTTAATTTATGACCTGACGATCGATCCTCCTCTCCCCCTCCCTCATTTCTCCTTTTTTCTTATGCATTTTTTTCTACAACAAACAGCCACCCCCTCCCCTCCCATTTCAACAGAATTCAACCTCCCACAACAACACTCGGTTTGTCAGCATCCGTGTTCTGATTCAAAATTTATTGAGGATTCTCCACCTTAAGTAAGCAAATCTACCTTTTTTTTTTATTTGAACACAATTTTACAATGTTAAAAATTTTATTTGAACACAACCTTAAGTAAGCAACGTGCATAGTTTTCTAGATGACAATAGTAATCCTTATAGGAATATGATTATGGATGCAATGAGAATAAATCAGGATCATGTCAATCAATGTCCAATTGTTAATGAAGAACCTAATATAAATGCAACCAGATATTTTGATCTTTTGAAAGATTATAATGAATCATTATGAGATGGTTGCACAAATCACAGTAAATTATCAGCCGTTGCACAAATGTTCACCATCAAGTCGGATCTTGGGTTGAGTGAGGTCAGTTATGACAAAATTGTTGAATGGATGAGAAGCATTTTACCTGAAGGGAACAGGCTGAAAGAGAACTTTTATGTTGCTAAGTCCATGATGAAACCCCTCGGTCTAGGATACTAGAAAAATTGACATGTTTCCAAACTTTTTCATGTTGTACTACCTTGAAAATATAGAGTTGACTGAGTGTAGAACATATAAGCATTCTTGTTATAAACCCATAATTGGTAAGGGAAGGACTCTTTTCACGCACAAAAAACTTAAATACTTTCCAATCACACCTAGACTGCAGAGGTTATTCATGTCACTAAAGATTGCTAAGCATATGATATGGCACCAATCATATGATGTGGTGGATGGAGTAATGGTACACCCTTCCAATGGTGAAGTTTGGAAACACTTTAACAGTGTCCATCCTTAATTTTTAGTGGAATCAAGATGAACAATTTTCCATGTGGTTCATAACACATGTAAATACTGTTTAATTATTCTTATCTCTCGAGATACTTAATTTCATTACACATTTCTCATTAACTGTTCATGGTTATACTTCATGTACCAGTTTCATAAATTAGGAGGGAATGCTAGTGTTACTTTCTCTTTACTATATCTGGGTCCTAAAAGAAAGGTGAAGTTTTACAAAGGGAATTTCATCAATGGATATGTGTTTCATACTGAAGAATATGGGCAGGGTAGAAAGACATATAACAATAGAGTTTGTGTTAAGGAATCGACTTCTAATGAGTTTAAAGTTGACTATTATAGGAAGTTAAAAGAGGTAGTTGAATTGTAATATCATAATAAGCAGAATAAAGTGTTTTTATTCAAATGATATTGGTATGACACCACTGACAAAGAAATCAGAGTAGATTCTCATTATGGTTTGGTCGAAATTAATTCAAAGGCTAGACTTTGCAATGTCGACGATGTCTTTGTTTTCACTAAGAAATATCAACAAGTTTATTACACATACACTTGTTTTTTTAAGAAAGGATCGTTTAAGAGTTGAAAGGTTATCCATAATGAGAACCAAACTTAGGGGTCGTGTTGAGGTTATTCAGGATGGGAACAATGAATTAAATGTGGGAGATGATGTCTTTCAACTTTGTTAGTTAATTCATATTGAGTTACTTCGTCTAATGACTTAGAAGAAAATTAAAATTTGTGTGTCGCCGAGAATATTTTTGTTGATGTTGAAACTGAGGAGTTGAATGATGTTTTGAGTTCCAGTAGACATGCACAAGTCTATGAAGATAATAGCAATGAAATCAACGTAGAAGATTGTGATGGAGATGAGGACGAGTCAATTGAAGAAGAAGAAGAAAAAGACAATTCTGATTAATTTGCAAAACAGGAATGTGTAATGGCATAAACTATAATATAATATTTATGGATGAAATTCACTTTCATGTAATAAAAATGATGTTAAATTATAATTGAATGACAAGAAAATATTTATTTTATTATTATGATGTGAACTGATGTTATTGTGTTGTGCGTGCAACTGTGAATTTAAGTATGTGCAGGATGGATAAATAGGGAATATATATGCAATTTGACATTAGACACTATTTTACACTGATGGAAATACCGACATAATATACATTATACACAGGTATACTGACAGAATGTGTCCGTAGGTATATTCTAGTGGTGATGAGAACTATTCCTCCTCTCTCTAGCACTGTTCATGGTGTTCATTACACATGGATATACCAAAGAAATGTGTCCATCAGTATATTCCAATGGTGATGAGAACTGTTCCCCTTCTCTCTAGCACTGTTCATGGTGTTCATTACATATGAGTATACCGACAAAATGTGTTTGTCGGTATATTCCAGTAGCGATGAATTGTTCCCTTTCTTCCTGACACTATTTATGATGTTTATTACACACGGGTATATTGATGAAATGTGTCCGTCGGTATATTCCAGTGTCGATTGAAACTATTCACTTTTCAAGGTGCTGATAATTAATGCTTTTTTTTCCCAATGGAATCACCGACAAAATGAAAATTCCAACGCGTTGACAATTAATGTTCTTTTTTATTGTTGACTGTTTACTCTTTTACTAACAGAATCATCGACAAAATGAAAAACCATCGATAATATTTGGAGGGGTTTCTCAAAATTTTCGTGTAAATTGAAATTTTCAATTTAACTTTATAGACGAAATTAATGAAAATTTTAAAAATTTTAATATTTAATATTCCATCAACAATTCTATTTGTAAAACCTAATATAAAAAGACTGTGTGCAGAATAGTTAGGGCTTCTTCTTTCTTCTTCTCTTCTCTTATGTCTCTCAATTGTTCATGAGTCGAAATCAAGCATCTTCTTATATTCTCATCCTAAGGTATATTGTCTTTCTTCATTTTTCTTCTTATTTTTTAGGTTTTTTGAACAATCTCTTTTCATTTATTTTTTTTATTTTTAATTCTCAGCCTAAATTAAGCATGTCATTATGGTAAGAATTTTTCATTCCTTTTTCTTCTTTTATTGTGTTTTTTTTTGCATTATTTTTTTTGTCACTATTTTTGTTCAATTTTGTGTTCTCAATAATTTTATGAATTAATAGTTGTGTTGAATTTTTGTTGTTATTGAAATAATCTTTGCATTATTTTGTGGAATTTTAATTATTTGTTTTTCCAATTTTGTTGTTCAATTAAATGTGTAGGATTCATTTTAATTATTATTTTTGAATTTTTGTAAATTTAGGATTCGAAATACTATGATATAGAAAATGAGAATTTTCTATGAAATTGAATTATTCTAAATTGTTAGAAGAAATTGAATAAAATCAACTGGTTTGTGACATATATGTTGTGTATTTGCAAGTTTAAAATTTTTAAGTAGCTTCCCATATAGGAGAGATGCTGCTGATTTTTTTTAAATAGAAATTATTTAATTTTTTTGTATATGTTAATTTGTATAGATGTCTAGGGAAAATTCTATTTCACATTGTAAGGACAAGATCGCTGCTAGCTCTTCTAGCAACGATGCTGATGACCACGAGTCATTAGCTGCTGACTAAGAACAGTTACCTGAGGCACACACATCAACTCACGATGCAGGCTCTTCAAGTAAGATCAAGGGGGGTCTCTTCATAGTAAGATCCATCTACCCGCAAGTACAAGGCCTAGTGGAAAGATGACATTTCAATGTAAGTTTGTTTTGCTTTCTCAATGACATGTTTAATAATTTTGAAATAATAATTTCATTAACGAATTCAATTTCAAGTTTACAAACATTGAAGTTGCGAGAACAATAACATCGGTCTTTAAATTGTCTATTTAAATTCTATTGTTTCAATTGAGCCAGGTTTCCAAACATCCTGAAAGGAAACCACAAGTTGATGCATGATTTTCAAGGTTTAATGTTAGATTAACTTAAATATTTTTATTATTATGTTAGTTTAGTTAGTTTATTGAAATTACTGAAATTTTAAATGTATAAATTTTTACTACAAGAGAAAATTTGAATGAGAGAGCGTTGATGATAATGTTGCGAGGAGGGTTTAAGAGAATCACACTGCTACTAGGTAAGATTAAAATCAGAATGATTTTTGTTTATTCAAAATATCAAAATTTTATTTTTCATTTACTAACATATAATTCATTTGTATCATATAGGTTGCATGATTTTGTGGTACGAGACGCAAAAGAAAATAAAAAAAATATATGAAAGAAAACGAGCAATTCCAAGTTGGAATAACGTGGTTGTTTGGAATGATTTCAGACCGCCATACATCTTAGAGGCTATATGAGCAAAATACATTCAATACGTGAAATTTGCGCATTTCACACAACGGTCATAGTTCAGTATAGAGAACTAAAACCGGCGTGTTCATAGTTTTATTACCACGAACACCGACGACTTTGTTCCATTCGTTTCACATGTAAAGCAGATGATAAGATTTTTTTTGTTACATCCATTTTTTGTTGTTTTTTTATAAATATATTTATATGACAATATTTTTATCTTGCAGGCTATGATTCATGGATGCAAGCCAAGTCCAATAGAGCTTTTTGTTGAAACATATGTGCGGAGTGATGATCACAAAAAAAGGGTGCAATAGTTCGTGGAAAGCAAAGCTCAACACTTTGTGGTATGTTGGTTTTCAACCATTTTTCTCTTAAGTTATTATTTCCTTGAATTTGATGAATTTATTTTTTCTTTCCAGGATACATATAATAGCCGGTTGAAGGAGAGATACGAGGAAGATTCTTTAACCCATCCGGATCTTGATTTGGATTTGTGGTTGGAGGCAGAATCGTTCAGTGGACTCGATAGAAATAGGGTGTACGGACTCTCTAACACTATGGTTGAGAAGTTGCGAATGACCCGTAATGTTTTGACTGTTGGGTGCTTGCAATTGGTTCTGAGTACTCAAACTCCGGAGTTTGCAGCGATGTTAGACCAACGAGTACAGGATCAGATGACCCATCTTGATGAAAAATATGAATGACTCACTGTTGATTATGAAGAACTCTGTTAAGTGGTAATGAAGATGAGATCACAAATGAGTGGTACATGTGCACCCCCTAATTAGCCTCATGGTCCCAACGATGACCAGGCTCTTTCTCCTCATCCTCCTCCTCCAGCGCCACCTCTATTTTAAATTTATTGTATTTGAATGTAAAAATGTTTAAATATGTAATAAATATTTGATTTTTACATTATTTTAATTTATCTTACTTATTTTCTACTTTTGTTCAATATATTTTTAAATAATACTAACAGTATTATCAACTGACCATGTCCGTCGATATATTCCAGAGAGTTGAAAAAGAATTACTGCAAATATCATTGCTACTATTAACTTACCGATAAAATTACAGATGATATTCTGTTGGTGATATGTTATATTTAATGATGGATATATTGACGGAAAAATAAAAAATATTGATGGAATTACATACAGTTTTCCTGTCGGTGATATGTTAAATTTACCGATGGATATACCGACGGAATGAAGCGGATAATTTTTTTGTGTGCCTTTTCCATTGGTAAATTCATCAGTATATTTATTACCGATGGACTTACCGACAAACTATAAATTACCGACGAGAGTTTTTTCAATGGAGCATTTATGTCCGTGAGCTCATCGGTAAAATACGTACCAACAAACTAAGAGTGTAAATACCAATATAAATTTTTACCGGTAAAACTATTAAAACTGGTTGTGTATGGCCATAATATTTTCCCTTCCTTGCAAGGAAATCAGGAACATGAATAATATGAGTGCTGGGCTATTTTTCTCACAATGTGCGACCACAATTTTAAAGCAATTCGTTACTTAGTTGGAAAAAGCAAAGCAAGCATCCACTCGATTTTTAATAGGAATTAACGTGTTATTGTTTTGGTCTTGATATATTAATTATTTTTGTACAATCTCCATTCATATTTTTCGATTTTTCTTAACAATCAAACAAAAAGTAAAGGAATTTAATTAAAATTAAAGTGGATTCATTACCAATCAACAAGATCACCTCACGTATTACTTTCAAGATACCACTTTTCTCTAATAATCTAAAACCATGTCACCAAACTCTTTTTTTATTGGTGCCTTGTCTTTGGAAACAAAGCTTTCCTTAAAGATGCTAATCATTCTCCATTTTCAAATGAAATTGTGTAAATCTCTCCTTTTTTTTATCTTTTTTTTTTTTTTTATCTTCTTTCTAGTTTTGTTTTAGCTTAGGCAAGCTACTCAACAAGAAAGCAAGAGCCATTATTATTTTCCATTTACGTACGGAACCATGTTTGAGACAACAAGACTTACCCAAGGGAAACCTTTTTATCCTTTGTTTGACAACTACTCAACAATTTGTATGGTCTCTTGCTCTAGATTTGGAAACGTGAAATATCGCAAGAGTGGCCACCACATCCCAATAGCTATGATTAATTCTTGCTAACTTCGTACTCATGTCTCCGAACTTTCTCTCTCTCATGTTCCATATGCCTGAATTGTTGATCATCATTTCCATTCTCCCATAAAGAATAACATCTCTTCAAGATGTTTACAACTTGAGCTTGAAATATTCAGGGTGTATTCCTAATAAAGCAATTTCTTTTCTTACACTGTTAGGATTCGAAAGCTGCCAAGCTATCATTCTAGCTCATTAATTGTGCTTTAAATCATTTTCTGCACAAGTTACTATTAAAGAATATAATATAAAGAATATTGTGAGGCAATTAGAAACAAACCAATCATGGTTCCAAATTAGAGGAGATCAAGAAAATCATATACACAAGATCAATTGAAGATTCTAATTAGAGGAGAAGATAAGATATTTTACTGTTATAATTTGGTTTCATTTGTTACCATATACTTTAATTAGTGGATATTTGGAGTTATTTATTCCAAAGTTTCTTGGATTTTAGTTTTCAAAAACTTCAAATGATTTCAGGAGCTTTCCACTATTGACAACGAACTAGGACATTATGGATGATTGTTACCAGCAAAAACAATTTCATATGTGTTTTAGGGGTCCTTTCGATACTTCAGTTAGTTTAGTAAATAAATTTAAGATGCTGAAACTGAAAATTATAGACAAAAGCAAGAGCTTGTGTGTGGTAGAGAGTGTTGGCAATAACATAGAGCATCAAGGCTAATATTAAAGAAACAATATGTCAAGCAGATAATTATTGAATCATATATATTAAGAAAATAATTACTGCAATATAAAAGACCATAAATATAGGAATTGATTTGTGCTGGTTATAGAATGTATAATCATATTTCCTTGTATAACACGTGTGTCTTTAAATAGAGTCTATAAAGGTTTTTATATAAGTGAATTTCCAGCAATATGTAGAGTGCAATGGTTTCTTTCATCCTTTCAATATTGTATAAACCTTTACTTGGTATCAGAAGCATTTATAGGACTTACCTCCAACCGATCTTATGGCCTCAACCAATTCTTCTACCACTACCCTCACTTTCAACACCATGGTTCATATGGTAACAATCAAATTATCATCAATAAACTTTCTTCTCTGGCGCAGTCAAGTTGCACCTCTGTTGCAATGCCAAAAATTCTATGGTTATGTTGATGGTTCAACCTTAATGCCTTTCGCTACCATTAATCCCACAGCTAATGATCTTTGGAAACAAAATGATCAGCTTATTATGAGTCTTCTTTTTTCCTCTCTTACGGAGGAAGCATTATTTGTAGTTATTGACCTTACAACATCAAAAGATGTTTGGATTGCCCTTGAAACTGCTTTAAGCCACAAATCCAAGGCTCGTGAGCTTCAAATCAAGGATGAACTTCATCTCATGAAGCATGGTTCTCGTAGTGTTGTAGAATACTCTCGCGCATTCAAATCTCATTGTGATCAACTATCAGCAATGGGATGACCAGTTGAAGATGCTGACAAAGTTCACTGGTATTTACATGGTCTAGGCCATGAATTCTCCACTTTCTCCACTACTCAACTTTCTTTAACCCCAATCTCAAGTTTCAACGATATTGTCGCTAAGGCTGAAAGCACTGATATTTTTTTCAAGACCATTAACAACAATGCAGGTGCCTCTGCTTATGTTGTTAATGCCTCCTCTTTCAATCAATATGCAAAGCCTAACACTTCTCACCAGAAATATAAGGGAGCCCAATTCAAAGGAGGAAATCGTGGCAAACAATAGTATAAACACCCTCCTCGTTGTCAAATATGTTGTGAAAAAGGAAACTATGCCACAAACTGCAAACACAGATACACAAAATATGATGCGCACGCTGAAGCACTTGCAAATTGCACACTTAGAAATGATATTGTTGACTAGTATACTGATACAGGAGCATCGGCACACATGACCTCAGATGTGTCTCAACTTGACAAAATGGAACTTTACACTTGTATGGACAAAGTTACTGTTGGAAATGGATCATCTATACTTATTACACATATGGGTTCATGTTCTCCCACTCCTTCTATCACATTAAAAAATGTTCTTGTTGTTCCATAAATAACCAAAAATCTGTTATCTGTCAGCAAACTTACAAGTGATTTTCCTTTATTTGTTTCCTTTATTAACAATTATTTTATCATACAGAATCTTCAAACTCGAAAGGTTGTGGCAAGCGGTGATCGTGTAGATGACCTTTACGTACTGAAGCATGGCAACCAAGCTTTTTTTTTTGTCATTATGAAACATAATCTTTGTCATTCCTTTGATATTTGGCATGCTCATTTGGGTCATGTCTCCTCTAAAATAATTTCTATGCTCAATAAAAAAAAGGTCTTTTTAGCTGTCAAAAGGCTAAAAGCCATAAACTTCCATTTTAAATAAGTGAAAGCCGCTCAAACATCATCTTAGGTCTCATCCATTGCAATTTATGGGGACAAACACCTATAGCTTCCATCTAAGGATATCGATATTATGTCATTTTTATCGATGATCTCTCGCGCTTCACTTGGTGTTATCTATTGGAAACCAAAGCTGATTTTTATCCCACCTTCATCAAATGTCAAACCTTGGTTGAAATCAGTTCTCAACGAAAATAAAAATATTTCAAAGTGATGGGGGCATTCATCATCAAATTTCTTGTCTTTATACACCATCTTAAAATGGCAGAGCCGAGAGGAAACATAAACACCTCACTGAAACAGGTCTCACAATGCTTTTTCATGCTAATTCTCCTTTTTGGTTTTGGGTTGAAGTCTTCAGTACAACTATATACGTCATAAATCGCTTGCCTACACCTGTCTTGAATGAACTATCTCCATTTGAAATTCTATATAGTAAGACTCCTGCTTATGCTATATTTCACACATTTGGCTGCTTGTGTTTTCCATATTTGCGTGATTATGCTAAACATAAAATTTGAACCACACATTCTTCCTTGTATCTTTCTTGGATACACTCCTTCCTATAAAGGATTTCGATGTTTAGATCTTACATCACATTGAGTTTTTGTAACTAGGCATGCATGATTTGATGAAATAGTATTTCCATATTCGTCTTCTAATATGCAGCCTTCTTCAGCTCTTTCAGATTTCATTTTCTTTCATGATCCCTGCATATCGAACTCTTCCTTATCTGGCACTAATTCTTCTGCAGATTCTTAATCCTTACCACACACATCTGAGTCTCCACCATGTAAATCTTGTGCCTTAGAGTTTGACAATTCTCTTGTGTCAGCACTGCTTCTACCTTCTCCAAATACTTCCTCAATTGAAGTTATATCAGATATGTCGCCTCCATTAATTTTGCGCCTCTCAACTCAGAACTCTCATTCTATGATCACTCGTGGGAAAACTGGTATCTCCAAAACTAAACATTCCAATTATGTTTGTCAAGTTCCATCCTCTCCTTTACTATGCTCTCTTATAGTAACGAAGGAACCAAAGGATTTAAAAGTGCTGCTAAGATTCCAGAATGGCTTGTTGCAATGAATGAAGAAATTCATGCTCTCAAACTCAATCAAACATGGGATTTAGTTCAAAGATCATCTGCCAAAAATGTTGTTGGCTCTAAATGGGTCTTTCGTACTAAATATCATTTGGATGGAACTATTGATAAACTTAAAGCTTGCCTTGTTGCTAAAGGCTATACACAACTCTATGGTCTTGACTTTAATGATACATTCAGCCTAGTCATTCGCGCATCAACAGTTAGACTTATCCTATCTATCTCAGTTTCTTGTGGCTGGATTATACGTCAACTAGAAGTTAAAAATGTTTTCTTACATGGTATTCTATGAGAAGAGGTTTTTATAGAGCGACCACTAAGATATATTGATGCTTCTTACCCACATCATGTTTGTCGTCTCAAAAAGGCAATCTATGGCTTGAAGCAAGCCCCAAGAGCATGGTTTCATTGTTTCAGCACATTTTTACTCTCTATTGGTTTTAGTTACAGCAAATCAGATTCTAGCCTATTTGTTCATTCATTGGCCAATGGTATTCTTTACTTACTCTTACACGTTGATGACATTGTTCTCACAGGCAACCACCAATCACTCATTGGTAATCTCATTGAAAAATTATGAGACAAGTTCTCCATGAAGGACCTTGGCAACTTAAATTAATTTTTGGGACTAGAAGCTACTCCCTCAGCAACTGGAATTTTCCTCAGTCAACTGAAATATGCACGAGATATTCTTCTTCGTGCTAACTTACTTGATTCTAAGCCAATTGCAACCCCAATTATTATCTCCACTCACTTAACTACTGCTGGTTCTCTATTTCATTCCCTATCTACTTATCACTTTTTAGTTGGTGTATTGCAGTACTTAACAATCACCAGCCCGGATATTACACATGCAGTGAATTTAGTGAGCCAATTCATGCATGCCATAAAAGATCACCGTTTTTAGGCAGTTAAACGAATCCTTCGATATATTAAGGGCACTCTTCACTTTGGTCTTCATCTCCATCCATCCACCAGTCTGCATATCTTGGCGTACTCTGATGCTGATTAGGCTGGCTGCCCTAACACAAGTTGAGCCACATCTGATTACTTAATTTTTATTGGAGATAATTTAGTATCATGGATCTCTAAAAAGCAATCCACTGTCACTCGTTCTTTTGCAGAGTCAGAAAACCGAGCATTAGCATTAACAACAACTGAAATTAAATGGATGTTAAACATCCTTCATGATCTGCACATTTAACAAAAGGTGTTGTTGACATTACTTTGTGATAACATCAGTGCCATCTTCATGAGTTGCAATCTAGTTGCTCAAAAACGGTCTCGACATATTGATATTGATATTCATTTTGTTCGAGAATTAATCTACAATGGTGTCTTAAATATTCAACATGTTCCATCACGTTTGCAATTTGTAGACATATTTACCAAAAGCCTATCTTGTCCCCTGTTTAAGCTCTTCCGATCCAAGCTTCACGTATTGCCACCTACGCTTACCTTGCAAGGGGGTGTTGGCGATAACATAGAGCATCAAGGCTAATATTAAGGAAGCAATATGTCAATGAGATAATTATTGAATCATATATGTTAAGAAAATAATTACTGCAATATAAAAGACCATAGATATAGGAATTGATTTGTGCTGGTTGTAAAATGTATAGTTATATTTCCTTGTATAGCACGTGTGTCTTTAAATAGAGTCTGTAAAGGTTTCTATATAAGTGAATCTCCAGCCATATGCAGAGTGTAGTGGTTTCTTTCATCCTTTCAATACTGTCTAAACCTTCACTGAGAGTTGGGTTGTCTGCCTTGTATCATTAAGCAATAAAGGTATTTAAACAACTTATTCACTGACTTACCTTGAAAGATGAAGGTGAATGTAGTTCACCATAATAAGATGGTGACATTAGTATAACTCGTATGTAAGAGTGTTTAATCTGGTGTCTACATGTAAATGGTTAAGTAAAAAGATACATATGTCAATCTAGATGCTTTACCTGTGAAGTGGCTGATCTTGAAAGGAAATATTAATCATGATTAGCTATAGAAAATAGAATCATGTTTGGTCGTGTTATCATCCAATAAAAAGAAGATAGCATATGAATACTTTTATTGGAACTTCTATGTATACATGGTTAGTTTCTTAGTTTGAAAATTATTAAAATTTATGGAAAAATAAAAGAGAAAAAAAAATAAAAAGAGAGGAGAGAAAAGGTTTTTAAGTCAAGGTCGAGCCTAATCATTTAGGCCTAACCCAAACAACCTTATCATACATAAAAAAAATTCATAATTTATTTGAAATTATTCAATTAGCCATATTAATGCTATTAATCTCATATGAAATAAATTAATAATAAAAGAGTAACATATAAAACTAAGAATATATATATAAGACCATCCATAAAGAAAAAAGGAAAACAACAAAACTAGCGTCGAAATGGAAAACCAGTAACATGCAAAGACGCTGATGGATTTGCTTTTACCATATCAATTTTGTAAATTCTTGGATAAAATCCGCAATATTAATAAAAAAAAATATTATGTTAAATAGGAAAAATGGTAATTAAATTACGGGAATGATGGTGGTTTTGGAAATTTGTAATAAAATGTTATGTATGGGTGTTAAAAAAATAAAAATATGAAAAATACTTGGAAAATAAAAAAATATAGAAATGCATATAAAAACTAAATGGAAGTAATATACGTGGAACCAAAAGTACCATTATGTAATTTAATAAAATTAAAAATAGCCCAAGTAAAATTCGATATAAACATGTGTTGGGATCTAGAAAAAAATTTCTGGAAAACATGAAAGATTATAAATGAGGGAAATAATGAGAATTTAACAATTTGTTGAAAATACACACACAGACACACACACAATATATATATATATATATATATATATATATATGCATGCATGCCGGCCATTAGGAAAGAAAAATAAGGGAAGATATTTTTTTTCGTTTTGCTAGAGAAGAGTAGTGAAAAGCCTTAGAAAAACATCAGATTGAGAGAAATTCTTGATAATTACAAGAATTAAACACATTAATCACTAAATTGGTGAGGAGAAATCAAGTGAGAGGAGGAGAAAGGGGCGACAATTTTAGAGGATGAAGAAGAGTTGGAAATTTTGATTTAAGAGTGTTTGAAGCCCTAAATATTGCTTGGTAAGATGTTCTTACATACTTAGATAAATTTCTTATAGAATAATGCTTTAATTTGATTGAATTCTTACAAATTAGGATTTAGGGTTCTTGGATGAAATTTGAGGGAAATTGGAATTGGTTGTTAATTATTGTTGTAGATGATGAAATGATTACAGAAAGTAAGAAATTTGTTAAATTGAATTGAAAAATTAGGATGTATTGAGGCAAAGGTGGCCAGCCAAAAAGGAGAAGAATTTATAAGAGTTATAGTGTGCTTAGAAGTTGTAAATTGTGTGTTTTTAATATGTATTATTGTTATAGTGGTGATTTCTTATGTATGTATGCAATTTAGGTCCATTAGAATTATTATGTATGTATGGAATTTCGGTCCATTAGAATTATTAATAAATTAATAATATAGTGAAATCTTATTGATTCTAGAGAGGTTATTAGAGTAAGACCCCAAACAAGAGGAGTTAGATCATCTCGAGCAGCAAGAGAGGCCACTGGAGTGATTCAGCAAGCAGGTAGAGCCACTTATAGTCTGGTTATAGGTAGGTACCCGGTACCTTGTAGTAATTCTCCTTTAAAATTTTCCTCTACCTTTGTTTATGAATTATTTAGTCTATGAAAATGTGAATAGTGATAGTGCCAACATATATGGAGAGGAAAGATAAGTGAGTTGTAAGAATTGGTTGGTATTTGTTAAGAAGTACCATATTATTGGTTATCGAACGGGAATGTCGGATCAATTGACATCCAAGATGGGTTTGTAGAAGTAATTTATATTCATGAAGGAATATCAAATTATTGACTTTCGAACATGAATGTTAGATTGATTAGCAAACAAGATGGGTTTGCCAGAGTAATTGCTATTCATGAAGAAATATCAGATTATTGGATTCCAAACAAGAATGCTTGATCGATTGACAACCAAGATAGGTTTGCTGGAGTAATTGATATTCATAAAGGAATATTGAATTATCGCCTTCCAAATAGGAATGATAGATTTGATTGGCAACTAATATAAGTTTGCCGGAGTAATTGTTATTCATGAAGAAATATTGGATTGTTGGCTTCCATATAGGAATGATAGGACAATTAATTATGTAATGAGTATTAAAAGATTTGTTTCATGTTGAATGAACTAATGTAATGAGAAATTTTAAATGATTATAAAAAAAATGGTTTTAAATATTGTCTAGATGAAAGATTTTAAAATTCTTGAAGTTCTAATAAATTATTAACCTTGAGACTTAATAAGTGACATTTATTTTATTACAGGTATCTCACAAGCTTACTTGCTAGGAGCAGCCATTAGTTGTTACTTTTATTTAAACTTAGGTAAATGTGGACTTGTAGGATGTATAATCAAAATTTTGGGTTGTAATTATAGACATTTTATTTGGTTATGTAACTAAGATGTTATTGGATTAAATTATCAATTATAACGACTAATTATAGTGATGTAAATGTGTATGTTACTTGAAACTTTGTAAAACTAAAGTCATAAATATATATTATGCATGTATTTTGTGTAGAAATAATATAATTAAATTAACTTATATATATATATATATATATATATATATATATATATATATTCAAATGTTAGTTGACGTAAAATTTGTTGTAAATGTCATAATGTCTTATTATTAATAATAATGTGAAACTAATAGATGTTAGTAGTGTTGTGGGTCAATTAATGAGATTGAATAAAGGATTGTTGGATATAATGAGATGAAATCCATGATGATTAGATCGGAGGTGAATTGATGAGTTTTGCATGATTTTATGGATAAGAAGTGTGTTTGATTGTGCTTTGAATTGATATTGACACTTGGAATGTTAAATATACAAAGGAGATTCTGCTGATATTTTATTAATTTATGATAATTATATGTAATACTCAAAGTTAGGAAATGATCAAAATTTAAAATGTAAGGTTCTGGTTTAACTAGTCGATTGTTTCAAACTCAAAAAAAAAAAAATTACATTGTTTTTGGATTTATTATAAAGAAATTCGTATTCAAATGTTGGCAACGTTACAAATACCACACAAACTAATTCTACAAATTAGAGTGGGTCTTTGATGAAAAGAAAGAATAAGAGAGAGAAGGCATGGGGAGACAGGTGATTGAGATTTGATGGGGATGTGCAGTTACTATAAATCTGTATCCAAATTGTTGTATCAAGAGAGGAAGAACGGGAAAGGGGAGATGGCAAAGG
>Ga0307518_10001411_pt1 | contig 17874 bp, 15 predicted proteins | sample 25_EM_MG_FD_203889 | JGI IMG/M metagenome (GOLD analysis project Ga0307518, IMG submission 203889) | Populus trichocarpa ectomycorrhiza microbial communities from riparian zone in the Pacific Northwest, United States - 25_EM | ecosystem: Host-associated > Plants > Roots > Unclassified | place...
GATGTTTGATTGCGATAATGGTTGTTTTTTAATGTATTTTTTATTTGGAAATACATGAAAATATAATTTTTTATTTTTTAAAAATTATTTTTGATATCAACGTATCATAAACATGAAAAAAATAATTTTTTTTTTAAAATTCAGAATTTAGGGAAATACCGTTTGGAATGCAGTTACAAATAGCTTGTAAGTATGAGACTCACTTGTTTCACTAATTTATCAAACTGGGACAATGCAATATCTGTTTTCCATATTATTTTGTTGCGTTTCTATATCGTGTAAAACAATAGAGTATCTTACTCCATACTTCTACTGTCAATATCAATCTTTCAAGACTCATCACCGTATTATATGAATCAGAGAACTCAACAAAACTAATCCAAGCCATTGCATGGCATCGGTCGACTTCATCAAAGCCATCATCATGTAAGAGCCTTGTAGCATCCAGTTTGAAAGGTTCTTCTACCTGGACAGAATATAAAAATGATCTCTTTGATGATTATGGAGGAATGGATTCAGGAAGCCATTCACTTACACTTGGAAGGTTGTATGCTTGGGAAAAGAAGCTCTATGAAGAGGTTAAGGTAAGTCACAATCACTCAACTGTTTCTTCAGATTGTTTGTTTATGAAGTTTGCCTTACAATTTCTTCAGATCATGAAATTTTCTATAATCAAGATAAAATTGAACATCAATGGGACTCGGTTCCCCATGAAAGGGGATTTCTAGTTTGTGTGCACTGTTCTCTTAGCAACATTTATGAAGAAGCTGCCCATTTTGGCAAAGTCCACTAGCTTCAAAGACAAGATGCATGGACATTGATCTTGATAAACTGGAGTATATTTAAAAAAATGAAGTTAACTATTGACAGAGAATTGCAAGATGGTTTGGAAAGCCAAACTTTGTAATCTTTTATTTAAACCCGAGCATGTTTTTATTGTTCCCCAGGCAGGGGACAGCACACGAAAAATATATGAAAAAAAGTGTTCACGAATGAGAAACCAGGATGTCAGGGGAGATGATGAACTCACCATAGATAAGACCAGAGCAGCAGTAAAAGATTTATATGCTAGGATCTTGGTTGCAATTCGAAGTGCTGAATCAATATCTAAGAGAATTGAGAAACTAAGAGATGAAGAACTGCAGCCTCAAATCGTAGAACTGTTAAAAGGGTAAGGAAGTTACAGAAACTACAAGCAATTCCGTTCAATTTTCATTCTGGGTTTCCTGGTTTTTTCATTTATCTTACTCTATTTGCAGCCTAACGCTCACCTGGAAGATTATGTTGGAATCCCATGAAACCCAGAACAAAATTCTACTTGAAGTAAAAACTTTCGCTAGCCCCACATATGGAAAATTCTGCAATGACTCACACCGGCTTGCGACACTTCAGCTTGAGGCTGAGCTTCTGAATTGGCGTGCATGCTTTGAAGAGTATGTTGCAGCACAAAAGGCATACGTGGAAGCTCTCCATAGTTGGTTAAGCAAGTTCGTAGTCCCTGAGGTTGAATTCTACTCCCGGGGCAGGAGTTCAGCAGCGCCGTATCGAGCATTTGGTCCCCCATTACTTGTGATCTGCCATGATTGGTTATCTTCTGTGGATAAGTTACCAGATAAGGCAGTATCGTTTGCGTTGAAAAGCTTCTCAAAAGATGTAAGGGCTTTGTGGGCTCAGCAAGGGGAGGAACAACAACAGAAGAGGAAAGTTGACAGTCTAGCGAAAGAACTTGACAGAAGAAACCTGTCATTCCAGAAGGTAGAGAACAGGTTTCACGAATCCCAACCTCTAGAGTATAAACCTGAGCAAGAGACAGAACACCAGCATGAGCACTTGACAGAGAAGAAAGATCAGCTGGACATGTTTAGGAAGAAGCTGGATATAGAAAAGGAAAAACACCACAACTACGTGCAAGAAACACAAAGGATCACGCTGAGTGGATTTCAGACAGGATTTTCAACGGTTTTTGAGTCCTTAACGGAGTTCTCTAAGGCTTCTATGAAGATGTACAATGATCTTGTGAATCATAGTGAAAATAATGCCGGTAAAATGGAGAAGCAATCTTTTATAGGGGACTCCCTGGCTGAAGAAAATGGCAGCAGGTGACAGAAAAAGGCTGCATCTCCCATTTCATGTATGGTTGGTATATACACTGTTGAAGCAGCTCGCTGAGACAACTTTAGATTTCTATGGCACCAGGTTTTTGTAGCAATGAATTCCTGATTGTTTTTTGTCAATTGGAGTTGTATTGCCTGCTTTTTTTTTTAGAGACCTGTAAAACCCTTTGTTTTCTAGCCTCTTTCTTGATATTCATATCAAGAAATGCCGAGGTAAAATTACAAGTGGGCAGTCATTGTAATTATTTACAGTTTGGTGTAGACCCGATAAATGTCAGGTTTTTGTTGATAGATTGCTCCCTTGCTAAACTTGTTAAGAGCGGACCTCTTTTCAGCTCTTCTCCCTGGGGATATGATGCTCAGAGAAGTGCTTCCCCTATCCGTCAACCTTTCCAAATGACTGAAGCATGATAAATTTTTATACAAAATAACGAGTAACGTCTTATGACAGTACTGAAGCAGGAAGTTGAGCAGAAAATTTTGAGCCACTCTTAGCTTTCTATATGCCACGTGGAAGCAAAATATTGGGAAAGGGATCGGAGGTCCAATGCTTTTCTTCACTGTGGGATTGACCATAGGCAACGTGAAACTCGCACGGCTACAGGGAGTTAACCATAGCAATCCCCTTCTTCTATGGCGTACCGTGATAAGGGCCATCAGTTTATGATCAGTGGCAAGAAAGAAGTATAAACTAGGCTTCAAAGATATATCTATCTAGTCCTGAAGCTTGTGCTTGGCCAAATAGTCGGATTTCGGGAGCACATACTTCTAATACTGATCATGCGCAGGCAAAGAATCATTACATGAAAAATGGTAGCCTGGTAGTTTATTCCTGTCCCAGAAGGGGAAGAGAGAGTTCAAAGAGAGCTCTGTGCTACAAGTCCTCGCGTGGTTCCCTAGTACTCGTCACGAGCAGGCCGCATATAAAACACATCCTAGTTCAATCGATAAATTTTACTAGTAATGTTTCCATAAAAGAATCGTTATACGCAAATGTTACATCAAAAATAGGAGACTAACAACTTCAGATATACCCACCGTTTGAAAAATGCTATATAAATTAAGATCTTGATAGCAGTTCCTCAGTCATTCAAAAATTTAACCAAAATTATTTTTTAAATTGTTTTTTATGTAGAAATATATTAAAATAATATTTTTTATTTTTATAAATTTATTTTTGATATCCGCATATCAAATCAATTCTAAAACACTAAAACAAAAAATAATTTGAAAAAAAAATTAAATTTTAATAAAAGACAAGTTTAATCTCATTGCCAAACACCTCCTCGTGTACCACATTGTCGAAGCAATCTTTAGCTCGCCGAGACAGTTGAAATTTCTATTTTACTAGGTTTTTGCAGCCACGAATTACTTATTTTTTATTGTCAATTGGAGTTTCAGTTTTCTTGCATCATTCTTGACGTGAACAACAAGAAGTACTGCAGAGGGGGGGAATTCTATATGGGAGGTCATCGTAATTAGTCACAGTTTGGTGTTGAACGAAGGATTTTGTAGTGATAGGTTGCTATCTTGCAAGAGTGAAGAGAGGATTGCTTTTTAATTTTTAGCGCTGGGATGATGCCCAGAGAAGAGAAATGCTTCCCTTACCTGTCAACCTTTGCAAACTTCTATCCAAAATCAGAGTAACATCTTACGACAGGCAACAATACTGGCAGATGCAGTAATTTGAGCAGAAACAATGGTTAAAAAACCCATCTTTTATTTTTCTAATGATTCTTTATTAAAATGTTTTTTTAATGCATTAAAATAATATAATTTTTATTTTTTAAAATTTATTTTTAACACTAAAATATCAAAATAATAAATTAATTAATTAGTTTAAAAAAAATCAATTTTTTTCTTAAAATATGGTGTGGCCGCGTAAACATAAACAAACATAGTAGACTGCTGACGCATAGAAGCCAAGGGAAGGCAGGTCCAGTGCTTTTCCTTTACCTTCTGTTTTCTTTAATTTGTGGTTAGCCATAAGCAGTCCAGATGCTCAACTCTCAATCTTTCACAGCCATGGAGTCAATATAGCAGTCCCCTTCTTCAAGGGTCTAACAATGGCTATTTCCGTGGCAAAGTCCTACTACTACTTTGTCTATGGATGATGTTGATGCCGATTCCCTTGAGACTCAGAATGCCGATTCCCTTGAGCAGCTTTAATATTTGGCTCTTGTCCAGATGTCAGTGACGTGAGTTTAGTAGCGGCTTTAAGTCTGTTTAAAAACGTAATTAAAATTATATATTTTTTTAAAATTATTTTGATATATATATTGATATCAAAAACAATTTTTAAAAAATAAAAAAAATATTATTTTAATATATTTCTAAACAAAAAAATATTTTAAATCCACAGCTACTATTTCATTCACAAATACATAAAATTGTGGCCTAAAGCAAAGTTGCGTGATGGAGTTAAAAGGCTTTTTACTGAGGCAGGTGGTAGGAAGGCTGAGAACTCATCAAGTAGCCTGGAACATAAACCATGTGGTGACAGGGTAAACTATCTCCCTCTCTATATTTATGCATACGTTTTTTGGGTTTTACCATAAAAATAGTATTCCTGGGAGATCTCACAACAATGGTGGGTAGTTTTCCTGAAGGGGTGGAAGCACTCAACCTTTGTTGCGGGCAAAAGAAAAACTAAAATAAAAAGGAAATGCAGCCGCTCCTATCCAAAAACTGACAAGAGATAGAGAAACAAAGACATGAACACAGAATCGCCAGTGTCAAAGTCAATTAATCATGCCAGAACACGATTTCTGATCAAACTGGATACAGGCAAAGCATACTGGGGCATCAGGTTTCAGTTTTTTAAACAAAAAATAACAAAGGGCAATAATTCCTCAAGGTCTAAGGACTGAATTTTAACTGACAAAGAATGCGTTAAAACATTAAATAGGCGTGTAGAAGATCATTGTAATGCCAAGCAAATTCCAAGTCAATTCAAGTCTCGCTACATTCTATTTGCTAGTTTTGTACAATATGCAATGATAAGCAACCTAAAAAAGCTCGGTGTGATCACGCAATTGAATAATTACAGGTTTTACAATTATATTGCAATTTCAATCTCATCATAACCCTACCTTAGATACAGAGAGACCAAGAATTGAGAGAAGAGTATGAATTCACTAACTACAGCTGCTGGGGAGTGTAGTCCAAGAAACGGGACAATGTCAACCTGCAACCAATTCTCAACTGCTGACCCCACCACTGCTCCAGCCACGAGCCCCCCTATAGTTATTATAGTAGCTTTCCCTGCAAAGGTGACCAGCAACATTCTTAGATGCTTTCTGCTCCTCTTACAGAATTGAAATTCACAAAATGTATGGAAGCTATGCAGTCTTTGTTTACAAGAAGTCATCGATTCACAGAAACTGAAAACAAACTACCAATTTCCCCTGAGACTGAGTTTCAGTCTCACACAGTAAGCCCTGGTAACCCATATAGGTATCATCCTAGAATGTTACACCCAAATTATTCCTGGGCAACCCCCCACAACCAAACCCAAACCCAAACACACAAGCACACCCCCTTTTCTTTATCTCCAACCATTATGAAGTTGCAAGGGACAATCAACATAATTAAGCAATTGCATACTGTGCATCATTGACAGAACAAAGAAACTTTTAACCTGAAAAAATGATCTGATTCGAGCATATGAAATTTTAGGCCAAATTCCTTGAAATTTGATGAACTGCATAAAGAAAGATCAATTTCCTTGCAATTTGATGTAGCGTATATGGAAAGAGCATTACCTAACTTCACATTCTTTTTGGTCATGAAGTACAAGGAAGCACCAAAGCTTGTAGCTAATATCAGGCCAGGAACATCAGCCCCCGCATAAGGTGCCACAGAAGGCATGGAAGTGCCATTAACATAAGTTAAAACCATCAAAGCTCCATACACTCCTGCTTGTAAGCCCAACTCTCCAGTTGATGGTGTTTCCACTGAAACAGGGGTTTTCTTAATTGTAGTCTGCACCCACTGTGGCATTGGTCCCATCCCAGGGCCACTTACAGGTTTAACATCAGCATAACGAATGTTACTGCTCACGACTTTTCCTGCCCGGCGCTGAATTAAGCTCCGCATGAGCAACATATCATATGCGGCTTCAACCTAAAAATCACAATTTAACTATAGTGCTCATGACAGAAAAAAATATCTAAAACACAGTGGTGCAAAATCTTATTCCAGCTTCCAGCTCAGTAAATGCTTGTGACAGAAAGCAAATGTCATTAATTCAACTATATCAATGTCAATTTAACGGCCACTATTTCATAAAGACAACACTATCTTATAGAAAAATGAAGAACTGTAGCAAGATAGGTCAACATACATGCAGAAACATCAATTGGAAAGGGGAGAAACCGGGGCGCTCTCTTACCCAAGCTTCAAATTAAAGGTTCACAAAACCCAAGCAAAATAAACCTTAACTACTATCTTGAAATAAGGCTAGAAAATGGCAAAAGACCTAAAAGACACTACATGCTGCGATTTACATGCCATGGATTCTACCAAGATCAATATCTCAAAAATCTCTCCAAAATCACCAACCAACAACACGCTAAATCTCAACACGGGACAGCAACGTGCGGATCAAGATATCTGCACCCCATAAATCCAGTACCTCCACCACTAAACTCACTCATCACTTTTTACACAGAACATAGAGCTAAGGTACCTTTGGCAATTCTACGTTCTAACCATTACCTGGTTATGCATCTAATGACACGCTGGCTTCCAGTTACCTTCAAAACTCAAACAAAAAACAAAACTTGAAATTCTAATCGCCATGATAACACAAATCCAATCCACTGTAAACTAAATTTAACACAAATGCAATAATTAATCCAGCTTCGGCACGAAGCCCAGAAACAAATTTCCAAACATTGCAAGCTAAACCTCACAGTTTGCAAAAACCCATCATTAACAACCATCCAAAAAACAATAAAAACACTTCAAAACACCTAAAGTCTCAAACCTTGATCTAATTGATCAAGTTTAAAAATTACCCATTAATAAAACTAACACATTTAACTAACTAAACCCATCTTCATATACTAAATTTAAAAGTTAAAGCCCAAATTTTCACAATTAGATAAAATTGCAAAAATTTATTCAGAAAAAAAGAAAGAGATAGTAGTCAAGTGTGATTGAGAACATGTTTATCACCTGTGCAATGGCTTCCTGGTCATCTTTACATATAGCGACAATGGAATTTTTGGCGCGAAGTATTTCATCGAATGACGCGCCGTCTGAGACACCAAGAAGTTTGAGTGCGCTCTCCACTGACATCTCAAACGGCGCCGACGAATCATCGGCTCTGGAGCCTGCTCTCACTAAAATACGCCTGGGTTGCACAATTACTCCCCTCCAGAAAACAGGGTCTTTTTTTAATGATGATTTTATTTGATTTACGTTTAAGGGATTGTGAACCGGTAGTCGGGAGAGACGTGAACCAGGTGGAGAGAGGTGGTTGGACCGGACTGAGAGAGTGGCAGCCATCTGTTGTTCTCTTTGTGGATAAAAATGTATGGCTGGTTTGGTTTCTTTTTTGTGTTGTAAAAGAGAAGAGAAGACTGGGTAAGCAAGCAACGGTTAATCAGTGAGAGAATATTCCGTAAACTACAGATTAGTATCCCAATTATGCAATCTATTTCAATTGAGTCCCTAAGATTTAATACTAAACACGATGCTATCAATGGTTTGGGTGTTTTCTGAGGGTATATGTGTGCCTGACATATCAAAGATTTAAAACTTGTTGGTGAACTTATGCCTCAAGTTAGCCTCCTCTGTCCTTGTATGTCTCTGTGTTGTGATTACTTTGCTATCAATTCAATCATTACTCCAATAAAGAATATCACATAGCTAACTGGATGTGTTATTTGTTAATTGGCATGAAGAGCTCAAATTCTCAAGCATAAAGTACTTGTCTTTTCGCTGTATTTATTTGTGTGTTTTGATTAGTGGTGAAGCATGTTCAAGGTTTTCTTATCAATTTGTTGGTACTTAGAGAAGAAAAAAATGGAACAAAAATTTATTTTTTATCAAAAGATATATGTTCCCGTGTCAAAAATAGACAACTGGTCCTTTTGGTTATTCCCCAAGAATGATTAGATGTATCTCCATTCTCCTAATAATGGTCATTGCCCACACCCTGTCAAACTTGCATACCAACTGCTTCTTCTGCTTTAAGTTCTGCAGTTTACACTTCAATGTATAGATGTGTGTGGTTCACCGTTTTTTTCCCTTTTTTCTTTATCCTAATGTCACATTTGTGGCAAGGACAGTGGACAAATCTCTGTATCTCCCTTTGGACAGTACTAGTTTAGTAAGTACCATTCATGCTCAAGATAGGGTGGACCATATAAACTGCCCACTTTGTGCTTCCTGGAAGCTAAATGACTAGCAGTTGAAAACTGTTAACAGAGGGAGGGAAAGCGAAAGGATGTTATTGGGCTGTTGTAGGTTCCCTCTCACATCTTATGTGTTTGCAAACACAAGATGTAGAGATAAAAGTAGAAGTGGGCTTTCTCGCAAAGCAGCAACTCGACAAATCCATGCCAGTAATGGAGAGTACAACAACAACAAAAAGAAGGTAGTCATTGTTGGCTCAGGCTGGGCTGGTCTTGGTGCTGCATACCACCTCTGTAACCAGGTCTTTTTTCCCTGTCTCAAATCTCTATCTTTGTTTGTGTTTTGGTGGATAAAAACTTATAATTGAGATCTTAAAGCTAAAGTGCTGAATATGGAGTACTGATATTTTGATCAGGGATTTGATGTTACTGTTCTTGGAGATGGGTATGATTTTGGTGATCCTGATGATGTTGGTATCCATGGTACAGCATAATTCCCTTTTAATTATCTTTTCCTTTTCTGGAGTCAGTTGTTCCACGTTTTCATCCTTACTAGATGCTTACATCCCTTGGCTCATATTTAAAAGAGATGAAGAAACTGATAATTGCAGGCAGGCAGGGTCTCTAATGAGATTTGCTAAGCAGGAACTTTGCTGCTTCATGGATGAACTGTTTATGAAGTTATATAAACACTGTTGATTTTGTTTTTCTTCTTCCTAGTCTTAGATGCATGAGTTTGAATAGGATGTAGAAGAGACCATTCAAATGGGTCTGTGAGCCTGTAATATCTCTTCTTCAACTGTGTCACATCCACATTGTGTTTCAACAGTATGAGAAAATTATGATATATTAATTTTTCTCTCATAATTTGAAATCTAATATCTAGTTTCTGCTTTATATTTAGGTTTTTGGTATCCCTACAAAAACATATTTAGCCTTGTTGACGAACTGGGCATGAAGCCCTTCACTAATTGGTTGCAGTCCGCACAATATTCAAAAGAGGGACTAGAGGTAATTAGACTTATTTGAAATGTTCGGAGAGAAGAAAAGTTTCCAAAAATTTCACTCCTTATTGACAAATTTGCAAGCTCAAGTCAAGTGGCTTTGGTGTGTCTCAACAAATCCACGGATCATTCTGCAGGTTGAATTTCCTGTTCTCCAAGATCGGCCTCAACTTCCTGCACCATTAGGAACCTTATTCTATACTCAAGTATGTCTTGTGTTGTGTCTGTCTTATTTCTCACTCACAAAAAATTTCTTAGTTCCTGAAAAATTTGATCTGGCTACATATTTGCAGTTCAATCGGCTCCCATTGGTGGATAGATTAACATCTGTTCCTCTAATGGCCGCAGGTACAATATCCTGTTCGAATATGCATTTGATACTTGGGAGACTCTGTTAAAGGTGCTTTGTTACTTTTATTGTGATTTTCTTTCCACTTATTATCCATCTCTACCTTCTTGCAGTAATTGACTTCGACAACACTGACATGGCTTGGAGGAAATATGATTCAGGTAAGGATCTTGATGAAAACTGTGGCTTTCTAACATTTGAAATTTGATTTTTACTTCTACTACTTCAAGCATGTGGTTGAGATGACTCATTTAGAAGCTTACTGATCAGTTACTACAAGGGAGCTTCTCAAACAGTCTGGCTTCTCAGAAAGACTTTATCAGGATGTTTTTGGGTCATTACTTCAAGTGGGTTTGTGTGCTCCGCTAGAGCAATGCAGTGCAGCTGCTGCACTTGGAATGCTGCAGTTCATGGCCATTTCACATCAGGTATGACAACTTGGTTTCCTCTTTTGTGCCAACGTGGGTGGATTTGTCGTTGTTATTTAAAGGCTCTTCAATGCTATCAAATCTTAAAGCTCGATAGTGTGATAAATGTGCCGTTAAAACAGATGCAATTGCACCAATTTCATATACTATCAGTTTTATAAATGTGTCGTTAAAATAGATGCAATTGCACCAATTTCATATACTATCAGTTTTTTTTTTCACCCACATAAACGTCAGGAGACTCATATATAACTCAGAAAAGTACAAGATTGAAAGCCAAAAGCTTAGAATTCTGATTCTACAATATTGCCTTTAAAGTAGTAAATACAGAGGATTTTTAGGAGAAATCCTAGGAGCTAAAATAAATGTATATATACCAGAAAGGACCTAGTTATAAGGACTCAAGTTGGAGAATGAAGAGCTGAAATTCCCATCTTGACGAGGACTCGCATGAACTGGTCATGACCCAAAGCCTTAGTAAAAAAGATCAACAAGTTGATTTGTAGAAGAAACATCAAAGGTAGGGACGCCATTGGATTGAACATGTTCCCGGAACACCATTGGATTGAACATGTTCCCGGATTAAGTGACAATCAACTTCAATATGTTTAGTTCATTTATGAAAAACAGGATTTGTAACAATATATGATGGTTGTTTGATTGTCACAATAAAGATGAGCTAGAGAAGAGCAATCAACTTGTAATTCTCGAAGAAGAGTATGAAGCCAAATGAATTCACTAGTCATAGATGCCATAACTCTATATTCTGTTTAAGTTGAGAAACGAGAAACAATGACTTGTTTCTTTGATTTCCAAGAAACAGGAGAATCACTAAGAAACACAACATAACCAGAGGTGGATCGACAAGTGGTAGGACAACTAGCCCAATCTAAATCACAATAAGCTTGTAAGTATAAAGCACTAGTGCTAAGAAGAAATATACCTTGGCTAGGTGACAATTTAATATAACGCAAAATGCACACAACAACATTAAGATAGGGTTGTCGTGGATCTTGTATGAACTGACTTAGAACTTGAACTAAGTAGCTCAAGTCTAACCAAGTGACAGTCAAATAAAACAATCGCCCAATGAGTCGTTGATATTGACATGGGTCAGCCACTGGTTTACCAAGATCAGGTTGGAGTTTAAGCTTCTGCTCCATATGGAAGTGCATGTGTTTGCTGGCTAGAAGACCATTTTCTTGAAGAATATCCAAGGCATAATTACTTTGTTTAAGAACAATGCTTTTAGGAGAAGCGAACAACTTCAATTCCTAAAAAATACTTCAATGCACCAAGACTTTTGATGTGAAATTAAGCATGTAAACGTTCTTTTAAGATTAGAAATTTGATTAGAATCATAACCAGCCACAATAACATCATCCATATATACTAGGAGAGCAATAAAGATATTGTCTCTTCCATATATGAATAGAGAATGGTTAGCACCTGATTGCTGGAAACCAAGATCAACCAAGAAAGTCTGGAACTTGTGGAACCATTTCCTGAAAGCCTATTTGAGACCATACAAAGAATTGTGCAAGTAGCACACATGAGTATCACAAGGTTTGTAGAAGCCCATGAGTATTTCATATAAATTTCCTTTAAGTCATCATGTAAGAAGTCATTGTTGACAACCAGTTGATGCAATTTCCATCCTTTAATGGTAGCCACTGCTGAAAGGCAACGAACACTAGTGATTTTAGCAATTAGAGCGAAGGTGTCGGTATAAACAATTCCTTCAACCTGAGTAAACCCCTTAGTGACAAGTCAAGCTTTAAATCTCTCAATAGTCCCATCAAAGCTTCGAGTCATGTAACTCAATCAAGTTCAAAGAAAAGTCATATTGAAATCAACCCCGACACTCTCCTTGCTGACCCTGGCTTAACAAGACCAATTTATGAATACCATATAAATGATAGGGATGCAATCCGAAGAGCTTATCTACAAAAAGGTCCTTGTCAACCTTCACACTGTGATTTTCCTTAAAAACAATTTGGGAATATATCAACACTACAACGCTTTAATCCGGCTTGGTTTGGTGCATACCCAACATGGTTAGAGTACAGCATAGCCAAAGATGTTGCATTTTGCTTGTATTGTTATCTCTTCAAGTCAAAAGGGGGTGTTGATTCTTTTGTGGGTGATGGGTTTTCAAATTGGAAAAAAAGAGGAAAGATTTGATTTTCATATTGGAAAGTCTAATGGTAGTCACAATGCAGCTCAGATAAAATGTGAGAATTTGATGAATAAAAAACAAAGTATCATGACTTTGTTATATGAGCAGACATTAAAGAGTCAAAGTGATTATCAAACTCGATTGAATGCTTTAATAGAGTGTGCTCGTTTTTTGTTACACCAAGGACTTCCATTTTATGGTCATGATGAATGTGAATGTTTAAGCAACCAAGGAAATTATCTAGAGCTCTTGCATTTCCTTTCCAGAAATAATGAAGCTATTAAAAGAGTTACTTTCAGTGAAGTTCCTAGACATAACAAATTGACTTCTCCAGATATTCAAAAAGACATTACTCAAGCTGCTGCAGAGGAGATTACAAATGTGATTATCAAAGATCTAGATAACTCATTATTTTCAATTTTAATTGATGAGTCACGTGACATATCAATCAAGGAACAAATGGCAGTTGTTCTACGATATGTAAACAACAATGGACATATAATTGAACGTTTTCTTGGTATTCAACATGTGCGAAATACAACTGCTAGTTCACTCAAGGCAGTTATTGAAGCTTTGTTTTCTAAACATGGGCTAAGCATATCAAGATTGCGTGGTCAGGGATATGATGGATCTAGTAACATGTGAGGTGAATTCAATGGCTTGAAAGCACTTATTCTAAATAGCAATCCAAGTGCATATTATGTACATTGTTTTGCTCACAGATTTCAATTGACTCTTGTGGCTGTTACAAAGAAGCATAATGAAGTTGGAGATGTCTTTAATTTTATTTCTAGCATTATAAACATAGTTGGAGCATCATGCAAAAGGATGAAGGTGATTAGAGAAAAACAATATGCTAGAATTATTGAAGGACTTGAAAATGGAGAAATTTCTAGTGGACGAGGCTTGAATAAAAAAACTTCTCTTAGAAGGTATGGTGATACCCGTTGGGGCTCTCATAATGTTACAATTATTCATATACTTGTAATGTTTTCATCAGTTCTTGATGTGCTTGAGATTATAAGGGAAGATGTGATGAACTCAGACCAAAGAACAGAAGCAGTCGTTTTAACAGATATTATGGAATTATTTAATTTTGTGTTCATGCTTCATTGTTTGAGAATGATATTAGCAGTTACTAATGAGTTCTCACAAACATTACAAAGAAAAGATCAAGACATAGAAAATGCTATGAGTTTATTGAAAACATCTAAGGAACGATTCAAAATGATAAGAGAGAATGATTGGGAATCTTTACTGAAAGAAGTGTTATCTTTTTGCATCAAACATGATATTAATATTCTAAACATGGATGATGAGTACATGCTTCGTGGGCGTTCAAGGTGAAAATCTCAAGGGATTACAAACCTAAACCATTTCCGTTATGAATTGTTTAACAATATCATTGACATGCAACTTACTGAGTTGGATGATCGTTTTACTGAGATGAGTACAAAGTTACTTTTTTGTGTGGCATGTTTAAACCCAAGTGACTCTTTCTCTACTTTCAATAAAGAAAAGCTTATTCGCCTTGCTTTTTTTTTCCCCCAATGAATTCTCTATAGTGGACCTTATGGTACTTGGTGACCAACTTGATACATATATTATTGATCTACGTGGTGATGATAAGTTCTATGGTATTGAAGGTATTGCTAGTCTTGTAGAGAAAATGGTAAAAACAAAGAAGAATTTGATATTTCCATTAATATATATATATATATGCTTATCAAATTGTCATTACTTCTACCAGTTGCAACTGCTACAGTGGAGAGAGTTTTTTCTGCTATGCATATTGTCAAGAGTATATTGCGGAATAGGATGGGAGATAAGTGGATGAATGATAGTTTGGTTATATACATTGAGAAAGATATCTTCGATAAGATTGATAATGAAGCTATTATGAAGCGGTTTCAAAATATGAAAACTCGAAGAGAACAATTATAATGTAAGTTTTTTCAGTTTAAAAGTATTTTTAAACTAATTTTACTTGATATGAATTAGTATATATGTTTTGAATTAATTTCTAATGCATATCTATATAATATAGTATTTGTTAATAATTTTCCCCCTCATTGAAAAAACTCTGGCTCCGCCACTGCCTAAGCTGCAACAGTGTATCACTGTCTGATGAACGATGTAGTTAAATACAATTTCAAATTATTGGTCGCGAGGTAAAATTTAGAAAGGTTGTGTTAATTTTTTTTTCTTTGATCTCTTTTGCATCGTATACTCTTGTATCATTGCATACCACTGCATCAATATGGTATTACTTCTACATGATTATAGTACTTCTGCATTGCGTGTTATTTTCATTTTCTTGATATGAATTTTACAAATATCATCTGTTTGGATGCTTATAGGGAGATCTCGATATCGTATGGTGTCGCGGGTCAGTCAGAGAAAGGATTTTCAATCCATGGATAGAGTTGATGAGTAGTAAAGGCTGTCAATTTGTGGACAGTAAAAAGGTGATAGATTTTTCATTCGATGAGGAAACAGGTTGCATTTCAGACGTGGTTTGTGACAATGAGACATACAAGGCAGATGCAGTTATTTTAGCTGTTGGAATTTCCACGGTCCAGGAACTCACTAAGAATAGGTTTGTTGTTTTGTAACTTTTTTCACCTTTGATTTGAAATTTTCACTATTAGTTAAACTTTCAGCTCAATGTACATGTTTTTTTACTCAATTGTTAAATCGATAAATGTGACACTCAATGGAGAAACACTTTTCACCTTAGATTATAAACCTATCTTGTTTTAACCGGTAATTAGGTCTTATATAGTGCAGCATTAAATACAAGAGAGGAGTTTCTGAAGGTTTTAAACCTGGCTGCCAGTGATTTGGTCTCCACTAAACTTTGGCTAGACAAGAAGGTATGTCCATGGATAATCCTATATGTCTTTTCTCTTTGGATTTCTCATTCAAATAAAGATAGGAACCATCTAAAACCCAAAACTAGTTTACTTTTGCAAACGTTAGTTTATTTTCTTGGTTTATTTATAATGAATGAAGCATTCAGGTATCTAGAACTTTAAATTCTAGCTTATATGCAGAATGGAGTGCCAACATGTATTATAAGATAGACAAATAAAGGCCATCATGTCTCACCATTAACCACATGTTTAACTTAAATGCAACATTTTTGCAACAACACTACTTATAATGATAAGCATGGATACTTAGACAACTCTATTTTTCTTGAAGTCTATGCTTATGTACTTAAAAAATCTTACACCTTTCTACTCTGTCTTGTGTGAGCAGATCAGGATTCCATTTGCAAGGAATGTTTGCTCTTCCTTTGATGATTCGTCTGGGTGGACTTTCTTTAACTTGAACGAACTTTTTGATGAGCATAGGAACAGTCCTGTAACAATTGTCCAAGCTGATTTTGTGAGTATTATTCTATAACAAAGGATACGAGCTTTAACAGATTTTGTCTGAGGTGATGCGTAACTTTATTTTGATTACTTTTCATATGCAGTATCATGGTAATGAGTTGGTACCGCTCAAAGACGAATACATAGCTACAAAAGTAATGCCTTATCTCTCCAAGTGCGTTAAGGACTTTGAGGCAGCTCGTGTTACCAATGTGGAAATTGCCAGATTTCCAAAATCCATGACACATTTCATTCCAGGTAGCTTTCTATGAGCTTTGCAGGCTAATAACATCTTGTTTCGCACTAGACACTGTTTGATAGGCCTTTTCTGCTTCATTAAGATTCAACAATCTTTTCTGCATCAAGTCCAACCTTTCCTTCTTTTTCATTAATCTCGTCCAACTTTTCCTCTCGCAGGTTCATACAAATATATGATGCGTGGATCTACATCTTTCCCGAACTTGTTCATGGCTGGCGATTGGATTATTTCGCGGCACGGATCATGGTCACAGGTGCTATCTCTTTTTGATTAAATTGATTGCCTTGAGTGGGTTAAAAGAAAACAAAATTTTAATTGTATGGTTCTACATGTCACTTCAAACAGGAAAAATCTTATGTGACTGGACTCGAGGGTGCCAACCGGGTGGTAGACTTTCTTGAAGAAGGAAACTATGCTAAAATAATTCCACTAGAGGAAGATGAACCTCATATCCAAGCTCTCAGAAACCTTAATAGAAACTTTAAGGAGTTCAACTCTCAATTTCCACTGTCTGATTATTTCCTCCAGTGAACCTTTCATTCAAATATACTAATATGTTGCACTGATCTCTCATAGTTCTTCAAGTTCATGCAGTGTTATTGTAGCATCAAGTTCAACGTGTATGCCATGATTTTTTAGACTTTACACTTTACACCATAGTTTTTAAACTTGGCTTACCCCAATGAATTGTCATAAAAAACTATGACTCGAGTTGATTTTCAATTTGAATTAAAAAAGATTTTGACTCGGTTGAACTTAATTAACCTAATTGGTTGACTTGTGACTCAAATAGGTTAACATTAGGGAAGTTTTTTTTTAAAAAAAAATATCATTTTGAAAAAAATATTAATGCGGTTTAATTTTGTGATTTATGAGTTGATTGAGTGATTCCAATAACCAAGATCATTTTTCATCTCAGAAATGTAAACATTATGCTTAATATTAACAATAAAAATAAATAAATACAGTAGAAATAAAAAATAACATGGATTTTGCATTAATTATGTGAACATTCTCATGAAGAAATGAAAAAAAAAATTGAGTTATAAACCTTTTTAATCCCACTTAGTAAAACAAAAATTGTTGTGTTATAAAAAATTAACATTTGTTTAAAAAATTTATATGCAATGTTAAAATACTATAGAAACCTTCTAATTTTTTTTTTATATTATTAAATTATTTTGATGTGTTAATATTAAAATAAATTTTTAAAAATAAAAAATTATTATTTTAATATATTATTGAGTGAAAAACACCACATTCACAAACACCCCTAAAAATCTTTTGGTGGCTTTTTCTTTGAATTTTGGGAAAAATTATTTTCAAATGAGTGTGATTGTATGTAGTTCTTGAATTGAGGAGAGATATATATTAAAAAAATCCATTATTTTTTTTAAAAAAAGCTTTATTTCAAAGATTTTCTTTTTTTCCATCATGTTATTTACAACTATTATTTCTCTCGTTCGTCAATTAAATACATTTTTCTTCACCACCACTATTAATTTAATATTGCAATTACAAACTAGCTATTTTTATATTAATCAGGATTTAAAAAAAAAAACTCTAATACCAAGGGAGACATGGGAGGTTGGTAGAGGCCCGGCCCCTAAAAAAAAGAAAAGAACTCATTAATATTATGCCCTAACTTGAATTCCATTGTCGATGGGCATTGAGGCCCAGGCAATCGAGAATACATATACCAAGTTTACCCTAAATTCACCATGGGGTAAATTGAGACTACATGAAACGAAGTGGAACAATTTTTAATGTATAAGGGTTAAACTGAACTAAAATTT
>Ga0307518_10001412_pt1 | contig 17871 bp, 7 predicted proteins | sample 25_EM_MG_FD_203889 | JGI IMG/M metagenome (GOLD analysis project Ga0307518, IMG submission 203889) | Populus trichocarpa ectomycorrhiza microbial communities from riparian zone in the Pacific Northwest, United States - 25_EM | ecosystem: Host-associated > Plants > Roots > Unclassified | place...
CTGAGATGGCAGGCCAAGGCTGGTGTGGTGGCGGTTTTGGTCTCAAGCCGAAGAGGAAAAGAAAAGCCACGAAGGGCTTCTCTGGCTGTTTTTGGTGACTGGGGAAGAAAAGGAGGAAAATAAAGCTCGGGGGAGGGGGCAGCGGCGACTAGTACTCTAGAATTCGGCCGTGCTCTTTTTTAAGTTTTTTTTTTGTTGTAAATATCTTTTTTATTTTTATTTTTTTAGGGTTTTTGGTAATGGCCTTCTCCTAGGGTTTTCTCCCTTTAATCGTCTCCCCTCTTTACCCTGAGATCTATATTTATATTGTCAGAGTCCCTTCACGTGTGAGAAACCAAGTTTCAATCAAACTCATTCTCTTTTTTGAAGTTTGAATTTGATTAAGAATCAAATTTGAAAGCAGATAACTATCATTATCTTAAAGACAAGGATTATCTCGAAGATAGAGATTATCTTGAAGATAAAGATAGAATGACAAAAGCACATTGTAGTCTTTAATTTTCACAGAAGTTGACAAATAACACTTTTCATCGAAATAAATCTCTGATCTTTTAATTTTTCATTTTAAAACCCTGTAAAAATTAAATTAAAAGCCAAAGGGCCAAAATTGGGTTATGACAATGCTAATAAAAAAAACTTTTAAAAGTAAAGGAGCAGCAAAAAAATAGGCTTAAAATCTAATAGGAAAAAACCAAATAAAGATGAAATTTGAAAAAAAAAAAACAAAATTATACCAAAAAAATTGAGAAATTATTAGGACTAAATTTGACATTGATGAATGAAATTGAGAAAAACAAATCAATCAAAAAACCATGCAAAACAAAAAAAAAATAGCAATTAAAAGAATTGAGACTAAATCCGATGTAAAAATCAAATGAAATTAAATATTCATGGATAAAATTGTAAAAAACCAATCCATCAAGAAAATGATTTAAAAATAGCAACTAAAAAAAACATGATCAAATTTGACAAAAAATTAATTGAAAATAAATGTCTATGGTGAAATTGTAAAAAAACAAATCAATTAAGAAAACAATTCAAAACAAAACAAATAACAATTCAAAGAGTGAGTACCAAATTTGAAAATAAATTTCAAAAATCAAATGACCAGGGGTGAAATAAAAAAATAAAACCCAATTAGAAGCAACCAATATAAATAAAAAAAATACAAATAAAAGAAGAGGGATTGAATCAAAAGAAAAAATCAATTGAAGGGTTGGTTTGATTTTTGGCATGGCCTGCACGTAAATCCAAGAAGAAAGAGAAGGAAAAAAAAAGACATTTCCAACCAGACTGCGCCAAACCACCATATACGCGTCATCCAGGAAGGGAAAGGATGGTGAGATAAATCCAATGATGCGTTAGAAGCATCAGTCTAGCCACTAGAGTCAGCCGCACGTGCAGCCTGAAGTCAGCAGAGTTGTTGATGCGCTAGCAGGTGCTTTGCACGCGCCAACAACTTTTTTGATTTTTTTAATTGCACAAAACAAAAAATGCCCTCAAGACCAATTAACAATCACAAACAAACCATGAGAAAATTACTACAAAGCCCCTGAATTCATGGCTAAAAAATTGGAATGACATGGGTAATGTCATAATTCCACTATTCGACCAAACATGAAAATACAAAAATATCATTGTGTAGAAAGCATTGAATTATTTTATTCCAAAGTTACATTCAATATTTTACTTCGCATTTAAAAATATAATTACTAAAATAACTCCACTTAATTTTCAAAAAACATTTATGTCATGAAAAAAAAATCATCCTACTCTGGAAGAGAAAATAATAGGGACAATTTAATAATTATATTATTGAAATAAATAGCAAATTGTATTTTAGAGCACAGTAATATCACCATCAGCTTTTAACTTTTTGTTAATATTCAATTTGTCATCAAACCTTGAAAAAATATATTTAAAAGTTGTGCTGTTAGAATGTTTCCCATCACCATAAAAATTGGAGCATGTCATCTCCTATAGACAATTCAATTACACTGCTATCAAGGCAGTAATCAAAACCAACCAATCAGTGTGTTTTTTATGGCTAATGGAAATTTATATAGTAATTAATTTAAGAGTTTGTAGATCAAATATTCACATTAATAATAATAAAAAAAAATCAAGGATATAAATATACAACGCACCTTCTCGCTTGATATTTCCCTCAAAATCGCATTATCTCTTTATGTTCGAAAAAAACACTCAATTCCTTCTCTTTCTTAACCACAATGGTTTTTTTTTTCATTTGTTTTAAATGAAAAAATTGATATTTTCTTCTTGGTTTTTTTAAGGTATTAGAAACAAATTAGTGCAATATTCAATAAATTAATATTAAAAAATAAAATTAAAAAGATAATTTCAATTAACTCTAGTTAGTATGCTAAAACGACGATCTGAGTCATGAGAATAAAATAACTCAACATAAAGTAAATTAAAATAAATTATGAAATACAATCTTCAATAAATCAATATTAAAAAATAAAATTAAAAATAAATAACTTGAATCAACCCCAGTTAACATGACAAAATCACGACCCGAATTATAAAACTGGAATAACTCAATATAAAACAAATTATAAATTATTAAATCTTGAATAATGTAATTAAAATTAAAAAATTAATTAAAAAAATAATATAAATCAAGTCAACTTACTAACCATATAACCCAAGATAAAAATAACCTCATTGAGAAAAACTAAAACAAATCATTAAAACTAATTTATAATTAAAAAAAACGATTAACTTGATAGTTAATTTTTGGAGGATGCAAGTTGACTTGTCATTACCGCCACAGCACACGAGAAAATATGACCACAACCCGAAATCAACAGAGGCAGATGCTACCAATAATTGTAAAATAAGGGCAACAATGAGCAAACCAAAGCTATAGGGTGAAGATGATTAAGAACTTAAACAACAGGGACCAGTATTGTATTTTATCTCCTCCTATCACTCTTCTTCTCTCTGATTTTACGTCTCATCACCATAAGAACTGGACCAATTCTTCTCCAAAAAAACAATTCAATTCTGCTTCTATCAGCGAATAATCAAAATGAAACAATCAGAGAGAAATATACAACGCACTCTCCCTCTTGATATTGCCCTCAAAATCGCATCATCTCTTCATGTTCGAAATAACATTCAATTCCTTCTTTTTTGCAACCACAATGGTTTTTTTTTTCATTTGTTTTAAATGTAAAAATTGATATTTTCATATTTTTTTTAAAATGTTTTGAAGGTATTGGATCTGTGTTCATTGGGTAGTTGCTCTCAGTTTTGGAGGGACTCATGTGGGTCCGATTCTATATGGGAGTCACTTACCAAACAGAGATGGCCTTCGCTTCATTCTTCTTCTTTCGACCCCAACACCAAGGTTTGATCTTTTCTGTTTTTAATCGCTTTTTTCTGTTTCTTGCAGCTATTTCTGTGAAAATGAAGCAAACCCAGTTTTATTTCTTCACTTTAGCTGTGTTATTCAATCTTATCAGTGAATTTTGTAATTTCAATCAGCTAATTCTGTTATTTATAGTGATACGTGTTGAAATGAATCAAACCCTTTTATTGTTATTTTCATTCAAGCTGTGTTATTGAATGTTGCCTATGAATGTGCTTTTTGAATCTGTTAGTGATTCGTGTTAAAATGAAAGAAGCCCATTTGTTAGTTTTTCTTATTATAGATGTGCTATTGAATAATGGTAATGGAATTTTGATTAAAGCTTCTAGGTGCTTTAGTTATGGTGAAAGGTAGTTTGCTTTATGTTGATTTCATTTCACGGTTTTTATTATCAGTGTACTTTTTCACTTTCTTTATGATTCAAATGCCACGGAAAAGAAAAGAGATTGCCTTCTTTGATAGAAGACTGTTGTGGCTGTGTATAAAATGTGACAAATTATTGCCAAGTATGCCATTGTGAGCTTGCTAATTTGAAAGTTTTGTGTGGAGGTAGGGGTGGAAAGAGATTTATATAAGGATGCACAGAGAGAAGGCGGGTAGTGCTGCCGAAGTAGTTGGGTTTGTGGAGCAATGTTCTCTGTCTGAATCAATTGATGTTGGGGACTATCAAAAAGCAATTGAAGATTTGAGTTCCATGCAGCTTTCTTTTGAAGATGTGCAGATGTTCCTTTTCAAACCAAAGCTTAATGTGCTCCTTAACTTGGTTGGCTTGCACTACTGCATTTTCTGCCTTGAAATGCCGGTAAGTACCCCTGCACTCTATGTTCTGTCTAATTTAGCAAGTCAGTTGTTTCTTCAATTTAGAAGGATGTATGTGGGCGGATGATAGCATTCTTTAATGCTTTGGTAAGAAACCTCCTTTGGGCCTCCTTACCATGACAAATCACATTCAAGCAATCCCTCGTAAATGCTTAGAAAAGCCTGTCTATTGTACAAAGTTTTTGTAAATCTGACAGCTGTGTGTCTTCAAGATAGATAGGGGACAAGAAAGTGATTCCTTTGCAGCTCAACTGTGGGCTTGGTCAAGTCAGTTCACCAGCTATGCAAGTCAATCTGCTTTGTAGTTCCAAAACTTGATTGGGAGCTTATATTTGACGAGCGGCTAGCACAGGTCAATTAGGCTTTGTTTGAGATTAATGTTGTGGCTTTCAAGAAATCTAGCCAGATAGAAGATCAAAGAGAGAGAAAAAAGGAGCTATCCTTAAGGCACTAGCCAGCATCAATAGCAGAAGCAGGACTGGCTAACTTGTTATTGTTAAAATGTACCCCATGTGCATCAATATGTTAGAAGTGCTTTGCTTCGTATTTGTGTCTCATTGTGGGCACTTTAACCCTTTATAGGACCAAGATCTTTTCTAATCATATATGCTGTTTGAGTGAATGACTCTTTTCTGATATTTGAGCATTGCGGTTGGCAGGCTGACTGTGTTATGGACACGCTGGTGGGCTGCAACATCTTAGAGCGTAAAGTGCATGTTAAATGGTGGAAGCTTGGCAGGTGGTTTTATGGCTTCCGCATGAGGGATGAGTCTTGTTCTTGTTGGGTTTCTCTGGAAGATCTTCTAACAGGCAAAGGGGAAGAGGTCTTGGGGGTCCTTCGCCGAGGTGCTGTTCACGAGGTGTTTCGTGTTGAGATCTCTATTTCAAATCCAACATCAACTTCCTGGTGTCAAAGCACACAGGGACAAGGTTAAGAATGTAGAGTGGCGGGCTTATTGCATGATATGTTCGCTCTCTTATTATAGTATTTCAGTGTACAGAAATAGAAGGTGCTCTTTGTGCTTCCCCATGCGAGATTTCTATTGCTGGTTCCACATTGAACTCCCTGGTCCTGCCGAAGCATGCAAGGAATGGACTATGGGATGTGGCAAGTGATCAGTTTATGTTCATAAGGATTTTATGCCAGTATGTTGTATAGTTGATGTTTATGTAAATCCTCGTTTCCGTCTTCTGTGAGAAGACAGGGGACTGAAGCTGAATTGTACAAGTGACGAACATGTAAACTTTAAGCCCCAGACAGGAAATAAGTGGTAAGTGTGTTTGTATACGTTCCTGTAGTTTCAAGTATCCATACCTTTTTAAATTATGTTGTTAGCCAAATGCTTAAATCATTAAACCATGCACCAAGTCATGTTCCTCAAGACAGGACGGGTCTGAGACCAGAGGGATTTGAATTATGTGATCATGAAGTAGCATCCCTTCCGTGCGATGTGGTAACAAACAGGGATGGCCTGCTGTAAACTTATTTAAGAGAGCTATATTATCTTCACTCCTTTAAAATTTGGTTGCAAAAGGTGCCGAGCATCTGGATCTAGCAAGTGATATTTTTTTATCTAAGAATCTTTGGCATCCTCATCATGTCAGTTTGAATCCAAAATATCGAAAGCAGTTTTCAATTTCAAGTTTCCATGAGAGAAATGAAAAGCTATCAAGAAGGCCAGCAATATTGCTGGAAACATGTTGAGTAGAAAGGAAGAACTGATAATGAATCACAGTAAAATGTATGTTACTAGCAAGGACAAGAAAAGAAAAACGTAATCTAAAAGTTTCTAAACAATAGTAAACCAAATCTCTTATTCACAACGAGTATCTGATACATATTCATGTTTCCAGCTCTTGGAGGCCGGATCCGACCAAAGACAATGAAATAGATGAGGTGGAAAGCGAGGAGTCAACGACAACGATAGATAGCATAAGGAGTTGGCCGAGGTCGAGGGCTACAGATGATCATGAGAACAAAAGCTATGATAATCACCATGAAAACTTTTGTCATATCAAAGGCAGCATCATCAGATTCGGAGCAGCAGACCTTCCCCATTGTATACAAAGACTTTGATGAATATTCTTGTGTTCTAAGCCTCTTTGGAGAGAGAGGGACGGGATATATAAGGCCATCATAAGTCACGGAGCGCGTAAAAGACTATAAACTTCGCCCCAAGTAAAGTTGACTTGGAATTATTTTTATTGCTCGGTCTTTATGGTTCGAGTTTATGATACTTTTAGTTAACTAGTTGGTCCATAAAATAAACAAGAAGGGATATTTACTTATAGCAATTAGCAAGTAGGTCCGATATGAATATTGATAAATTAAATAAAAAGGGAGGTTAGATGTAAATGGATGGAATACATTGGCTGGTCCTATAGTTTGGATTTTTTTATCATATACGTCTCTATGATTTCGGTTTGATCATTATCATCCTTATACTTGCGATTCATGCATGGTTATGTCTGATCCTATAGTTTCAGTTTTTTTTTTTAATCATATTTTGCTTTTATTGCTTTGATTTTTTTTTTTTTATCATATTTGCTCCTGTGATTTCGATTTAATTATATATATTGGTATAAGAATTATAAGTAAGATGATAAATATGATCAAAACAAAATTATAGAGACAAATATGATTAGAAATCTAAATTATAGGGACCAACCAAAGTATTTCTTCCATTTATATCTAAACCTACTCTCTTCTCTTTTTTTAATCAATATTGATATCTAACCTACCCGCAAATTGCTTTAAGTAAATAACAAGATGCAATATTGGCCTCCTTTCTTGTTCATGGACTCTTTCTGTGTTACCTTGTTGCAACTACTTAATTAAAATTATCAAAATTTCGTGTCAACCATCTTTTTATAACTTGATAATTAATTTTTGGAGGATGGAGTTGACCAGTCATTGTCTCCATTACAAAGCAAAAAACTGTTCGCTTTCACAACGATGAGGTAGAATGCACCTGCTGTTCTTTTCCTCTTTGGCTCTATATTTTTGTTCAGAGGAGAAAGAATGCAGTAATGATGAATCAAATGAAAGTGTATTTTATTTGCAAGACAAGAGATCAAAGACACAATCTAAACGTTTCTAAAGACTTGTTATTCATAAAGAGTAGTATCAAATACATGTTCAGGTTTCCGGTTCTCATTGCAGCTGCTAACCAAAAATAGTGAAAATGGAGGTGGTTTGTTGCCTTCAAATGTGAGGTACGTAGAAATCAGCTGCCCCAGCACCAAGCATCCTTTCCGTCACAACCGTGGACTTCCCGTCAGCTCTATGCCATCACATTACTGCTGACAGGCATAGCATCTATTTTGAGACACCAAGAAAATGAGCGAAGCTAGGGTATTCTGGCTCCCAGCCTATCTCCTCGCGAGTCTTAGAGTTGTTTAATCTCTTGCCTAAAGGATCACTTGTCCCTGCATTAACGAGACATGTGATGTGCAAATTGCAGGTATAGTATTTTAATTAACAACAACAAGCATCTCTGTCAGACAAGGGGAAAGAGAAGAAGTCATAACGGTTCTTTAGTCCATAACTCATCATAAGGAGCACCTGTAAAGGCCACAAACTTTTTGCTAAACTTCCCGCTTTTAGCGACCAAGTCCATAACTTCTTGCCTGCAGATCGATTACAGAAGAAGAAACTTTTAAATCTTTGAAATTTCAAGACAGGTTATCTATCATCAACGGCAATTACCTAGATAATGGATGGTTGTCACAACCCAAGAAAATCCGGCTCCGAAGTTTCTTCTTCAAGATTGCAACAGCAAGGGAAGCAGCATCCTATTAAAGTAACACACAAACAAAACAAATTAACAAAAACCAAATCAACTTCATTGTTTTACATCACAAACACTAATCATAGTGCAAAGACATGCTAGCAATGTGAGAACGTAAGAGGGCTGCTGACAGTAAGAAGAAGCACCATCTAAAGCATGTTGTATGACAAGAAATGAAAATCCTTTGAATCAATAAAAACGCAGAATCTGGAATGTGAATAACTCTTACCAGACACAAAATAACTACAGTGGAAGAGGATTACACGCATGACCAAAAAAGAATGTCAATTGTAAATTCAGAAGAACAAAGAGCTCGACCTCATAGTGAATAAGATTCAGGATGTGATCTGGACGAACTTCAACAGTACCCTTCTCCAACCAGTAAGCATGCGCACCTCTATCTGCTTTGTGTCGGCAGTCAAGGTTAAGTGAATCCACCACAAATTTCTAAAGTTTCCATTTCAACTGTTTATGAAATCCACATAATTAAGGACTGAGAAGGATATATAAAGTCCTGCCAATCTAATAGCACAACCACCACTCTCCAGCACCACTTTTTCTGCTTTCAGAAGGACATCTGTTCTGGGGCTTCTCCCAATGGGCACTACCGGAGAGTCCTGCATGGAATATTATTGAGACTCAAAAGCAAAAATAGCATAGTTTCAAGTTTTACTGTCTTCAGGGCCAAGGGCCAGAGAAGGCAATAGAGCAATTCATTTGACTTGTCAATAAGCCAAGTTGAGCTTTTATTCACGGGAAAAGCCTGTTTCTGAATATAGAGATTAAAGAAAAGGTAAGCATTGTTTCTAACAATAATTCTTCGATTTTATTCATACCTCATTGCACTGTCCATTGTCAAAACAATCATACGGTGCAGAGCTTGATGTAAACACGAAAGAACCATCCCCATTCCAGCTCAAGGCAGCTTCTCTGTTTGGTCAATGGTCCGAAGAAATAACATAATCATTGAGTAACATCATGTTGCCAATCACAGATTTTAATGTCTACTTCCTCTCATATGTGTGCAACTCTCCATCGTATTGTATACCCAATTGTTCATACAAAGCAACCCTAAACTACCCAGGTTGACTTAACCAAGCAACTCAGTTTTAATCGAACAAGTAAAAAGGTGGATGCAATCAAAGCAAAGATAGCCCATCATTTTACAGTCACGAGAACACTCTAAAATTCTGATCAATAAAATCTATGCAATCAGGCACCACGTTACATTTGCTTATACACAGTACAACTACATCCTTGAACACATCAAGCACCCATTTTATAAGCAACAAAGACACTAATCTTTATTACCTTACATCACCAGGGTAATCCGAAGTTCGAGAAGGCGGAGCACAGAAAATGACATAAGGATACTGCTGTGTTGCTTTAGTCCCTTTCAAAGATGGATTGATACCCATTTTAATCAATTCATCATGGTGATCTGTAGTCACCGTCTGGCCATAAACTTGACAACCCGGATGTTCCTACTCAAAAACATAATCCCATAAATTTCTGATCTTCAACACAACACAAACACCCAAAAAAGAAAAACCACACAATTCTCCTTCAGTCCTAAGCATTCAAAGTCAGAACTAGAGACCAGAAAAGAACAGATTGCAACGATAATTATGATTTTGTAATGAAAAAGAAAAATTACCTGGCGCCATTTCTCAGCGACTAAGCGACCAAGAACACCAGGACCAACAATCAGCAAATCATTCTCCCCAACAAGACCAGAACTTGCGGTCCCCAACTCCTCATTTCTTGCACCTTCAAGAACCGAATCAAGAAAACACTAAGAACCCAACACGGCAAAAGAAAACTAAAAACAAGAAAACCCCGGCAACATATACCAATAGTAGAGAACGCTGAGACTTGAAGAGGTGCTGCCATTGAAGATAACGTTAGTTTGGTCTTAGACTTTTGGTTTTTGTACAAAGATAGTAATGAGACGGTGCGTTTTGGAGTGGAGAGCTGTGGGGAATGATGGTCAGCAATGCCAAGACTGCGAGGTCTGAGAGTTAGGCAACATCCGGTTATGGTATCCATAAAAAAAAAAAAAAAAAAGATATTAAGGCGATGGGACTAATGGAGTTGCTGATTGGGTTTATTGGACTTCGAGATTTTAACGTTTATGTGCTTCGTTTTGGTGGCTGCGGAGGATTAGAAACTGGAAGGTTAGTGTGTCATGGTTGGGGTAATGTGCACTTCTCGCCAACCACGTTTTTTTTATTTTAAATACTTTATTATTGTTTTACGTGCATTTTTTATTTATAAAATATTAAATTAATAATACTATACACGGTATTATCAAACACATAATAAGTTATATTTAATAAACCTTCTTATCTAATTTTATATATGTAAATAATTTATAGTTTCTGAATATATATATAAAATAAGTGTAGTTTTTTATAATATTTTTTTATTAAATTTGTTTGAAAATGTAAATAGAGGCTAGTTCAGAGGTTAAGTGAGGGTAGGGAGGGCATGCATCATTTGCTTTCTTGAACCTCCATTGTCATCCCTGTTACATGATATATATTTCAAATTGAAGTTAAATTTTTTTTAGATTAACATGGGTGTCCGGATCAGCTTGTGCACTTCTTGACTAATTCCATGGGCTCTAAAGTTAACAATCATATAAGCCTCCAATGACCCTGAGGTTTGTAAAACTCAAACTGGTGACCTTTAAGGAGCAAACCTAGAATCTAATCAGTTGAATTACATCCCTTAGAATAATTGAAGTTAAGTTCTTGAATTATCGTCTTATGGATCAATGAGTTAATTAAGTGAGTTAATTTTATAATCTAAATTGTTTCATATTTCATGATATTGATGAGTTAGCATGAATTAATTAAATTAAAAAACATTAGAGTTCGAATCTACTATAAATGATTTTTTTTTTAAGTTAAAGATTTAATTGTGTTTAATCAAGTTAATTAAATTAACTAAAATTAAATTAATTAGTTTGATTTAATTTTCTTTGTAATATAACTTGAAATTTAATTTGGATTAGACTCTGAATCATCAAATTTTCAAAATAATATTAAATATCAAGAAAAGTAAAAATACATATTATTATGATCTTAAAACAATATTCAACTGTAGGTTTCATTAATTCATTGATATATATATATATATATATTCTTAATCTTTTTTATCCATATATTCTAACATTTGGCATCGCTCTAGCAAAAGTTTCATAAAAATAAACATTTGCTTTATATGAAGTACTGGCAACCGATTCCCTACCCATTTGAACAGCCATCCTTAATAAGTTACACAACAATTTTTTAATTATATCTCTTGGATTAAATTAAACCAGTTTATCCGCGCCCACTTAAAAAATCCCTACCCAGCTTTTTTTAATTAACTTCTCAACTCTACAACCTAAATTATAAATTCTATATGTTAAATTAATTTTTTTTATTTTATTACATTATTAAAAATATAAAAATTGATTTATTATCAATTAAATATCGAAAGATAAAATTAAATAAAAAACTCATAATAAATTATGGAATTGAAAAAAATATATATAAACAAAAGGGCTAGAAAATCTTGGTCGGACTCTTTGATTAATATTTAGTTTACTCATCAAACCTGTAACATAAGTTATGGATTTCATTATTGGGTCAATTTTATTTTTTTTACTTATGATAAAAAATTCAAGTTTTTATTTACTATCAATTCAATACTAAAAAATAAAATTTACTAAAAACTCCACACAAAATGATGGAATTAGAAGAAAAAAAATCAATCATGTTGTGTTTGTTCAAAAGAGTATGGTGTGTGGGTCTAATATATATATTCATTTTAGTTGTATTTATAATTATAAATTAGTTCTTTTAGTCTTGGAAAATAAATTAAACAATTGATCATGCTTAATTTAATATATATTTATTTTAGAAAAAATATCTTATTTTCGTATTAATTTTTCCATAATATCTTTTTCTTTTTCTTTTTTTCTATTCTTAAAACGAAAAAACAAAATAAATTTAAAAGAAACATGATTTTGTTACCATAGCTATAAAAATATAAGGACTGGTTAATTATTTTTTAAATTATAGGAATTATTTAATTCATTTTACAAAACTATTAGAACTAATTTAGAATATACTCTTTGAATTATAAAAAGAAAGATCCTTGAAAGATTATTTTTCTCTTGTTATGTAGTCTCCTTGAATCTATTCAATAAAATCATGACTAAGTGATAAAAAGGTTTTTTTTTCTAACAATTTTCTGAATTCGAACTTCAATATTAACAATAAGAAAACTTTATTTCTTTCGAACGTATAAAATCAATGTAGAAGTTGAGACGTGTAAATTAATAAAAAAAAATTACCTTTAATTGTTGAATAAAAACACTATTACTGGAAATAAATAACAAGCAGAAAACTTGATATATAAATTATTGCCTGGTCTAGCGGATTGATGCAAGACTCAATTAATATGTGATTTAGATTGGTTTAAATTATAAATAAAAATAAAAAATAATTTGATAAAAACAAAATTATTTTTAATTATTATTTTTAAATCAAATTAATTTTAGACCTAACTCAAGCCTCACCTTGAGTAAATATCCGGATCAAATTTTAAAACTATCACATAAACTTGAATATCTTCTCCGCAAGCAATGCGAGTCGCAATTCCAAGACCATGATAACTCTTTCGAGGCCTCCTCCACGTATTTAAGTTCAATTACACCATTTGTCGTGTTACATGTGTTGTGTGGTGTAAATGTGTGTGATTTTTTATTTTGCAATTTAACCATTGATTTCAAAAAAAAAAAAACATGAGTTTTTATTTTATATTAATAAAATGGGTTCGTTAGCTTAGTATTGTTTTTGTTATTATATTAAATCTTTTTAATTTCTTTTTTTTTTACAATTTTTAAAAATATAATATTTTTAATATTTATAACTAAATTCTCACTTTATTATTTTTAATTGGAAGATAATTTTTATTGGTTTGGATTTTTAAATTTGTTTTTTCTATTTTTATATATATAGTTTTATTTCTCAAATAATAATCTTATTATTCAAAGTAAAATTCTTAACAATTGTTATATGATTTTACTTAGTTGAATGGAATCCATAAAAGTTTCATAAGGCAAATTCCCATAAAAATAAGAACACAAGAGCAAACATGTCCTATTTTTATTGGTTAAATGTATAGATGATTGACACATGGTATTTTAACTAAAAGCATAAATAGAAGCATAATTATAAAATTTAGATTGGCTTAGTGGGTCAATCTAGGATCTAAACGGTCTGAGTTAGGAAAAAAAACTTGAATGACTTAGTCATAACTTAGGTCGACTTGGTTCTGATTCATTCAAAATCTCGTTTTCAATTCTTTGATTTTAAAAAAAAAATTATTTAAGAGATGTTGTTTTGAATTTTTTTTTTTTAAATAGAGTCGATCCTCCAACCCTGTGATTTCGAGCCTTGTCACATATCGATTTTTATAACTATGGATAAAAGGATATAAATTTTAATAAAGATAGTTTTTATGGATTATACAAAAGAATTTGTATAACAAGATACATCATTAACTCGTAAAAAAAAAAAAACATAATGTTATAGGTTTCAAAAGAAAAGGTTCAGTAACAATAACAAAAGGTCTCTTGGATATTTCTTTTTTGTTTAATTTTTTTTATCTGATAACATAGCATGAGAAGTAAATTAGTATAAACTAATCAACAATACCCTTAATTGTTAAATAAAAACACTACAACTCAGTAGCAAAAATTGATGAGTAAACTATAATTGAATGGAGTACGCGTCAACAACCGGATCGGTGTTGATGAGGTAAGACATGAGCAATGCATCCCACTTGAAAAAAAAAATACTTGAAAATATCTTCCCCGCGAGCAATGCGAGACAAAATCTCACGACGTAATAACTCATTCGAGGCCGCCTCCACTTGCTTCGAGTTCAGTAGCACCACTGGCCGTGTTTATGTGTTGTGCGGTGTGAATGTCAGTTTTGATTATGCAATTAAACCATTGATTTCAAGCAAGGTTTATCCTGATGGAGTTTATATAATTGACTTAGTTAAACAGGGTGTTAATTAGGCCAAATTGCATCCAATTTCCTAGAATTATTGGTCAATGTCTCATTAAATGCTCAACAAAAACTCCATTTTTAAATAAATTGTTTGATTTGATTTAGTCCATTTATTAATTTAAATTAACAATGATCAATTATCATGCAACGTGTGCCATGGTTTGATGCCTGGACTTTTTGAAAGTAAAATCACAAAAAACATATGTTATGTAATAATTGGTCATTGTTGATTTGAATTAAATCAAATAACTTGTTCAATTCAAGAACTAATAATGTTTTGATTAATAATTCAAGAAATTAAGTCATGAGGCTACAAAAATCATAGGAAATGTTCTGGAAGGAATTATTTCTAAAGACTTTTGTAGATCATTCACAGTGTGTTCTACGACCTTCACTTTCAGATGGTATCTGCCTCCTCCTTAATGGATATCTTCAAGGGTTGTAAATCTTCTTTTGAATGAATAGCTGCACAAAGTCCCTTAGAGACCCATTGGGGGTGTTGTTGGGGGATCCTCCGAAGATCAAGTCAGTACGAAGTATTTTGTATGATAGAAAGACATTAATGAAGGTATTAATGAGCTTTTATATAGATAGAGAAGAAAAAGATGGAGAAGAAGATGTAGATGTAAGGGAATAAGAGAAGGAATGTGTTTATGTCTAAGAGCATAAGGTTTCAAACCTTTTTTCTGTGTACTCAAGCTTCCTTTTATATTACATGTCTTGACTTGCTTCATAGGATGTGTGAGGGGTAGAGATGTAATCTCGTAATGGTAGAATAATATTATTCTATTGTTGACGTCATCACATCTCATTAATATAAGTATGAGCTACATGTTCGTAATTAATGGGAAGTGATGGGTATCATAATCACTAGCCCAGGCCTAGAGTAGGGGAGGCTTAAAATGGGGTTACTTTTCAGCTATACGTTGAACCCAAGTGTATTTAGGTTCAACAGTACGCCGGACCCAATAGAAGTTGGGTTCAGCGTTACGCTGAACCCAAGAGGAATTAAGTTCAGCTATACGACAAACCCAGATGTATTTGGGTTCAGCTTGTACACTGAACTTAGTGCACCGAACCCAATAGGAGTTGGGCTCAACATTACGCCGAACCTAATAGAAGTTGGGTTCAGTTGTACGCTAAGCCAAAGTGTATTTGGGTTCACTAGTACGCTGAACCCAATAGAAGTTGGGTTCAACATTACGCTGAACCCAAAAGGAATTGGGTTTAGCTGAATCCAGGTGTTTTTGGGTTCAGCTGTAGGCTGAACCCAAGAGGAGTTGGGTGTGGACGCATTGTGGCCCAAATTAGAGTTGGGCGTGGATGCGTCATGGCCTAACTTAGAGTTGGGCACGAGTGTACTTTGGCCCAATACAAGATTGGGCGTGGAGAAAACATAACCTTATTTTGGGTTATGGCTTTCGTGTGATGGATTTTAAATGTGAGAGGGTTTTAGAAAACCATGTTCTATCAGTAACCCAAAGTCTGCTCATTTTAGAAGAATAGGGAGACTTAAAGGACTTAAAGAAGTTTTTGACTAACCTTAGTTGAGTTATAATCCTAATCAGAAGGTTTTTTACACTCCTCTCATTGGCCCCTTGCTAGCAGGGATGGTGTTCCCAAGGAGTCCATTGTTAAATCTTCAGGGCGTGTTTCAGCTGCCCCCTTAGCTCCCACTAACAAGAGTGTTGCTAGTAAGGTTTCAGTAAGTAAGCCCCCCGTCAGTGATGTAATGGTGTTCCCAATCCTTCCTCAGAGGACTGTTCTTTCAACTTCTCTTCCCTAATAGGATGTGAAGGTTTCAGAACCTCGCCCTTTCAACGCCTTGGTGGAAATGATCTGAAGCTTCTCTGAAGTCCCCTCTTCTTGTGTTTTTGTCAAGATGGAGGCGCCTATATATATGAGCAATCCTGTCAGGGAGGCATGCGGGGCTCTATTGGCTGAATTGGATAAGAAAAGTGAATCTACTCAGCAGACTCTTTCTGGATAGAGAGCTAAGATGAAGAGAGCTGAGGAAGAAATTACTCAAAGGATTCCTTTTAGGCAAAAAGATGGGGAGGTATACCAGCTAACTTGGGAGTTGAAGCGGTCCAGGAGGAGGTTTCCAAACCGAAAAGTCTATCTCCTACTCATCAGAACTGGTTGGCTCAAACAATGACCAGGATGTCAAAGAAAATGAAGAAAACCTCAGGGTCTTCCCCAATCAGGGCAACAATGGATACTCCTGCGGGGTCTCGTGAGGAGGTTTTTTAGTCTAGACCCTTGGAAATTGAGGATGCTGATAGGGGTTCTCCTAATGAGCAAAGAGCTCCAGAGCTTCATGTCGAAAGAACATAGATGAGTCTGGGGTAGCTTTTGTACGCAGATAAGCTGAAGAGAATTATGTAATCCTTTCTGGCTATGTTGGAGACCAATAAACATTGAACACTCACTATTGTCCTAGAGAAGTGGGTCCCAGACGCCACAGGGTATGTAACCTAATTTGGATCAATATGAGGTATTGTCGTGGAAAGACTGGTCCTATCATCCATCTTAAATAAGCATTTGACACTTACTATTGTCCTGGAGAAATGGGCCCTAGATGCCACAAGGGTGTGTAACCCTGCTTGGACCAGTAGGAGGTGTTGTTTTTGGAAGGCTAGTTCCAGAGTTTCTTGAATTTGTAGAGGCAGGTCCCTATGCTATCTAGGAGAGATATGGATCCTAGACCACACACAAGGTATGTAGCCTGTTTGGATAGATATGGTGAGCCTGATAAGGCTGCTCCAGCACTTTTGAATGCTATAGAGACTAATCATGTATTGTTCAAGAGAGATATGGGTTTCAGACTGCACACAGGGTATGTAACCCATTTGGACAGATAAGATGGACCTGAGAAGGCCACTCTAGTGCTCTTACTTCCAACTGAAAAGGCTAGATAGAAGGAAGGGAGGGGGCGTTGAAAGCCACCCTGAAGAGTGAAGCATTAATCCCTACTACTGCCCTAGAGACGTGGGTCCTAAACGCCACAGGGGTGTGTAACCTCGATTAGTGACAGTAGAGGTTGATGCTCACTTAGGACTTCGCTACCATATTGGAGAAGTGGGTCCCGAAAACACAAAGGTGTGTAACCTCAATTGGATTGGTAGGAAGTAGTCCTGAGAAAGGAATGTAGATTAAATAAGAACACAAATGATAAAAATATGCATTGTTTATTGATGAATTCAACAAAAATACAACTTAAAGTGGTCTAAATGTCATGCATGAAGTAGGTTAGAGCCTTGTTGTAAACACCAAAAGAAAAGGAGAAGTAAAGCCGAAGTGACTTTACCATCGCTGTCGATTTCTGAATCGGCAGCGACGCAGTTTTTGGCTGTCGATTTCTGAATCGACAGCGACACAGTTTTCACTATCGATTTCTAACTTAGTTTTCACTGCCAATTTCTGAATCGGCAATAATTGAGTCTAATTAAAAGTTTAGGAAACAAACCAGGCTGTCTTAAAGAGCTAAGAGGGAGGGGTAAAACCAGTTTTGGACAGACCAAAACACCCCACCTCATTTAATATGGAGTATAAATGCAAGGAGAGATAGAGAGAAAAGGTGACCCTTCCTCTTCCCAAAGTTGTCTGCAGCAGCTGCATGTTCAACTGCATATCTCTCTACTCTTCCTCCTTCCCAACAGAAACTTAAACCAAACCAGCAAAGAGTGCCCCTTTAAACGTGTGTGTGTGTGTGTGTGTGTGTGTGTGTGTGTGTGAGAGAGAGAGAGAGAGAGAGAGAGAGAGAGAGAGAGAGAGAGTTGAGACGATG
>Ga0307518_10001413_pt1 | contig 17865 bp, 14 predicted proteins | sample 25_EM_MG_FD_203889 | JGI IMG/M metagenome (GOLD analysis project Ga0307518, IMG submission 203889) | Populus trichocarpa ectomycorrhiza microbial communities from riparian zone in the Pacific Northwest, United States - 25_EM | ecosystem: Host-associated > Plants > Roots > Unclassified | place...
TGTTGAGCCACCCAAAATAAATAGGCCCAAAGATTAAATACTTAAAATAATTACTGGGGAGGACCTTCTCAAACCAAGATTGTCAATTCCGTTTTGATAGGTGTTTTATTTTTTCAATTGGAATGGAATGTTTCAGTTTCGGAGTGTTTCGGCGTGTCGTTTCGGGGTTGTATTGTTCATATATATATATATATATTCAACAAACATAATTCAAATTCAAGATAAATTAATTATAAATTATGCAATACAAACACAATGCCAAACAAATATAATTTCAAAATTTAAAATATTCCTAAATAGTCAAGATTAAATAGGTTTTTAACTTAAAGTAATTCAACTTAAACAAAATATCAAAATATTATAAAAATAAAATGTTTTAACACAAATATTTTAAATATAAAGTTAGGTCAATGTTATCAAGGCTAATGGAATCTAAAGTATCCCTTATTTTGCTCAAATTTCTACAAAGTATAAACATGAAAAAAACAACATGAATATAAACCATATATATTAGTGATAAATCTAATTTTAAAAAATTAATATCATTGTTAATGAAATAGTAATAATAATTTTCAATATTATTATCAATATCATTGTTATTGAAAATAGTAATGAAAAAGAGCTTTTTATAATTGGGTGGTTTAATTAATTAAATTGAATAAGGTTCAATTTGATTCAATGACTTTTCAAGAGCGGAATGGAACATGTGGAATGAAATCGGAACGTTCAGGGTGGAATTTAGTCGAAAAATGCGGAACGGACCGAGATTTAAAATGAGATAAAATTTGTTCCGTTTTGTTTCATTTTTTGAATTGGTATAAAATGTTTCAGCTATTCTGGACGAAACGGAACAGAATTGACAACCTTGCCTAAAACTATTAAATACTAACATGGATGGTATCAATTGACACGTGACCATTTTGTACTAATATGTGGCAAAAATAGATCCGTTTGAAATTAGAGAAAACTGCAAATTTAGTGTCCAATCTTTGATTTTTATTACGTTTGAGTCCCTATTCTTTTATTCTACATATTTGAGTGATCAACCTTCGATTTTGTTTTTTAATTTGAGTGTATTTCATCACTCGAAACTGTTTACATTGTGACATGGCTTATATCAACTAAGATCATCTTCAACCTAAAATAATAGATAAAATTAAATAAAAATTACTTTTAACTTTTATTTTTGTTTTTAAACATTTCAACCTAAAATAATAGATTGATAGGAAATAAGTTGTATGGAAAACATTTTCCACGCACAAAAACCCAATTTATGTGAAGTGGGATCCATGCATGGGCCATGCGCGTTCTTTGGCTGGCAACCATGTGATATTTTAAGAGGTAACTGAACGTACTGGCTACTGGTTGTCACCCTTTTTCTCTCCTGTACAAATAGTGTATACCACCTGTTATTTTTTAAGATATTTTTTATTTATAAATATATTAAAATAATATTTTTTATATTTAAAAATTATTTTTGGTATTAACATATAAAAAAATAAAAAATTAATTTAAAATTAAAAAAATCTTAAAATTTAATTAAATGATGTTAGGACCACCCAGCCAAACATAGCTGAATCTACCATTCTCTCTCTCCCTTTTCTCTCCTTCACACATGAACTATGACCGGTTACCGTCAAAAAGCTTGAGGAGCAGTCACTCTTACACAATTATACTCTTTTCTCGACACAGCCCAAAAAAACCACCACTAAAATTAAAGTGAACTGAAATAGAGCCGTTTCTCTCTGTCCAAAAAACACCCACAAAATCTCTCTCTCTCTAGTTCCTTCTCTTCCTTTTCCCTGTCCTGTCCTGTAATGTAAACCATAACCAACTACAAAATTACGTTCTAAATTTTCTTTTGTTCTAAAACATTGAAAGTTGTTTAAAGGATGGCTTTGCGTAGCAAGTTTTTAGCTTTGTTTCTTATCCACATTTGCTTGCTTTTGAGCTTGTGTTTAGCTGCAGATCCTTTTGTTAGTTATGACTTTGAAGTCTCCTACATCACTGCTTCTCCTCTTGGTGTGCCTCAACAGGTTGGTTCTTTAGATCTCTCTCCCTCTGCTTTCTCCCTTTGTCAACTTTTTTACTCTACTTTCAGTGGATCTTTTCATATGGGTGTACTTAATTTTGATTTTTGACAAACGGCTTTGCTTTAGTTTCTATCTTTAGCTTCAGATCTGCTAAGTTTTGCTTAGGAAATGGCAACCCGAAGTTAATGCTGTAGATTTAGCTAGTAGAATAAAATGAGCTTGTGAGTCATGCTGCGATGGTGTTACTTTGCATTTTCTTTGCAGGTTATTGCTATAAATGGAAAGTTTCCTGGTCCTACTATCAATGTGACCACTAACAACAATGTTGCTATCAATATCAAGAACAAATTGGATGAGAATCTCCTTATGCATTGGTATTTTTCTTTCCTTGCTGCATTTTTGCTACTAATTTTGAATTAAACTGTGAATTGTAGTGCCATAGTGTTAAAGTTTGGTTCTTTGCTAGTGAACCGTGAAATTACGTGGCGATTTAGAGTATAAACGGTGACATGTACCTCTTTTACTGACTGGAATTTGATGGTGGATGTTATAGGTCTGGAATTCAACAAAGGAGAAGTTCATGGCAAGATGGGGTTCTTGGTACTAACTGTCCAATTCCCCCAAAGTGGAACTGGACTTACCAGTTTCAGGTTAAAGATCAGATAGGGAGTTTCTTTTACTTCCCTACTCTCCATATGCAGAGAGCTTCTGGTGGATTTGGCAGCTTTGTTATAAACAACCGGGCTATTATTCCAATTCCTTTTGATACTCCACATGGGGACATTGTCATTTTGATTGGTGATTGGTACAAAAGGAACCACACGGTTAGTATTTGTTAAAATGTTGAACTTTAATAGTCAGGTTGCTGATAGGAGTCTGGTTTACAATTTTGATGCTGATTTAATTTTGGATTGAAGGCTTTGAGGAAGGCTCTTGATGCTGGGAAAGATCTAGGGATGCCAGATGGGGTTCTTATTAATGGCAAAGGCCCTTACCAATATAACACAACACTTGTCCCTGATGGCATTGACTATGAAACCATTGAAGTTCAACCAGGTGATTAGTTTTCATTTGTTATATTGACTTAGATCCTAATAACTGCTCCCCCTTGTTACTAAATGGAATTGCTTCTTCCCCCTGTTAGAATTTCTTCCTGAGTAATGCATTGCAGCAGCTCTTTAACCTTCCAAATTAGTTAATGATCGCTAGACACAAACCATATACCCTTTCTTCATGGGTATTATTGTGAGACAATTCGAGGGGTAGAGCGATGACAGGGGATGGAAGAAATACCAATAATATAGATGGGACTCTCTTTGTGAATTTGGTAAATTAGTCATTTTACACTCTGTCATTGGCCTCTAGATTTTAATGGAACAAATTTGTTTTTTAAATGATTGACCTGTTCAAGAAATAGGGTAGTTTCAAAAGACTTGTAGATATGCTCTTATGTTAATTGCCTATCGATGCATCATGTTAGAATGAAACTTCCTTGTACTGTTGTTGTACTGTATTGCTTATGATGGAGTTCCTAAAGATCAAGCTCACTCTTCTAAATAATTGATGTTGCTATATTGGACAGGGAAAACCTATCGCATCCGTGTGCACAATGTTGGAACTTCAACTAGTTTGAATTTCAGGATCCAGAACCACAATCTGCTTTTAGCTGAGTCAGAGGGATCATATACAGTGCAACAAAATTATACTAGCTTAGATATACATGTAGGGCAATCTTATTCTTTTTTGGTGACAATGGATCAGAACGCAAGTACTGATTACTACATTGTAGCTAGTGCAAGGTTTGTGAATGAATCGCAGTGGAAAAGGGTTACTGGTGTTGCAATCTTGCATTACACAAATTCCAAGGGGAAGGCAAAGGGTCCCCTTCCAGAGGCACCTAATGATGAGTTTGACAAAACCTTCTCAATGAACCAAGCAAGATCCATCAGGTTGGCTTCTATGGTGGTTAAAATGCCTTACTGCATTGTTTAGCAATTCTGAACTTAATGAGTGCTCTGATTAATAATTTCATCTTTCCCTATAAATAGAAAAGGAACTGGGATTTGAGAAAAAAGTACTGTGTGCTTCAAAATTTTGAAAAATTAGGACCTCAAATAAGCTACTTATTCCTTGCTGCTCCAAAGGAAAATATTGTATTATAACCTTGCAATCAAATTTTAACGGAATTGCATTTCTGTATTAGAGAATTTTCACATTATTATAAACTTTGCTCGTTATAATTCACTGTGAGGATTCTACGGTCAAACTGTGCAGATGGAATGTTTCTGCAAGTGGTGCACGTCCCAACCCTCAAGGCTCATTCAGATATGGCTCAATCAATGTGACCGATGTTTACGTGTTGAAAAATAAGCCTCTGGTAACAATTAACGGGAAAAGACGAGCAACTCTCAGTGGGATATCATTTGTCAATCCTACTACTCCAATCAGGCTTGCAGACCAGTTCAAAGTGAAGGGTGCGTATAAGCTTGATTTCCCTGAGACGCCCCTTACAGGACCACCTAAAATGGCAACATCAGTGATCAATGGAACATACAGGGGATTTATGGAAGTCATTCTGCAGAACAATGACACCAAGATGCATAGCTATCACCTAAGTGGATATGCGGTTTTTGTTGTGGGGTAGGAATTCATTTCCATCCTCGAACACTTCATTACATTCATCAATGTGTATAAAGGGTTTTGAGAATGTAGATTCAGTCACAAGCGCTTCATTGATTTATTTCAGGATGGATTATGGTGAATGGACAGAGAACAGCAGGGGCACATATAATAAGTGGGATGGCATTGCACGCTCCACAGTCCAGGTATGTTGTTGAAAGATTTTTATATACATTCAGTGTCTCTGAAAATCCTGGGTCACAGTTCGTAGTCATCGTGTTTTCCTCTCCTGTAAAGTTTTTCTAGATTTTTTTTCACATTTTTTAATAAAGAGATTGGGTACACTGGAAAAGAAAAGATTAGGTTAAAATAGCTGCTTGCTAGTCATTAACTGGTGTTAATACCGACATGGCAACACCTATAACAAGCTAGTTAATAGCGCAGACTATCCATATAGTTATTTTGTTTCTTGTTTGCAACTTGATTGTAATCTCCTATTCTGTACAGGCTTATCCTGGAGCTTGGACGGCAATTTTGGTTTCACTTGACAATGTTGGAGTCTGGAACCTCAGAACAGAAAACCTTGACTCCTGGTATCTTGGCCAGGAAACGTATATCAGAATTGTCAATCCAGAGGAGACTAACAAAACCGAGTTGCCCATTCCAGACAACGCCCTCTTTTGCGGTGAACTTAGCAAATTGCAGAAGTATAGACCATTGCCCGTTTAATTTAATTTTAACATTCTTCAAAGTCATCTCATAAGTGTGACATGATTCTCATAGTACATTTTCTTTCTTTCAGGCCAGAAGATATTTCTTTTGCAGCATCAATCACAGGTAACAGATCAAAGCTATTGTTCATGCTGCTGATGGCTGTCTGTGCTTTGATGTCCGTTTTTGGTTGATGTTCCCCTGTGATAACTTGCCTTTTGTCATTGCTTGTTCGAGCCTGTCTTCTTAGAACAGTTTGTGGTTGTGAGTGCTTAGTTGTGTAATTCTAGTTCTGTTGATAATTTTCGGTGATTTTGACATGTATTTTAGTCTCCTCCCTGGGTTTTTTGGTTTAATTTATTGGGATTATCATTCTTTTAATACCTGTAAGTTATGCACTGATGGCAATATCAAGTATTGAATACAGTTTTACTTCTCACGAAGCTGTTTTGCGTGCTTTTCCTCTATTGAAGCATGTGGTATACAACGTTTTTTACTTTCCAGCTGTTGAGTTTTGATGAATCATCCATACTAGAAAAACCAGGCATTTTTCCTTCAAAATGTCCATGCTTTTGAGGTTTGATACGCAGGGCTCCAGTGCTGGAGAGCGATCTATCGAGGTAAAATTTTATCCTTGTATGCCTGAGATCTTGGTAAATCACACGGAGCATTTATACTTGAAAGTGACAATTAACGTAGAAACTGTAATGCATTGAGGCCATACAAATGGTAGAATTTGGAAACATCTTTCTTTTAGATTCTCCGTGTGGTCCCTTGTACCACACGGTCGGGTGCTGCCACCCTAGCTGGATCATCATGTCTATTTGCCCCCTTTTTGGGAGAGGCCACCATTGTGTAGAATAACTCCCTGTATGTTCTTGCGTGAGAACAGCCCCTTTTTTTTATTGCTCAACTTGATCAGTCTAGACGGCTCATAAATATCCTTGACAAAACAGAACAAGAACATCAGCTGCCATTACTAGTACCTCAAGAAGTCATCCTTTTACCTCATTAAGTTGATGACGAAAGAATTCAAATTTACCATTACCTAAGCTATTTGTGAATACGTCTGCAATTTGATTATCTGTTTTGATCAATCTTAACTTAATTTGTTGCTGCCACATCTTTTCTATGATAAAATGATAATGCACTTTCACATGTTTAATTCTTGAATGAAAAACTAGATTCGCTGCCAAACAAAATGCTGACTAGTTACCACAACACAACAAAACTGTATATAATCTACTCGTTGATGTAGATCAATCATCAATTGTATCAACCATGCACTCTCTTGAGTTGCCATTGTTGTTCGGCGGCGTTCTACCTCTATTGTTTGAAGAATTTATGCCACGTCATCCCCAGTGATGCTTAAATCATCAGCTCCGATAGCTAACTTTCTTCCATCAATTTTTACAAACATGCTGAAATCTACAGGTGTTACTAAATAACCTTATTGAATAAAAAATTCAGCAATCTTACCATATCAAGCTCTTAGTACTTGTTTTAATTCGTAGACTTTCTCGGCTTACACACATAATATTTGCGATGATCTTGATTCCGAAAACTTGCTAGTCGGTTCATTTAGATTTCTTAATCCAACTCTCCATGAAAAAATGCATTCTTCACATCAATTTTCCATAGTCTCTGGTATTTGTTGATTGTAAGTCAAATTTAATCAATAATCTTGAACTTTGCATGATTTTTTAAGTTAAAACTATGATTTTCTAAAAAAAATATGAGATAATCAGACTATGGATTTTTCGCCATCCATACCAAAAATGCAGGTGCACATATTTGCATTCATACACATACTTTCATTTATTATAAATAACATACATACATTCTCCAAGTTGAAATATAGATCCCCAAAGAGTTTCAATCCGTAAAGTCTACAACATCCGATTTCGACTGAGAAATAGAAAAGATGAAAAGCGTGTTCATTGTGATGCTCATTTCTAAAAAGAGTTGGAGTCTCTGAAAGTTAGCATGACTTGCCTCACTAGCTTACTCGAGCAAGCACTTATAAATGACTAAGACGAAGGTTCTTCCAATCGACTCATCACCTTTGTTCAGGCCCCGACAATAGCTCAACCCGAAAAAAGAATGGTTGAACATGGTCAGGAGCCCTAACACAATCCAACATTTGTGCAGTCAACAACATTGACCCTAGCCCCTACAGTTATAGATGCATTTGCTAATGAGTCCCACAAGACGAAGTTCTACCGCAGTTTTTTGTCCATACCGTCAATGAAACCCATGCAAGAGTACCAAATTTGGAAAATAAAGCCTGCCCCTATTGTATTCAAAATAATTGTCTCTGTCTGATCATGCTTATAGAATTATTTTGATTCTATCATGTTTCAACCTGTTTTAGTTTTGTTAGCAATCTGACTCATAATACCACAAGACTTTCTTTGACAAATGTGCCTTCCTTTTTAATAAGATCATATGTTTTCATATGTTTATAATGTGCCTTCATTTTTATTGTTATTTCATTCAAATAACACACATACACGAGCGCACCGTTTACTCACAAAACCAATTCTATACATAATTTATGATGTATTTACCATATTTTTAAATATAAATATACAGTGATGCGCTGAACAAGTACAAACATGGGAGGCTACGAGCCCATTTGGTATTGTAGTAGTAATTGTTTTTTAAAATGTTTTTTACATGAAAATTCATTGAAATAATATTATTTTTTTAAAATTTATTTTTTATATTAGTACATCAAAACTATTTAAAATCACCAAAAAATTTAATTTAAAGCAACTAAAAAAAATCAATTTTTTTAAAAACATTTTTTTTAAAAAAACATATAGGCTCTTCATGCATAATTGGTTCCCCCTAACTATAGTCCATTTTGATACAGCCTACATAACGCACCTCTCTCAAGTCTCGATCTATAATGAAGCCATCTCGATGTGGCATTGAACCCAAAACCTGAGCAGGTCTGCATTAATATGAGCAAAAACTTTGTTCATATTTTAACATAAAGGCCCATTAGAAACTGACCAACAAATTTGATTTTAGTAAATTCTATTTTAGTTACAAACGTTTAAAGGGGTTTGTCAGGGTTATGTATTAATGAATCGGGCTTCCTTATCACCAACTATTATGTTTTTCTATTCCAAACCGTAGAGAGTTTTACGATCTTTTTAACAAAATAACAACAACAATAACAATCAATTTATAAATTAAGGCAACATTTAGATTTAGAGAAAAACTATGTAATTCTTACGCTTCACTACGGGTTGAACCAAAAATAATATCTAGACTATAAAGAACTTTTTGGCAAACATTAAACCTAGTTTAGTAGATCAAATTTAAAAACTCTTAACTTGACTATTTGCCTAGCCTGAATTTTAAATTAAATCGTATGCAAGTTGTCATGATATGATCTTGTCGAGTTGACAAGTTTAAAGAAAAAAAATCAAAGATAAAAAAAAAAGAAACAACTCAGGTTAACTCGAGTTAACCTACCAAACTCATGACCTAAGTTATAAACTTCACTAGGTTTAATTGATTTTTTTTTTGTTTTATTATTTGATAAAAAATGAAAAACCGTTCAAAACCAACCAAATATTGAAGGATAAAATAAAAATAATAATAATAACTCAACATTAAAAGATTATATAGGAAAAAAATCAAAGGAAAAAAGAGCAAAAAAAAAAAAAAAACTAGGCACGCGGGCTAGAAATTAAAGGGGCACCCCTATTTCTTTTTATAAAAACCCAACAATAGACGACACCTCGCTTGCTACTATTCAGATTCCAACCACACTATGATGGCTAGAAATTAAAGGGATTTGAATTGAAAATGAAAATTCATTGTCAACCCATTTTTACCGAAAGCACATGATAAAAACCATACAAACAACCTAAAACATTTTATCAACTCATATATATAATTCACAACAATTGAACTTCTTTCATTGAGTGAAATTATTTGACACAAAAAACAACAAGTTTCATTGTCGAAAAGAGATCAAACCAGTCACTTTCTCTTTCCTCACTGTTTTTAAGCAAGTTTGTCTCTTCTTTTTCCAACTCAAGAGCTAAAAAATAAAGAAAATAAATTTTTGGATAAAAATAAAAATTGTTGCGGTTCGCCATATATTTTATTTATTTTTATATTTTAAGCCTCTATCTTTTAATTTTGTATTTTAACCATAATTTCAAGCTTAATATTTTCCAATTAGGCTATAAAAGGATTTGATTGAAAGAAAAAAAATCAGTTATTTCACTATTGATGTGAACATAAAAATTCCCCCATATTTATTTTATTTTAGCTGTTTTGTTAATAGGTACTTTGTGTTGAATAATAGCACTGGTATTATTAAAAAAAAAAAAAAAGTCGTTGGTATTCCCACGAAAAGAACTAATTATTTAGGATGAAATTATATTTCACAACGAATATCAACGCCAAGGAGTCCTGAAGTTAATTGCTATTATTCTATTCTTTCTTTCTTTTAAAATATATATATATATATATATATATATCTCAAGTAAGATTAAATCGTCAATTTATTTATTTAATTTTTTTTTTTTGTGATGGGTTCTATCCTGATCCTAAATTTACATCTCAGCATCAAATAAAAAACCTATATAAAAAAATTAACTAAATTGTCACCATTTTTTTTTTATTTCTCACAAATAGTGTTATGTTATTCTAGATAATTAAGGTTTTTTTTTTTTTTTCCATGTCTTGCTGGTTGATTCATGGACGATCTATCTCAACCATGCTCAATTGATAAGTTGGGATTAGTGTACAAAAACTCACTTAAAAGACACCCAAAGAGAAACCAGAAACACCGAGCAAGACTACGCTGGAACAGAGTCAAAGAACAAAAGCAAAGACACAAAAAGAAGATATGCAAACTCAGAGAACCAGCCCAGCTTGTAATGATGAAAGAAATCTCTTGAAAGAAAAAGCCAGAAGAAAAACCATTGCTGAAATCACCAAGATTTCACTTATACTTCAGCAAGTAGCATATAAAATCTCTTGTTTAATTTCAGTCTTTCTATAAATAATCATTAATCAGTACTGTGAATTACATTGATTGCCATTGCACGTAGGTGAATCGTTTGCCATTAACTAGAGCCTCTAGTTTCCAATATTCTGGATAAATTATGAAATGTAATCTGGAATGGATGGACTGACTTTCAATCCTTCATGTAACTCAGCAATTAGACGTCATTCAACGATCGATTTGCAGAAATTTAGATAATTAAATTTTAGAATATTGTAGTGTAATACAATAAAATGTATTATACATAGCTATCATTTTTCCTCTGCAATCTGCCAAACACATCATAAGCGGAAGTATGGAAGAGTAGGATCTAGTTAGTGTTTGTGAGTGAACAAACAAATCAATTAATCTAGAAGAACTACACCAAAATGCAGGCTTATTAAACGACAAATTCTTGGACAATTTACTTGATCTAGACCAATAAGGAAACATTCTAGGGGGATTTACTGTTAATACTAGAAGGCGCGTGTGTGAAAGAATGAAAAGAAAGAGAAAAAGAAAAAACAAGAAACTTACAGTAGTGACCATCAGATTTCTCGATGAATTAACTAGACGTTATATAGTTCTTGAAAAATGTTAAAGATAGAGGAAAGCTGCAAGCAAAATAAACATAGAACATCTAAAAAGCACATGCAATGCTAGGAACATCAGATGTCTACATTAATTAGAAGAGCTTGTAGTAGATGGGTAATGAAGTAATTAGACTAGTTAAAGTACTTGACAAACGTCTTAACCTTAAAATCTTTCTCCAACTACTAAGATTAGAAGCTAAAATTAACAAGATGAGAAGGACGTAGCAGCTCCACTTCTTAGTAAGGGGTAGTGACACCAACATTAGAAGAAGCAAAAAACCCATCGTTGATCAGAACATCTTCTCCTTCCTACACCAATCCAGATTCAGACAGCAACGTTAGTGTCTTTGATTTATGTGCAAATTCATCTGTGTGCAAGATGAAGATCCATTGTGCAAGCCTGCAACAGACAAGGAGTGTGCATAGGTTACCTGTTGGCGCACGTTATTCTTCTTCATGGCCTGATCGGGCATGAGACCGAAGTGAATATGTGGGAAGTGGGCCCACTGACATAATAAGACAAGATAATATCAGTCTTGAGGACCCACATACTGCATTTGCTGATGCTAGTATAGAGTTTTTTTTACAGCATATATAAATAAAAAAATGATAACCTCATTTTCTTGTTATGGAAAAGAAAAACCCTAATTTGGTAAAGTAGCTAGAAACCCTAAGAAAAATCTCATGGATCTTACATTCTTAGCCGCTGCACTGAATGCTTCTCTGTGACTTATATCTGGATTTCCAGCCTTGATTCGTTGGATCTCGTCCCTGCAAATTGTTGGTCCAATATTTACATTTGCTTCAAATTTAGCAACTTCACATATAATAATGCAAAAAAAAAAAAAAAAAAACAAAACAGAGAAAAACAAAGAGGTTGAAATAATTATTACTCACTTGATGAAGCGATTGTACGCAGAGGGGACTCTTTGTCTCTTCTCTGGAGCTGGACATAAACAGGCAGGCCACAAACATAGACACATTAAAATCACTTTGCTAGCTTTTAAGTTTTGTATTCTTCCCCCTCATCTTCTTCTACCGTCACTTCGCATTTCGATCTCTCACACTCACTTCTTCATCAAGAATTCCTTGCTAGCTTCCCAGGAGAAGCAACAATATTGTACAATCATTCTTTACTAGCATCTAGCTTTTCGCGGGATACTGCTTTAATTTAATTTATGATCTCAATATTGTCTATCTATTTATATTTTTTGCTAACTAAAAGGCCAAACTATAGCCAGCAATTGTTTTGTTTTCTTGTGGTTAGATTAATTGCTTGAGCAAAGGGAAAACAAAAGTGGGGAAATTAATTCAGAAGAAAAGAGCGCCAGATTAAGAAATAAACTTAGCAGTTTGATCAAGCAAGAAAGAGGGGTAAAAGCCTCTCAATTTGAAAGAGATAAAAATCACTTGACTTATTTCCTTAACACAGCTTGTATCTATAAATGATGATTTCTTAGGTATAGTAGGGAATTTCGAGCAGTGTTCAAGAAGTGATAATTCTAGTGTGTGTGTGTGTGTGAATATCTATATATATATATTAGGGTTCTTTACTACCTATTAGAACTTAGAAGTGAATAGAAAAAGGACCTGACAGTTATTACTAAATCAGGACTCCTGCACAAAAGAAAACAGATGATTAAAATGGCAGGCAAGACAGGGTTTGGTTTTTAATTCATGTGACAAATTAATTAGTTCCTTTCTCCCTTAAAATACCTGCAGATCAAAAGACCTTCAAGACTGTTTCGAGTGAGCCAGAAAGGCAAATGGTTATGATTCTGTTACCATTATCTTTTTTTGATTCTCTAAGAGAATACTATTATTGGACATGTTAAAGTGCTAGCGAGTTATTATCAACGGAGATTCTTGATTGAATAAAGAAGGGAAAAATGCATGAATCTCTCACATCAAATGATAAAAGGGTCTTCATTTTTCAAGAGAATATTGGCGAAGTGAGAAACATTTGCCTCCCAAAAAAAAAAAAGAGTGAGAAAACATTTATGACCTCGAATTGTAAGAGAGATTCTTGATAGAATAAAAGAAGGGAAAAATAATAAAATAACATGATTCTCACGTCTGTGGATAACGGGTGGCCTAGGAAGTTCATGATCAGCCATTCCTCGAACTGTAACGCTAAAGTCATTCACATGGGTTTGATTGATCAAGAAGTTTGGAGTTGGGTTTGGGATCTGATCATCCTGACAAATATTATTCACCAGCATATTTTACCATGAGAGAATTCTACAAAATCAAAACCAGAAGTCCATAGCAAGTAGGGGTTAAAGAAACTTATAGGCTTGCCATTACACACCAGGAGATTATGAGAAGGAGAGTAGAGATTGTGACCCAAGGGAAACTGACTAGCAGAAGGCAAAAACAACCCACGCATGTTGACGGGAAGGAGATTGGTGCAGTGACCACATCGAACAGTAACTGTCTTGAATAAGCTGGTGCAAGGAACACTCACCTATCATGAAGCCAAGAACCCCAGCATATCAAAGAAATGCATAATGAATATAAAAAGAAGAAAGAAACCTAAATTGTCTAAGAAAGTAGAAATAAAAGGGGGAAAGAGAGATAAATATTGGAGACAATAAAGCTAATAATTTGTGATAATAATACCGCAAGCACAGTGTCACAAATGTTGCAATGGACATAACAGAGCTGCTCGGAGGGAGGGAGGTGGTCCAGAGACAAGGAAGAAGAGCTGGACATGGTGTTTAACCCTTTTCAAGTGCTTTAAAAAAAAATTGATTGGTGATTGCTCTCTATCTCTGAGTTGATTGATTGATGATTGATTGATAGATTGACAGCTTAACCTATACCTTGGATCTGCCTTTTTCTTTGATTAGTATGAGAGAGTTGTGTAAGAAAGGTGATCTATCTGGTCTAGTAGATACAACAAGAGAGCAGAGGACACAGGAAATCCTTCTCTTCCTTCTATTTATTGGTCTTGTTTATAGGTCACATGCATGCACTATATTTACATGTAATCTATCATATGGTATATATGCCCATGAATGCATGTGTATGTCACATGCATGCAATTAACATAATGAAAATACCATTGTTTTTATGGCAAATAAGAAAATCATGTGTGGTTGTCATTCCCAAAGCATATAAGAGAGAGGGTGAGAGAGAGAGAGAGGCGGCAGATGTGGGGGAGAGGAGCCAGAAAGGGACCTGTTGTTTTCACTAGTTAAGAGGGTGTGTTGTATAGAGTATAGACTATAGTGTCATTTAGTGGTGAGATTTAAAACCCAGAAGCACTTTTCTTGGCCTCAATTTCCGCACCCAAACCCTAAGACCTCCTTGTATCTCCCGGACAATATGCCATAAAACCATAACCCTCATCTTCCCAGCCTCCGCCTCCTCAGGGCTATAAATCTGAGTTTTTTTTTGGTTTACAGCACAGTTAAAATTATTTTTTGACAAAGTAATTGAAGAAAATATTTGGGGGTATACCATGGTTTTACGAGTTATAATTGCTAGCTGTAACACTCGAGTTGCAAATACTATCTATAACTCTCATTTCACAAATAACATTTGTGACACATAAATCGTAGGTGACATTTGCAACTTTATTCAGAATTAATACCCAATGCCTCTTTCTCCCTTTCTTTCCTCCTCTTTCTCTCTCCCCGTAACCATCCACCCCTCCCTTCTCTAACCTCTCTCTCTCTCTCTCTCCTCCCATCATGAAACACACCTAAAACACCACAAGATCACCCATCTCTATCTCTTTCTTTAACCTGATATCGTAGCCCCCCCTTCTCTCTCCACTGCAAGTCAACCAATTTCCAGCCAAAACAGCTACCACAAGTCATCATCACCATCCACATTCTACATGTAGAGGTATATTGAACACTTTTTGTCTATCAAATTGATGTAATTTATGCTAATGTGTTATAATTTGATTTCATACAATGTTAGGGTTTTAAATTAGGGATATTTTGAAAAAAAAATTAGAGTTTTTTTGTAATTAGGTTAGTTAGATATAATTTAAGTTGATAATGAGGTTATTTTGTGAAATAATCAATGATTTTTTTGTTGTTGATTGTGAATTAACAAAACTATTTTGTTAGAGTTAGTGTTGATTTTGGTTAAATTATGGATTATACTGAATTACATATAAAATAAGATAACTAGATATGAAATACATGACTTTGATTGATAACTTTATTATGGTTGCGAAATTTGATTCACCGATTAATTTGATGAATTTAAGTTTTAGCCGATTATGTTACTGTTATGGTTTTATTGATAAATTATGCACTTTGATTACCCCCAATATATTAATAAATTAGAATTGTGTTTTGCTATATTGTTTGACAGAATGTCTGGTAATTTAGAAATATTATGTTTCTATGGTGGTATCATTGTCAATACCGATAATGGTATCACTTATAATGTAGGAAGTCATGAGTTCCTAACGGCTATATTAGACATGTCCCTTAACGAGTTATCTAGAATGTTATGTGATTGACTTGGCTTGAATATATTTGAAATAGAGGTTGACATTACTCGGAGGATATTGCAAACTAGGGTTAATTAAGCTCATTATATCGGTGTACTAACATGTAGTGAAGGGAGTGTGAATTCAATGTTTGGGTTTGCAAGGATTAACGAGATTAATATGTTGGAGCTCTACTTGAATAATATACCTAGACGAATAAACTCTTTGAGTATGGAGTTGACTTAGGTTTCAAGTAACTCTTAAAGAACCACACAGGCATCACGAGCAGTTAGTCCACCTAGGTTAGGTGGTAATGCAAGTAGAAAAATATCAGTACAAGAAATTGTTGATACGGAACCTCAGTTGGGTATGACATTTGCTCCATACTACTATGGAGAATCCAAACTAAATGATGATGAAGATGACCATCACATTGATAGAGTTGAGGTTGAGGAGGAAGACGAAGAAGATGACGATGCTAAGATGAAGAAGATGCAATGATTTAAGAATACCATGGAGAGGGTTTATGAGCATGAAGTCTCCTATTGGAAGGCATGGAAGGCTAAACAGAAAATATTGGAGCAATTATTTGGTAAACATAAAGAGTCATTTCAAAACCTACCTAGAATGTTACAAGCAATAAGAGATTAAAATCCAGGAACAATTGTCACTTAGGATCATAAAATGGTTGATGGCAACAAGACAACATTTGAGAGGGATTTTTGGGCATTTACTGCTTTAATTGATGGGTTTCAATATTGTCATCCTCTAATTAGTATTGACAACACTCACCTTTATTGTAAGTAAAAGGAAAAGTTGTTGGTTACAATTGCTTGTGATGTGAATAGTGAATTTTATCCGTTGTGTTTTGCTATTGTCGAAAAGAGACAAACAATAATTATAGTTGGTTTTTAGATTTGCTTTCGTTGATATATGATTGACGGTCATATCAGGTTGTATATTATATCATATAGACATGCGATGATTAAAAATTCCATTATACATATTTTTCTTGAGCCTATTGGATATCATCGATATTATTCATGACACTTTATGAGTAACTTCAACAAAAAATTCAAAAATATTGCCTTGAAATAAATGTTGCATAAGATATGTACAAATCCTTCTAAATATGAGTTTAACATTTATATGAGGATTGGTGGAGACTGATGATGCGACCAAAGCATGGCTAGAAGTTGAACCTGAAAAAAATGGACAGTCATTCGATTTTGGTGGTCATTGTTATGGCAATACGACCATGAATTTGTCAAAGATTTTTAATAATGTTTTAAAAACTGCCTATAGCTTGCCTTTATTAGCTATAATACACATAATATTTTTAGGTTTAATAAATATTTAGTGGAGCATAGAGAAAAAGTTGAAGATTTTTTTAGTCGTGATGTATTCTAACCTTCAAAGGTCCTAGATAAATTACTTATAGATACAGATCACGTATGATATCTCTATTTGATCTTGGAACAAGATATTTCAATTTGAGACATTTTTAATAGTTAGTGTTGTTACAAGAAAAGTGCGGAAAACAAGTATCACAAATAACATGTACGACTCAATTGTCGCAATTGACATATGCGACTCTCGAGTTACTGATAAAAAATATAATTATCAAGTCGCACATGTTATTTGTAATTTTCTTGTTGAAAATGTTATATACGACTTAATCAAGTATGCTAAGTTCCTAAATAATTTTTTATTTAGGTTAATTTACCAAACTTTTTCTTTAATGTGCAAGTTCAAAAAAAAAACTCATAAATCGATATCTATATGCATTTACATTTACATTTACATTTACATTTACAATTGCTAACAAAGCCAGCAGGACTTGATTACACATATCATAGCATAATCATGACATTTTTTTTTTACTTTGGACATAATTATTGAAAATTTTCATTGCGTAAGTGCAGGATTACTTTTCATGATTTGACCACTCATTCTCTTTTGTCTTGCACACATACCGATAGGTATTCAAGTCAGTAAAAACAATCTCAGTGCCATCCCTCTCTTTCTACTTTTGTCCTTTCCTCGTGTAATTTTTTCTTTCTTTTTGGCTTATGTGAGCTAATTTTGTTAGAATTTTTGCCCTAGTTTCCTATACTTGGTTTCCTTTGCTAATATTGCAAGCTTCCTTGACTTGGGTGGAAAAAAGATAATTGTCCAAGCCAAGCTCTTTTCGATTATTTTTTTTCTTTTCATTTAAGAGTTTTGAGGATAGTTTTTAGACCCGACCTGATCCAAGGCTCGGGTTTCAGGTTTTGACCGGGTCGTTCGGGTCAATTTTTTTTAAAAAATCAAAACGACGTTAATGTTTTAGTAAAAAAAATTGTCAACGAGTTGCAACCGGGTTTTTAACTAGGTCAACTAGGTCGCCCGATCAACCCGCCGGGTCACACTGGATTTTTTATTTACTTGTTTTTT
>Ga0307518_10001414_pt1 | contig 17858 bp, 23 predicted proteins | sample 25_EM_MG_FD_203889 | JGI IMG/M metagenome (GOLD analysis project Ga0307518, IMG submission 203889) | Populus trichocarpa ectomycorrhiza microbial communities from riparian zone in the Pacific Northwest, United States - 25_EM | ecosystem: Host-associated > Plants > Roots > Unclassified | place...
TCCACCTTCTCCACCTCTCCCCTTACCTTCGGAACGGCGTACCACAACGTGACAATCACCACAACGACGCGCCCACCACTATTCACCACCTATATCGTGTATCTAATGATTAGCCGTGACATGGAAAGTGTATACGTTCATAGCTGCCGTGTGCATGCATGCACGATAGCGACGAGTAAAACATTTGCGCCAATATCAACCACCACTATTACCGCCGTATCTAATGATTAGACGTGACGTAGAATGTCCGGAAAGATTCCACATATTACTGATTGTCAATGTCAGCCCTCGAATGAAGGTCTCGTGCAACACGCAAATGAGACAAAGCAGAAGTCGTGTGTTCCTTGTGTATGGCTTGAGCATAAATTGGGGGCCACAATACTTCAGACTGCCACATATCTATCAGCATGTTTAACTTTCACAAGCGACACTTTCTGGCCATTACCCTCCATTCTGTTTTTCTGAGAGAAAGGGACGAAAGCCCGCCCTTGCCTGAAACATGGGACCCTGAGCTTTCTCTTCAGTCACCAACATCCGGGTCGCAGCCACTGCCCTCCGCCCCATGCGGTGATGACCTCCCCACTACAGGGTACCCCAATAAACCTCAGATGCCTAGCCAAGGTGATTTTGTACTTGTTCTGACGTCAGAACTGACCATGAGGCATACAAAGGAAATACAACAAATGGGCCTGAACGGCATTTAATCCCCGCACCTGCAGGATCACTGTCTAGGCCTCACGCAGGAGGCTATACGCTGAGTCTTGCTCTTGGATGGGAAAGCACAAGGTATAGATCTGTCCAGGTAGGTAAAGAGGTCCACAATCCTTGCATTACTACACTCAATAGCATTAGAATGCTCTTCACGAAATTGCAAAGGGAGTGCTTGACATGTCCCAGCCCATGCAGAAGCAATCCCCGGCAGCTATAGATTCATTCTACCAACAGGCAAGTGTTTTTGAGGTCATGCCCAATTGAAACTTTAATCCTAAAATGTCTAGGCGATGGAGCGATTCCCATTTTTGAATCAATACGAGAATTGTTGGCCAGCTCGTGATTTTGCTGCTATGTACCTCAAAAACCGGCCCAAACTGGGACATGACAAATCTCATGATGCAGGGGAGTGGATAATTTTCGATGCATTCGACTCGCTGAACAGACCTTACAGGTAATACAGCTTCACAAACCAGTCGACAAGGAGCCACTCGCGGAAGGGGTAGAAATAAAGAGAAAGGCAAGGAATGACGTGTTGACAGCGTATGTATGTATCCATGGAATGAAAGGGAATTGAGACAAAACAACGAAAATGGTTTTAGCAGGCATTGTAAATATTTCATCTAAACGCACAACGCACCCCACCCCCCTTCTCTTCCTTACTTGATCACTGTTTGATTCCATGTCTATCATCGGCCTCGTGGCGGTCTTGGTGTGTACTCACGATCTATTCTGGACAAGCCAACTACAATACTGCTCTTTGTAGCCGACCACCACCTGCATACCAACATTGTTGACGCTCTACCCCCACCTGCTGCGCATGATGATTGTAACCGAGGCTTTGTGTGCCGTTAATCAAACTGACATCTTTCAGTAACATTGATATTTTTTGACTAAGGACGCATCTCTCATCAATCTTTTCTTACAGATTCACGAAGCAAGTCTCGCTCACGATATGGTACATTTTCTCCTCGGTCGTGGAGGGTGGAACTAACGTTCTGCATAGCTGATGAATGAAGCCATGGTGATGCTTGCAGGGGTATCGGAGGAATTCCACGTACGTCACTCTACTTTACTGTTATAACTCAGTGCAACAACAAGAATGAGTTCACCTGTACCGTCCATGATTTCTCATTGAAGATTGTATCTCCTAGTGTTTTTACCCTTTGATTACACATACTTAACCATAAACTTAACATCAATGTACAATCCAGCTTGCATCGTTTCTCGCCCCTGCTGGTATCCGCACTCGTACTCCCGTACTGTAGGCTCGTCCCACAGTTTTTGGGACATCCGCATGCAATTCAGCTCTATGCGTCTCATTTGCAGTTCAAGTGAAATAAGGGTAAGCAAAATGAAAAAGTGCGTGAAGGAGATGCACCGTGAAATCAGTTTGTGTCGCTGATGAGATCAAGCTAGTAATGACCAAGAAGTGGGAAATATGAGTTGACAACGTAGAAAGGGGGAAAATGTGTGCCATACCTTCCTGTAGATGTGCATATCAAGGTGGATCATAATGGTGGTGTCAAGGTATGGCGGCCGTCGAGGTTGAGTTCGTTGTCCTCGTCCTCCGCTGTTTGTCGTGGCCATGGTCGAGGTGGTGGCGGTAGCTGTCAACGTTGTCAATTTACATGACAGTGCTCAGGGTTGAGGTGGTTGGCGACCGAATGCATTTTGGATGGCATAGAGAAACTTGTGAATCTTATTGTCACTGCCGCACGCCTGAGACTGTTGAATATTGCCATATTCGATGGGAGTTTACTCACTTCAAAGAATTCACCAACAGGCAGTCCACCTTGGTAGTTTGAGGTTGGCAGTATGGAGCGAAGTTGCGCTTGTGGTACAGTATGCGAAGGCTGAGTGATCTTAGGAGAGGGGCGACCGATGGGCACGACAAACAGGCTGACCGCCCGAGATACCTCTCTTCGCCGCGCACAGACTATACACAGGGGTAGTCTGGGTATCTATTCCTATTATTCTGCTAAAATGATTGTTTGTCTCTATTTGCAGGGTTATAGCCTCTCCCAACGAAATGACATTACATAAACAGAATGGTGGTAAGTTTCTATGGAAGCAGAAATACAACGCACGCCGTGCAGGTGTGCGCACTATCTATGGTGCAATGTGGGACGAGTATGTCCTCCGACCGTTGTATTTCACACCTTGTTAATTCTTTTCAGATATGACGAAGGGACAGCCTTCATGTCCACTGTGCCAAAAGCTTCCCAACTGCCTGTGAATCCGGACTTTACTTTCCTCGCGCTCGATGTAGATGGATACGACCTCCCTTCAGATTGGTACATGCGGATCGCAGGATACGCTGCAGAAGGTTTCCACGGGGAACGTGCCCTCATGGAAACCTTCCCTGTCAAGGAACTACAGGACTACTGGTCGTCGAGGCCCCATTCTGTCGACAACAACGCAAAGGAGCAAGACGACAGGTACATAGAAGTGACTGGCCAAGCGTATAAGGAGTGGGAAGAAGTAGAAGCAGGCGGCGAGGCCTACTCAATTGAAGAGCTTGTCGAACAGACACAGGCCTCTCATGGTCAGCCCCTCCGGCCCACCGCCTGTCAAAATGTCACCGCACCCGCGCCCAACTGCGCGTCCATTAGAGGCATCTCTACCCCCCCCACCTACACTACCGATCCCATCAATGAAACCGCACTCACACTTCTTTTCCGAGGGCGCAGCGATGCATATGCCTTCTGCGATGGTGTCGTCTACATCCACTTCGACCACATATATGCCAGGAGTCGAAACGGGCGAAGGAGGATGGTCCAAACATGACAACCCCTTTATTGCCATCCCCACATAGCATCGGGGACCTGCAGGACATACGCAGCGCCATATGCGGCCCAGTGGGTGGGCTTTCCCTGCGCCTATGCATGCTAGACCCGATGAGTATGCATACCCGAACCAGAGCATGCCGGTGCCATTGGGTCCACACCTGCCATATCGCTACGATGATCTCACCTTCAACCCTGTCACAGACACCTTGACTGGCTCAGACGGCAAGTCATTCTTTTAGGCCCCACAGATTTGAGCCTCCTCCCACAGACTGTGTCAGCATTAGCGTTATTGCTGACGTTGAGGGCAAATGTAGTGAGTAACCATGCTCGTACCGCAATGTGATGACTCATTGGCCGCTCCCCAATACACCTTCCGTCCGTTTGAGTCGTGGATTCAAGCGTTACATTCTTTACAATTCCTTGTCTGGAAACAATGATCATTGTTTACTCATTTGCAAGCTAGTGTGCTAATTGTGAGACTAAATGAAGAAACATTGGATAGTGGTTATATATGACGAGAAGCCCAGAAAGTTTTTATAGTCGGAAAAGTCCGACAGACCTAAAGTTTTCCTATCAATTCCTATCAAAAGACCATCGATGTCTGGCCAGCGCAACAAGCGCATATGCAGTTGCCATGCACATAGCTGTTTTCGATTCCAGGTCACTGATCCTCACACCCAACAGATTAGGTCGGGGCGGTGGATCAGCTATTCAGCCTGGCGACGACACGCGGCAGAGGAGGAAACATGGCTCAAACTTCAGCAAGATGGGGATGATGATATTCAGCTCGACACTGACCTGCTCGCAGCCACTCTATCTGAGCCGCATGCCGAAGATAGCGTCCTGTCACCACGTTCAGTACAAGACCAATGTACCGCCACTAGTAACAGACCGTCAAGTGAGTGATATCCTTGTAAAATAAACGAGTTGAGAGTCATGGAAAGGTAGATGGAGTCCTGGAAGGAGAACTCCATGTCGCAGATGTCGATATGGGTGATGTTTCGGAGGCATCTCATGATGTTGATGATATTCACGATTTACTTCATAAAAGTGAGGACTATTCTTCGGTTCATACACCTTAGCCTGACATGCATCGAGAACTGGCCTTACTAGCGGAGTATCGTACGCTGTTTCTCTCACAGAAAAGCTGCTCTCCGCCATCATCGACGTTGGTTTTTGTCGAACGACCGGCCCTTTCATCGTCCGACACACCAGGGGCGCTTGACCCGAGGAAAAGCGTGTTATTCCTTTCTCATCGATCAGCAATCGAGAAGACAATTGAACTGATCGATTCTGTGTCAAGTGAAAACCAGGACTCGGTGCGAACCGCCAGGCGTGATCTTATACGAGAAATACAAGACTATCAAGATTTTCTGGACCGTATGGTCACCCAGGAATGGCTGAGACAGAAGGCTGAGAATGTCAAACCATACTCGTATCTGGGATCAATTCTTCCTGAGTTAGTCGAAACTCGTAAGTTATTGTTGTGTGAATGTGGACTTCAGACTCATTGCAAAAGGTCATCATCGTTGCAGTACAGAGCAACTGTATAAGCTGGCAGCACCTCTTGTAGCATGTATGGCCACTGCAATCGTTCTACATATATTGGCGGGCTTGTCTCGCGAACATTCTAACTTTGTTTTGGTGGCTATCCGAGGGGTGGTATCTCTGGCGCTCATTACTTTCATAGGTTCTATCACGACCGATACACTGGCGCAGAAAACACTCCATGAAAATATTCAGGCGCTCCTTTCCGATTGGCCCTCTGACGTTCGCACAGCAATCAAGAAATTCGATCTGGAGCCGTCCTTGCTGGAGTATGTATGCTGTAAACCCTGCTTCTCCCTTTATGATCCCCACAATTATCCCTATAATGGAGACTTCGGTTGTCCGCCTAATTGCACGTTTTGCGAGACTCCTACTTCTGACGAGTGTGCGACCCAACTGTTGGATGCCAATGCCAACGGTCGCACAAAACCCCGCTGCCGTTTTTTCTATCAGCCACTCTCCTCATGGATTGGACGGCTACTTGCATGACCAGGCTTGCCGAGCATCTTACGGACAACCCTCGGTCCAGCTGCTGGTCAGATGCAGGACATTTGGGATGGCAATACCTTCCGGTCCTTCAAAGGTCCAGACGGGCAACCATACTTGGAGGCACAAGACGATAAATCTGATTATAGGCTAATCTTCAGTCTCTTTGTCGATTGGTTTTCACCGTGGGGTAGCAAAAAGAATGGTCCACATTCATCTGTTGGAGTCATTTACATGATATGCTACAACTTACCACCACACCTGCGCTACCGCATCGAAAATGTTTACATCACTGGCATCATTCCAGGACCAAATGAGCCATCTCTGCACCATCTCAACCATGTGCTACGGCCTCTTGTCAATGATTTGCTCCGCGGTTGGGAATGTGGCTTTTATTTCACACAAACTGCACTCCACGAGTTCGGATGTATGGTCCGCTGTGCACTCATACCCCTTGTATGCGATCTACCTGCCCTACGGAAAGCGCTTGGTGCTATTGGTCACTGTGCAACACGTTTCTGCTCGTTCTGTTTGCAGACCAGGAACCACATCTCCGAAGTTGACGTCAATTCTTGGGGCCGATGAAGTTGGCAGGAACACTTCCAGATTGCAACCAAATGGAGAGACGCTGCCACGGAGTCCCTGCGTAACTCAATATACTTGAAGTACGGCATTCGCTGGTCAGAGCTGTTGCGTTTGCTGTATTGGGACCCAACGACATACCAAGTTGTTGAAGCCATGCACAATCTGTTTTTGGGCGAACTTCAGCACCATTGTCGCCAAATTCTCCGTATGAACGCTGACGCTGATGAGGAACAAGGCGGCGCTTCGTTACACTCTTCCGAGGAACAGCAGAGGCACTTGGATGCTGGAATTGAAGCCATCCGAAAAGGTTCGCGAACTGCGTTGACTCGTATCCGCAAAGGCTACATCACGTCGCTAGCGCACGCCAACAACGTCAACCCCCACGTTGATAGAGATATTGACCTGGATCCCCTTCGGCACGATGGGGATCAATCGTTGAGCAAAGCAATGTATGCTGAAGCTCTCCTACAATGGGTGAGTATCGTATATTTTGTATTCTAGTCTTGTTACTAAAGGCAAGACGTAGTACAAGGACCATAATGGCCCCGAAATTCGCTGCCCACAAACCTTCCCTCGCCCGATTGCGGACCTCTCTCTAGCCTGGACAAATGCCCCGAAGACCGTCATCCTCGATGGCAATGTTTTGAAGGAGGTTTGGGCAGACATGTCGAAGACCACCCTCCCAACCTGGATATCTTGTGCTCCTCGCAATTTTGGCTGTGCCAGCCACGGCAAACTGAAAGCAGATCAGTGGAGGACAGCAGGTACGATCAACCTCGTCATCACCTTTTGCAGACTATGGGGAAAACCTGGTGCCTCTCGGAGGGAGACAGAAATATTGAAGAACTATCTCTCACTTATAATCGCAATCCGCTTCGCTACAATGCGAATGACCTCAAAGGAGCGCATCGCGATTGTCGAGGAATATTTCAAATTTTACATGAAGAGCGTCGTTAGCATCTTCGGTGAGGCGTGCTTGGTCACTAATAATCACTTGTCCCTCCACATCGCAGAGTGCCTGCGGGGATTTGGACCTGCACATGGGTGGTGGGCATTTCCGTTCGAGAGGTTTAATGGGATTATGCAACGCTATAAGACTAATTGACGGCTTGGTATGGAGTATTCTACTGCCAAGCATTCTGGTGGCTAATCAAGGAAAAACAGGTGATGTTGAACTCACGTTCATCCACACGTTCTGTAGGGGCGGTAATCTCAAGGCGCTCATGGCTTCAAACAGCCTTCCAGAAGTACTGGGATCTTTCCGCCCCATCATCCAGAGCCACTTTGGAAAGGACTTCAGGGGCAGTATTCTTTTCAATCTTCTTTCCCTCGCCCCCGAGAGTCACAACTTAGACAACGAAGGCAGCGATATACCGCGGATGGGCAAGCAGCCTCTCGTCACACCTTCCAATGACGTGTATGTCTTGTTATTGCAACGACTTAACGATGATGGCCCCGTTCCGCACTATCGCTCATACACAGACCCCTTCAAAGACTGTACCATATCATTGGAGCCAAAGATCCAATGCCGGAAGAGCGTGCGTAAGAAAGGAGTCGTTTATGCGACCGAATCCCAACATGTCGGCAATAGCTTCATTTTCTTCCACCACAGTGGAAGCTCCCATGCCGGCCAAATCCAAGAGATCTTCAGCCATTCACGAACCACAATGGAATTGTCCGATGCCGTGACAGAGTTCTTCTGCGTCGTGAAGCCCTTGCAGGAGCTAGGTGAAGTTGATATCCTCAGAGATCCTTACCGCCCTTACCTCCTGCTCGACGTTCAGCTATGCTACGATGGATTTGATCCTATCGTTGTCATTAGACTTCAGGATATAATCGCACATTGTGCTACTTGCTCATACGTCAACCCGTTACTATCTCGCAATGCTCGCGTAGTGCTCTCATTAGACAGGGTGAGTATGCCTGTGTTATCACGACTATACACAATTCTAAATTAGGTTGTAGAGCTAACTTGCCGAGATTGGTGCAAGCTCGTCAACCCTCCCAAGCACGGGAGGATGCTGCTGGCAAAACCTTAGTTAAATATTGCACAGTAAGGGTGAAGAGCATACGAACCAGCTGTTTTATTATGCCCGCGCTCCTTTCCAATATAAGTCGCGCGAGTCTTACGTGTTACCCATGTCGGGTCACTTCCAGCACGGACGCTAAGTCGATAATCACCAAGTGTGGGATGGACAGATCCATCTCGGATGTCACGGAGCCACTGATCATTGTTCCAGAGCCAGATTTTCATTTCTCCATTGCTATGTTTCTGAATGAACAGATCCCCAACCATGGGACATAGACCACTTGGAGGATGTAATAGGGGCTTGTCAGCTTCGTACGTGTATCGACCCACGGTAGAATCAATCCCGCGGAGCTTGGTTTCACGGCGGGGGGGAACTCGTATAGGCGCTGAGGAAACATCTTCACTCTCGCTATCATACATATTCTGTGTCAAAGTATTAAACATGGGAACGCCAATCGATGGACTCACCAGACCGGCTGAGAACACTCATTAGTTGGACCAGTGATCTCCGAGGCACCCTCTATTGATGCAACCTGCTCGCTGGGGTTGCTAGACTGCACGTCAAGATGGGTTAGATCACGCTCGATACTTGAAGGCCCCTGCTGGTTACTTTGCAGTGCTCCAATAAGCTACCGTGCGTGGTATGAATTACCAAACATACCTTGGTTCGCCGCTGAGACAAGTTTCCATTCGCACTGCTATCTCAGCCAGCGACACCGGAAAATGTTGCTGATGGACAAGGACAGTCTTGGGGGAAAGCATCAGCAACAATTAGCGCAATAGCGCTTACAAGCCTACGTCATCCTCTATGATCTCTCGATATGTTTCAATATGTCCAGCTTTCAGAGGTTGATACCTGTGGAACACCTGGCGGTGAATTGGGACAATCTAACGACGGGTCAGTAGGCTGATGGGAATGTGCAATGACGTACGCACATCGCGCTCAATTCGCCTGATTGGGCGATAGGGAGCTGTCCAGTGTGAGTGATCACGTTGAACGTTTCTGGGAGCTTTCATCTTGAGAGAACTGGTATGCGGCAAGCGGGCACATCGGTTTCACTCACTTTATAGCATTGCAACAGGGATTCAGCATTTTGCACCGAAACGGAGGGAATCATATCAAGTTCAAAGAAGTTTGAACTGCTGATTGTCAGTATAAAAAGGCGAGAACCACAGAAAGATATCAGAAAACAAAGTTGCTTGGACTACAGCCTTTTGGACCACGTGCAGGGACCTCGGTTTAGGAAAAGGAGCCACGTCTGCACGTGTCATGAATGCATGGTCATTACATAATGGATCCAGATATAGTAGTACCTTCAAATCAAAGCCTTTCACTTCTTTGTCGCTCTAGCGAGTGGCGAAGGACACATAAGATGAGCGACACGACCCAAGATTCCCTCTTTACTTTTCTCTTATCATGTGCCTCCAACAGCCACGTTGATCTTCCACTCGAAAGCTGCAATATGACTGCACCAAGAGCCATAGCTATGGCCTGCGCATGTGAGCCTCAAGATCACCCTGATCCCCCATTCTTGATTCTCCAGTCACCTCATTGCTGTCCTCGTCAACATCTTCTTCACCTGCGTCATCCTTCGGGTCTACTATCTTTCCGTCTCCTGCAACAACTCTCTCGTCTCCTTCTTCAGGATCATTATCTTCCATAGAGAACGGAATCAAGCTAACTATTAAGGTAAGCACCCCCGGATATGTAATATTAAAAGCAATTCTAATGATTACCATTTAGCAAATTGCGAAAACAACTCAGCTTCTCGACGAAGACCTGAAAGTATCACGCCAGGTGCGTTCCCCCACGCGCAGCCATATTTTCTCAGTTGATTTGCATCCCAGGAGCGGGACAAAGCCAGGGCAGAGTTGACCAAGGCCAAAGAGGCTGCTGACTCTCTTGCGATGGAGATATCTGAGCTCGAAGTCTTTCGCGACTCCGTAAGTTTTCTCTGTTTAACTTAAGTGGGAATGATAATTATCTGAACCGCTTCTGAAGGCCATTCAGGCAAGGGACCGTGCGTTTAGGTGCGGCTGTTGTAAGTTACCTTGCATGCGCCCATTCGTGTGAGTATAGTTCTTTAGTCTTTTATGACGATTTCCCTCATCCATCATAGGACTGAGGAATGCCATCATTTGGTCTGTCTATCCTGCCTTCGACAACAATTTCAGGAATGCCTCCGGAGGCAACTCCAGTATCGAGAGATTCCTGCTCACCTCACAATCAACAAAGAACCCCCATACACAGCGCAGACGCTCGCCACATTGTTTGCCAAAGAAGTAATCCAAGTTCTCCTATACCATTGTCCTGTATGTAAGACTGCAGTATGGGAAAGGCCGAAGGAGCTCCGTCCTCTCATGCAGATCATGGAAGCACTAAATGGTGTCATTGGAGCCCCTGCTCGAGCGACGCTGGCAACGAACATAGATGACGACATTTGGGCTGGCGTTTTCCCGAGCTCGCGTACGTAGAATAATCTAATAGCTACTTAAGACTACCAGCAGTAGAGTAATCGCTATAATTGACGTTTTTATTCTTCCTGCGAATCGGCAGTGAGCCAAAAGTTACAAGTAGTCTAGCTTTACGTAGTACTTGGCAGGCCCTGCACTGAGTCCTCCCCATTGCATCTTTGAGGCCATCCATGGTCAGTATCACCCTTACACTGCGATAACCAAATAATTTCAGCCCAACAACCTATCGCGCCATCTTCCGCCCCAACGTCGCCTTCTTGGCGAGGCATTCCACCACTCAAGTTCCATTTGCACCAAGTCTTCCGATTACATCACTTACTTCGCTCATTGACGGCAGTCTATCGCCGGGGCATCTCCAGATATGTACTCTCTTTTGAAAGATGGAGTTTCCCTTATTTTCCTTTGACCTACCCCCCTTCTCTGCACGCAGCGAGTGACAACGGCTTTCCTAGACTGGTGCTGGTGCAACAGGTGCACCTATCTCCCTGGACGTGAGTAAAATTCAATGCTGTCTTGAAAAACGCCCTCAAATAGATTTCCTTAGGCTTGGAAAAGAGCTGTCTACCACAGTGCACCGCCCTGTTTTCATGTGGAGCTTCTTCCACCAGATGGTGACTTTTTTGCCGGTCTATGTACAGGCAGGAGCTCGGACGACGAACCATGGGTAGATCACGACGGACATGACCAGGAGGACGATATCCTAGACGCCTGTTTCTACGGTATGTGCCGACGCACTATATTTTTATATCTCTTTGTATTTATTCTAGACATGACACGCAGATTCCATATTTCCCAACTCGTCTCCAATTATCGCCATGCCTACCGGCAGTGCATTCCATTTCTCTCAAAGCACCTCGCTTAGGCAGTCTGTTAGGCCCTCTTCACTGGCACCTCCGTCTCCAGCTGGTCAACCACATCGAGCCACGAGGACACCACACTCTCCATCAAAGCCATCATTATGCTGCTCATACCCCACGTCTTACCATTCGCAGAACCCCGGTAGAAGATTTATGATAAATTCGTTCACCAAGAGAAAGTCGCTTATTTCCGAGTCGTTCGCTATTGCAGCCCTGGTCCCGACACCTGCCGAAAGAGCCGGAGGTGGCCGAGAATGTCGGGGTTCCTTGTCGTCGTGCGATGGGAAGAAAGCTTGTCTTCATTTCGCCGTATCCCAAGAATGACAAACGATGGCACCCTCGCGGACTGGGTATTTTTACTTTACATCCACCCTCACAGTGCAGTACTTTCGACCGGGCTTCAGTCGCAATACCCGTAGAGCCTCTGGAACCACCACCCGCTTCTTGCGGTCATGTGGAGAGGAGTACCCTCGAACAATGGACTCCGAAGACTTCTGCTGCGACGCAAACCTCTTACCGATCTCAAGTCGCTTTATTTAAGGGCGAGCATCACACCAAAGTGGCACAAAATATCCGAAAGGCACCAGAGAGCGTGTGGCGTTGTGGGGCGTAGCACTATGGTCAAAGTTACAATATATTTCGTACATAGCAACAGAAGTACGACTGTATATAATTATATTAGAATTTGCATAGGTTAATCAGATGTAGTAGTTCCGGAATGTACCAGCCCAAATGTCGCCGTCAGTGGACTCAATGTCAGTATCAACATTGTCCTCCTCTATAGCAGAACCAAGTGTAGCTTCAAGTGATGAGATCACACATGTCAGGGCTGGGTGCTCCTGAGGTTCATCCCAGACCCCAACACGACAGGTGGGGCATGAGTATGGGAGATCAAAGCCCACTGCAAACCACCGCCGGAGACACTGCAGACAGAACGTGTGCTTGCACTCTTGTATTCTGCAGTGTCAAGTAAGCCAACAACTGTTGTGCGATGGAAACGATATTGACATACAAGTAAGGGCGGGTGCACGCCTTTCTACACACCACACATGTAATCGACTCTCTCCAGGTCCTAAGTAGCTAAAAACAAAGCAAAATGAATATCAAGGTGGAACGGGAGTATGTCAATACTTACAGTATCACGGAATGTTCGTAATCTAGATGCCTCCGAGGATCGATAAGTGACCAGTTCTTTGATTTTCTCAGCCTCTAGAGCCGCTTCGTCCCGTTCCTAAAAGACATTTATCAGAAGGAAATGGATGTGACGGTGCATCCCAAAATGTACCTTGCGAGATACTAGCACTTCACCAGCAAGAAACTCGGCGAGTTTCGTGATTTGCTGGATGGAAAACATCAGTACCATGAAACTAACGTCGAAGCATACTACCTACGTCACTGGTGATCTTGATTTCGCTCTCAAGTGGGCAAGACTGCGCTGACGGTATCGGGACAGAAGGAGAAGGAGGGCTTGTAAAGATGGATGAAAGAGATGAAGATGAGATTGACGCAAGCCGAAGGAGACGTTCCGAGCATGGGCGAACAGCCGGAGGGGTTAGAGACAAAGACGGGGAATCACGTAGCGATGGCGTAGGTGGTCGCGAACGAAGGTTGTAGCTGTGGCAACTGTCGCGGCTGTACAGGTGCATGCGACCTTTACGGCGTTGGAGACTCATTGCGAATTGAAGGCGAGGGTAAGGAAATGCATGATTCGTGTCTTCGGACGACATTATATTTGGTCTTTGCCACTCGTGAAACTGCCACGAACTGAACCCATGATGCGTCACCCCAAAATCAGATTAAAAAGAACACAAACCAAATGTCATACCTTGCAATCGATTTCTTTGTCGGAATCAGTCTTTGTTATTACAAAGCACCTACGCTGGCGGCTGCGATGAGAATACAATCGTGGATATGATCAGATTGCATGAGATTTTCTCGATTGAGTAGGATTCAATATACGCTAGAGCCTTACCCTGAAGGCCTGACCGTTTGACGAGCCAAAAAAAACAAACATGAGGCTGAGAATCACAAAGGCAGGTTCAGACACTCACGTATTACTTCATTGCGAACCATGGAATATCGATTGCTCTGCACGTTAGAGGGGCACAGATCGCCTATCAACTGTGCTGCTTTCTCTGAGGATGGGTTGTGTCTTGGAACGGGGGGTATGTCATCTCACTGACCATAGACTCTGATGTAATCGAGAATACAGATGACAATGGCTACATCCTACTTTGGTCTCTCGGTAGCGGCACCTTAAATCAATGCATTAAAACTACGCAAGGTCCCATTACAGCTCTCAAATGGCTCCACAACAAGGAAAACGATGGCTGCCTATTCCTAGCTTCTTCAGGCGCTGATGGAACATTGCATCTGAGGTCTATATTCAGCAATCTCGTATGTTTTTTTCTTTCTTTTCTTTTTCCAATAAATTGCTATATTCGGCCCATCATACTATTGCTATATTTGCTAGGAAGCGAGCAAGATTTTATGTGCGCACACGCTTCTCGAGGGGCCTGTAGAAGATCTGGCAGTTGATGACAATCACACTTTCATCGCTGCAACAGGTTTGGGTCGCATTGTTGTTCTTTCCATCTCCTTGTGCACTTTGAGTAAGTCTTGCTAAATCATCAATGTCTCAATGCGCTGAATGTGCCCAGCCCCCTTGAAGTATTTCATCGCGGACCCAGTTCCTCATCTACCCTCCCACAGGGCACTCGCAAGAAGTTGTCATTTCTTTGACAATGGGCAGTCATTAATGGTTTGCTTTCTTGATAGCAAGGAGGTGTGCGTGTCTCAGCTCCCAAGCTTGAAGTTATTCGTACCATTCATTTACAGTACAGCGTGGAATGTTTCGCCGTGGGCACATATTTGGCGTCACAAGCTGGTGACGAGAATGTAGAACTACTCTCATTTTCTTCGAGTTGAGCTAACACGTTACATACAGCGGCAGTACTGCATACCACAATGTGACAAAATCCCTTCTCGTATGGAATCTGCACGACAGAGTGGACCTATATCGCATTTGTGATTCACCGACAGAGCGGCTATGACATGTGCGCAAGCTGCGCATCAGGACACGGGACTTGCGCATTTGCGGTGTCCAGTTTGACGTGTCTGGGAAGACAGTAATAGTGGGCGGAGATAATGGCGAGGTGTGTATTTGGGATATAGAATCTGCGACACTGACGCAGGTACTGTCTCATGGAAAAGGTACGTTTTCCCCGTCTCTCTGCATACCATGAGTAACCAAATGATTCAGCACAACTCCTCGTGCAAACTGTAGCGGTAAGTAGTGTGTGCATAACTTTACACAGTTTTGTTGACGACACAATTCTTTGTGAAGTATCGTGCTTCTCAGACATCAAAATACATGATTGCAAGTTGCACGTCCGATGCTACCGACTCTAGCCCAATGGCGAAGGTTTGGTCCACTGCGGTTCCACCCGAACCTGACACCCTTAATGTTGAATATCCTACTTCCAACGTTAATGGTGCTGATACATTAGCCACAGCTCCCTTTGTTGTATTCACCCAGTCTGCTCTTTGGACCATATTATTTGCTGGAGTTGGGATGGTGTTATGCTTTGTACTGGGTACCTTGATTTAACCTTGACTTACCATGAATGCACTAATACAGTTGTCGCATAAAGTACATAAATTGCAATGTCGAATAGGCATTAAGTTGTATGAATGGTTGTAATAACAAAAGTGCCTGCATTCGATCAACCACCAAAGCTAGTCGGAAAGCGACAGAAGCTGCTCCGCAACTCCTCTTTCTGGAGGTAGCGGGACTATAGCTTCCCGAGCCCCTGTCCCACTTCGAAGGAGAAGCCAACAGGCCGTAGGCGTATTCCACCCATTTGCAACACACCCCCCAAACAGCCAACCTCGTCCTCTTCCATATGGCGCTGAATAAGGGTGACAGCGACCCGGAGTGCTCGCACGTCAGGAATGGCGGAGGACTGATATTCATTGTGATGCAAAATCATTTGGCGCAGTAGGAGAGGGTGATTGACGATCACCAATCTATAATGAAGGGGCCGTCGTGCAGAATGGCATCGCAATCAATAGGAATATTCAAGACTCACAAACTAGGGGCAGTTCACGAACGATGCTGGTGGCACCTTGTGTGGTCGTAGTCATATGGTTGTGGGGTTGTCCTTATCGTCTTGTCAGTAGTGATAGGCTCATCGTCACATTAGTGTTACTATCGGTACTGGTGGTTGTGGGGTCGTTGTCACCACAGCTACCCAAATCTTCTATAATGTGTTCATTTTTAGTATATGACCAAGTGAAAGACAAGCGAGTGACATACCGATTGAGCCGTCTAGCACACCAGCGCGTTTAATGACCTTGTATGCCTGCTTGACCTCCTCGATACTATTGAATTCCTTAATGAGGGCATCCTATGGCCAGAAAATGTCCATTAACCGTGAAAGTAACCGATCGAATGTTTCGTATGGCGCGTACAGAAGTCGGTGGGATGTGAGGACGCAGAGCGCATGACAGATCAGGTAGGATGAGAGCTTGAGTTTGCGGTTGATATGACCAAAAGTGATGGAACACAGCTCACTGAAGAGAGTCAGCGTGTGCGCCAACGCCGGAGATCGAGATGGGGACTCACCTGTGTCGTCTGGGATATCCAAACAACCCGTAAAGCAACCCTACAGAATCATTAGCGGCGTGGAAGACTGATCAAACCGGTAGTAGTTAGACCCTCTCTTGGACAAATGTTGGAGGTGGTGTTTGGTTGACTTGGTTGACTTGTTCAGTATGGCCGTATGACCTAAAGTGACAAGCAAGAGTTCTGCCAGCACAGGCGACATTTGAGTAGATGATTTTCTTGCCATTGAATGGGGAATGACGAAGAATGGACTGATCTGGTAGAATCGTTCAGATTTGCGGACTCCGGGAATGATTCAGCCGAATAGCCCAATATAGTACCCAGACACAGCCTTTCAAATCTCTTTCACCCTAACACGAGGATTATCAGTGATAAAGGCTTTTCAAAACCAAACCAACGGCTTTCAACGCCTCTCGCTTTGTGCTAGTCGCTATGGAGGTGCGCATAAATCTCCGTAATATGGCTCTCCAATCCTACAGAGCACCACCCTTTTTTCTCTTCCGTCTTGAAGCTGGCTCTTCGTGATCTTTTGGGAGTATGGAGCCGGACCCCACGCATATTTGGGCAGACAGTCATGGGAACCCGAACCCGCTTGTCTCTGGAACAACTCAAAGCCAAACCAGTGTGTCGGTAAGTGCATGGACTAGTAGCTTCTTATTAGTTGTCTCATCATGCCTATCAACCCTAGCGTGCACCTTTCACACCCTGGTCGTCAGTTTCGTTTGATTTCCCGCCTTCGCACCCGTCCACTTCTGCCACGAATGAAGGTGAAGACATTCCAACGCCAAGTACCCCTCGACAGAGGCCACTGAGTCGTGCACAAAGCTCGTTCTTGAGCACGACTTCTGGTGCCAGTGTCGGATTTTCACTGGGACTGTCACCATCTAATAACGGTGCTCAGTCGGTGAGTTCTCAAATCATTGTGATTGTATTTGACACCTTATGTCTTTAGTCGTCGTCCAGTGCACAGCCCATATCCCTTCCAGGTATCCCTGAGGGCATACCTTCGCATCCTAGTTTTCCTTGGACTTATGGCCACCCAGTACACAAATCTGCTATCACTCTTTCCTAGGTGCTAACCAACAACCCCCGGGATGATGGATAGCCAACTGGCGAAACCCTCCCCATGGTCCCATCCCAACAATGCCCGAATGCAACGTTCACCTTTCTTGTAAGTAAATATTATATTTTTATAGCGTGCAACTCACAAGGGTATTTGGTTGGGAAGAATAATGTAAATATGAACCCAGGCTATCAGCATCGACCCCACGACACCATACGCTACAACGAGGATGGATCGGTCTCCAAGAAGAGAAAGGCGAGTTCAAGCAACAAAGAAAAGGCGAAAGAAAAGGTGAGGATAGTGCGTACTGATAGCGTGACCACCGTAGGGACGAGTGCTACTGGGGAAGTGAGTATTTTGACTCTAGTCTATTCGTCTTAAAGATTTTCCCATTCCAGGTTCCGAGCCAGCGACCTCAAGATTTTCCTGACTGGCCAAACATGGATTGCTCTGGCACGAGCATGGTTTTGAATCCCAGTGGTCCCTCTTGCTCTGCTAGACCTTCAGGAAACGGCTCTTTCATCCCCCCAGCAGTCCCTGGTGCATGTATGCCTACCGACATCAATCTTACCCCGGTTCTCAAGTTCTTCACGGAAAGCATGAATCATCTTGTATCCACCATCGAGTTGAATCAACAATCCGTACAACGTACGATACAAGAGCAGCAGCAGCAATTTACTTCTCA
>Ga0307518_10001415_pt1 | contig 17848 bp, 25 predicted proteins | sample 25_EM_MG_FD_203889 | JGI IMG/M metagenome (GOLD analysis project Ga0307518, IMG submission 203889) | Populus trichocarpa ectomycorrhiza microbial communities from riparian zone in the Pacific Northwest, United States - 25_EM | ecosystem: Host-associated > Plants > Roots > Unclassified | place...
CTATTTGGTGGAAATGCAGTCTAAAGTATCCCAGCGTGTTCAATCCGATCTTCTATCGTGCTTACTAAGCTTACTTTTGACAGAGACTACTTGAAGCTCCTCTTGAAGCTTGAAGCCTTGAATCCGCACCTTCCCCTACAGTCGTCAATGAATCTGTCGGGCTCTTGGCGTGGAAATGATACCATCTCTTTGCTGTGCGCTTCTGACGTTGAATGTTAAGTATGTTGTGTGCTCTATGATTTCTGAAGGCCGTAACTATACCAGCTTCAGCTTGGGTAGTTGGAACGAGTGCACTCGTGCAACTTTGCGCCGTGAAGTAGCATCTCATCATATCCGAGAGTTTTCAGACTGTCGTAGGTATCACGTACGTTGAGCGTGCGTTTGTCTTGTACATACATATCTACAAAATGATTCATATGTGGCAGTACAAAGACAAATCAAACAACTGTTTACCGTACAGTCCAGCTACAACTTCGATCTAATGGACATCCAGCTGAGTCCAGGCTGTCAGTTCAAATTCAATTTGGGTCCAGAAAAACTGAAGCCACCAACAGCGGTACTCATGCATGCGTTCAACAACAATCAGCTATCTGCCACCCCAACGCCAACTGCAGCAACCCGTATACTGTACATTCCAGAATTGCTACACCTAATCTTCGGCTTCCTAAGCAAAAAGTGCAACGTATCTAATGCCTGCGTTTGCAAGCTCTGGTCGGAAATCGCGCTGGACGTCATCTGGAGAGAGGTGGACAACCTGGTCCACCTGTTCACAGCGTTGAAGCCCATTCATTTGAACAGGACAGACTATGTGGGCATCTGCTATCGAGTCACCCGTTAGCACGCTCGTTGATATGTTATCTAGGAGTTCGTAGCAAACCCAGACGCAACAGACTGGATTAAGTTCCAGAAGTATGCTCGTCGTGTTCGAATTTTGTGTTTCACTCATAGACTCGAAGACGAAGACGACGGATATCTATTCCAGATCCTCGACGACGTGGCACAGACACGAACCTCTCTAGAAATCCTCCCAAACTTACACACGTTAAGGTGGATCTCCACATACGACTTGAAGCGTTGTCTCCTGTTCTTGCACAGTGGGATCAAGCACCTCACCATATCGTTTCGTGGTGATAGGATGCTTTTGGCTGATATATGTGCACGCGCTCCCAACCTCCACACACTGACCCTGCATATTCCAAAGCGAGACATTGACATGACGAGCCACGCACAGGTCATCGCGCAGAACCTGCAGCATTTGCGCAAGATCGTTCTTCCAGAGTTTTACTATACTTCCGATGTCATCCAGGAACTCTCTCATATGAAGAACCTGGGTGTCATCGAGTTCGGGCATGATTTGTCGGTGGGAAACGGAAACCCGATGAACGTTGACTGCTTTGACCCTATCCTTGCCGAGGGTTCATTTCCTGCCCTCTGGGATCTTAGCCTGACAGCTGGGATCGATGACGTGGAGCGGTTCTTTCGAAAAGAGTTCGCACCCGCCAATATCACCACCCTCTACCTTAACTCGTATAAGAAGCACACACCATCCGAAGTGCATTCCTTGCTCCTGGCCCTGTCGCATGAATGCCAGCTCCTATTCCGACTACACATCATACTTCTCGACAAAGAATTTACCCTTTCTGAAATACCGTCAGACGAGCAAATCTCCTTTGACACTCTCCAGCCACTCTTTTTGTTCCCTCATCTCACGTGGTTCGAACTCCTACACAAATATCCTCTCAGGATAACACTGGACGAAGTCGAGGAGCTTGCGAGTCGATGGCCTTCAGTCGAAACATTAGAACTCAACTCGGAACCGCTTTATGCCCGTGAATTTCCGCTGGACCTTCGAGCCCTCTTTCCCTTCGCAAAGCATTGCCATAAACTCGAATACTTGGGGATTTTCATCAGCGCCACGGGTTTTGAGGTTCCCCGTGCAAACACAATAATCCAACCCTTCCGTGCGCTTCAGACGCTGAACGTTGGGACGTCTAGACTCGTGAATCCTGTTGCAGTTGCGACATTCTTGAGCCTGCTTTTCCCTCCCTGGTGCACACTGCAGTGGGGCATCACATGGTCGAGCTGTGGCACCGAAGAGCATCGTCAGCTCAACCCGGACATAGAGACTGAGATATCAGATCAGGCGGCCGCATGGGAAGAAATGTCCAAGTTGCTGCCCTTCCTAGCTGAAGTGAGAAGGGACGGGAGAGAGAGAATGCATGCGTTTCAAGAAGAAGTAAAGGAGCTTCGAACTCAAAATCTCCTGCTCATGGACAAGACAAGCATCCGAGCCGAAGATTCATGTGTAATAGTTTGAGGTTGTGTTGTGTGCAGTGGGTTACCGGGCGCATCTGTCACCAAATGTTTTACTTGAAGGATACCTTTATTGACATCCAGAGACCACACACAGTACTGTTATACAAATATTTATTCTGGGGGTGTAGGCTGTGTGTATTGTTACTATATCCTATTCCTTGAAAATTATCTACTTGCGCCTAGGAATACTTTGTTTATAGAAATGTGACATCATCCCTTCTGTGTGCGTTATTGTGAGCCCGAACACAGGATGAGTCGCATTCTAGGAGACCGGTTAAGTCAATGGCCCGTGCATAAGGATGCGATGGTAGTACGTACCACCCTGTTCACTGACCCACCCAAGACATGCGACCCGCCCTCTTCTTCAGACCATGATAGCATGTCCACGAAGGATGTCTTCCGTAGTTCTTCGTGGGGATAGGCTGATGATAACTTAACAGGAGGTTACGCAAGACATTGAAACAACATACCGGGATGCGACTGCCACACAGCAGCGACATTGGCACGCCTTGCTGGCGAGGGATAAACATTGTGTTGGGCAGTCGAGAGTCCAACGAGACAATATAACGTGTGGTAAGCGTCCGCAGCCCTGTGATAGTCTCAGAGGCAGAAACGGTTGCTTGGAATGGAAAGGAACATACTTTGGAGGCTTATCCCTTAGCCCCCCGGCGGGGTGTTGTGCAGCGCAAAGAATGTATCTCTGCAAGCCAAGTTTGTTCCATACTGACTCTGTATTCGGGAGTATGATGGATATTGGCACCGTCCCTAGTCTCAACGAGATTCACTTACCATCGACATCGTCCCATCCGTCATCGCCACGCGGATCGGTACTTGGATCGTCATCACGACCATGGCCACCACCTATTCCCACCGATGCAAGAAGCGCAAAACAGCCGCCAACCCACCACGAGTAACACCCGTCCACCAGCTTATTTGTGCGGCCGCGGAATCCACAGAGCTCGATCTCGCTCCCTTGCAGCTGCACAAGCCATCGCATCAACCGCTGGTAGTTAACCGTGGGCAGGGGGCCCGCCCGCTGGTAAAGGTGCACGTAAGGCTGGAGCATGATCCACGATGCGAGTGAACAGAATGTGTAGCCGCCATGGGCTTCGCCGAGAGGGGGACGGATAGCGTCGAGCAAGACGGTGGAGTCGTCTGCTTCTGCACTGAAGTAGGGCTGAGAGGCGGAGGAGAACCCCCCTTCATAAGTTTGACACGATGCTATGAAGGCAGGTGTGCCATCGAGGAGCTCTGGAGTGAGCAGATCGAGGAGATGAGCAACCACGAGCAAGCAGTATATGCCTCTGTCGTGTGCGACATGAATCAGAGTAGATTGCTTCGCCGATACTGCACGCACCGCACATCCACTTCAGCGTCGTGAGAGACAAGGAAGGATCCGTCGGGTTGTTTGAGGGACATGAAGAACATGTACAGTTTGTCTCTGAGCGGGCGATGATATCATGCCAACGGTACGACGACACAAAGCACTCACCTATCAATCTGATCCCAACCTCCCCCGGGACCTGGCCGCCCGACAATCGCAAGGGCACACACCGACGCATACGTGGGCAGTAGATGGGCATGTTGGCCAGGACCACCGCCAAACCCACCGTCGGGGTGTTGCCATGCCAAGATCGTGTCGATAGCCCTGCAAATGGACAAACGCTAAGACGCAACCAGGCGTATGTCAGCGAGATAATCGCCCGCACTTTTGCTTGTTGTCGGGATCCAACGCGACTCCCAACACGCTAAAGCCCTGTAAGGTCCAGTAGAGAAGCCAAGGTTGGCTCGCGTCTTGACTGATGTATCGTGAAGGAAATCCCTGAATGAGGTTTCGAACAAGAAATTGGAGATGCTGATTCCTTTGCAATGAAGGGGGAGCGTATGGATCCGATGGGACATGCTTGGCAAGGATCGACTCTGTCTCTGACTGTGTGTCCGAGGTTTCAGTGAAGTAGTGGTCGTCTGGTGAACGTCGCGGCTGGGCCATCTTGGTTCGTGCGAGGGTCAAGCACAAAGATTTCTTATCTCCCTCCGCCGCTTGGAAGACTCAAGAACAAAAGTCAATGACACACATCCTCTGAAGCTAAATCGGGACAATGCCGCGTAGTAAAGCACAGCTGCTTCGTAATCGAACTTGGCTCTCAAACTACATGTACAGCGGTTTCATATCAGTCTGGCGATACTACTGCCAATCCCTGGGACTTGGGTTGCGTTCACTGTCAGCTGGGGCCGCATACGGTGACCCTCGCTGAAGACACTGTGTCGGTGAACGAAAGGTACCGGTTAGGCAGACGCAACGAGAAGGTTTCAAGGTCAAGTTTGGAACGTGCACAAGGCTGGCGCAAGTACTGTGCGCTATGGCTATTTGCCACAGCGCCCTTCGAATCGTAAGACCCTCCTGGCCGTTCGCTAAACTGACCTCAGCTTTAATCGGCCGTTGCTCCTATCTCTTCCGTTGAAGGGTGTGGGATTGGACGTGACAACATTCGATGTACATACCCAGACGTACAGTTCCAAAGACACTTGACGGCACAACAGCCAATCTCCATCATGGTTCAGTGATGTATCTTGCCAGGTACGCTTCTGTAGGACAACTTGCTAACCAAAGTTGGGCTGTTTTAATCTAATCTTGGTCTCAATGGGACTAGTACGGCGATTCAATGCCCCTCCAGGAGTATCTGTCAATGCATTTGAATCAAACTCGGTACGTATGGGCATTTGAACACACCCCATGTGCATGGAATGTGCTATGTAAGTTCTGATCATAACCATATCGCTCCCCTTGGGATGGTCATACATGGCAAGTTCCTCTTCTTTATACTACACGTCAGCAGATATCCATCTGGTTTTAAAGCACCCGCTCTACGAGGCCTAGTCCTTCATCTTCCAAGGCAGTTCTAATGGGCTCACAGATCTCTTTTGTGTATGGAGTCAAGACTCCAGGGGTATTGATGACGCCATCGAGTACTAGCTGCGTAGCAATACCACAAGGGAGTCCGACAGTCAAGGCCATGGCAGAATGTCCAGCCGGACTTCCATACTGCTCGAGCGTTGAGGTCAAAGTTTGCTAGCGATCGAAAATACATCAATGTTGCACGTTGTGCATTGCCTCAGTTGGACATACCTTGGTTCCATCCTGCCACTCCACGACAAACTTGTGCTGCAACATGACGAGGTCCCGCTCGCCAGGCTCATATTTCATCAATGTTTCTAGCTGGGCACACAAAGTATCCAGCAAGTTTTTCCCTCGTGGTTTTACTTTCTCAGAGGAGAACAGTCCAATCCAGCGTAGGCCAGAGATGATTCTAGTGCTTTCACTCTCGTTTGGAAACTCGCAGACAGATTGAATGCGTGCAATGAGGGAACTGGGAAATAATTAGGTATCATTCGTCCTCATACGTAGCTTCTAACTTACCTTTCGGAGCTATCGTTGGCACCGATGGCCCTCTGGGTCATCTCAGCGAATGTAATATCGTCTATCAAGTAATCTTTTTCGGTAGCATCGAGAAAGCCCAAATCGACAAGGGCCTTGATAAATTCTGGGAATCCTTGGTACCTAAGAGTACCACGTACGACTGTCTCCGCCTCCGGGATGTTGTAATATTCCCGGAAGGGTACCGAGTTCCTGTTGGGGTACGCAACGAAAGCAAATGCAGGAGAGATGAAGTAAGGTTTGGCGGTGTTCATGAGATCTGTTCCGGAGATGTCAACCTGCTTTCCATCGTCCAAATAAGATGCCGAATTTAGAAGAGCGAGCAGAACGCCCCGGGACGACCAGGAGAATTTGTAGCCTAAAGGGTTCCCGGAGCACTCTGGCGCAGGAAGGCCACCACAGTACGACAAGAACTTCTTGATCTATTCATATCAATGAGTTTACTTTTCAGTAACCGAGTTCCTAATTCCTGACCTTTCCGCCTTTTTCATGGACCTCTGCGATAGTCTTGATAGCATAGAGATGGTCAATGCCAGGATCCAGACCAATCTCGTTCATGACCACGATTCCAGCTTGCTTAGCCGCCTCGTCGAGTTCTCTCATGGCGGGCGACACGTAACTAGTAGTCACAACATGAGTTTTGCCTTTGATGGCAGACTTAATCACTGCAGCGTGATAAGTATACGGAATCAAGGAGATAACAAGGTCATGCGCAGCAATTTGCGCGTCGAGAGCCTCGGTACAATTCACGTCTAAAGAGATGGCCGTAGCATTTGGGAGGCCAGAAGTCAGGGCTTTGGCACTGCTAAGTGTACGACAGGCTGCAATAACGTCAGTCCCGACTATCAACTGAAACAGTCCTGGTAACGTACCGATCGTCAATTCATTCGTTGGGTCGCGTGCCACGTATTCGGCACATGGCCTTGCGACAAAACCAGAACCTAGAAGGAGGACCTTACGAGTCTTCTCCCTTTCCTCGCTGGCTGTCGCCGCTGCAGCGGCCCTACCAAAAAGAGGGCGAATGTCCTTTCCATCATCAAGAATCGTGCGCGCAAATTCAGGGAGAACGAAAGAAGAGCGATGGATGTCCTCGTTGTAGTACCGAGTCCCGCTCACCTTGCGGAGCGGCTGCTTGAGGTTCCTTGTTGCATCCTTGGAAGCTACTAAGAATCCGATTTGTCCCGAAGGGTATGTGGGTATCGTCGTGTATGCATACTCGGTAGCAGGGAATATTTCGCTAGTCAAGTTGCGGAGCTGTGAAATCAAGTGCAGGTGCAACCACAAGCACTCTGCTTGGGTGGAAATGTGCCCCCCTGGTGCCAAAGCATCGTGAAGTAACTGGAAGTACGGCTTTTGGAAAAGGGCCTCTGCAGGACCCACGGGATCGGACGAGTCGGTGATGATGACATCGTATGTTTCTTTATTGTCTGAAAGGAATTTGAAACCATCCCCGACAAATACCGTCACCTTTGGGGATTCCAGTAGTGCAGACATGTGGGGAAGATATGTCTTCGACACCCGGATAACCGCCTGAACAAAAACAGGTTAAACCATCACGTCAGTTTATTACAGAGCTGGGTACCTCATCAATATCGCAGAGTACGACTTCCTCCACGGAGTCGTGCTTCAGCACCTCCCGAACAACTCCCCCGTCACCACCACCTATCACCAACACCTTTCTCGGTTTGGGATGAGTCGTCAAAGGGAGATGAGCAATCATCTCCTGGTAGCTGTCTCCATAGATGCAGGTTATTGTCATCGCTCCGAATAGTCACTTACGAGAATTCATCGCGTTCGGTGCATTGGATTACCCCGTCGAGTATCAAAACATTGCCGTATGTTTCTGATTCAAAGACGAGTACGTCCTGGTAGAGGGATTTCTCGACATGTAAAATTTTGTTGACCTTGAGCGCCATCGCCTGGCCTGGCCACTGAAAGGAGATCTCCCGGAACCAGCCATCTGCCAGGGTTCAGTTGCTCGGAACGGAGGATAAATCGATGCGATATATCGTACCTTGGATGGAAGGATGAGACAGAGGTGCCATTTTACCTTGTAGGAGTGGGATCTGGCGTTATAGTCGAGGTCAGAACAATTTTCGGCCCTTCGGTGCAAAGTTGTTGCACATTGGTAATCTTATCTAATGAATCACAAATACATCGAAGCCACATACATCAAGCCCATATTTACTTCACATCAACCCCGAGCTGGCTTCCTGATCGAAACTCACAAAACCCGTTCTATCAAACCGAACCCTTCGTTTTCCACACCAGCCCTGAGAGGTGCACAGATGTCCTCCGTGTATGGCGCGATGACACCAGGAGTGGTGATAACTCCATCGAGTATTAGCTGGCCAGCGATGGCGGCGGGAACCCCGACAGTCACGGCCATCGCAGAATGGCCCCCCGGCCTTCCGTACGTCTCGAGCGTTGACGTCAGAATTTGCTAGAGGCTTAATGTAGGTGACACTTCATTCACTGCGCAGAAGGAGACGGTGCGGACCTCAGTTCCATCCTGCCATTCTACGTAAAATTTGTGCTGCAGCACTATGAGATCGCGTTCTCCGGGTTCATATTTCATCAATTTCTCCAGCTGGTTACCCAAGGTATCCAGCAAATTATTTCCTCGTGGGTTTGCTTTCTCAGAAGAGAAAAGTCCGATCCATCGAAGGCCAGATATGATTCGAGTGCCGCTGGCCTCGTCTGGGAATTTGCAGATAGACTTGATGCGAGCGATGAGGGAACTGTGGATGAATTAGCTGTTAGATGCATTTTCGATAGCTCCCAACTTGCCTTTCGGTACTGTCCTTGGCGCCAATCGTTTTCTGGGTCATTTCAGAGAACGTAATATCCTCGGTCAAGTAATCCTTCTCGGTAGAATCAAGAAGACCCAGGTCGATCAGGGCTCTCACGAAGTCGGGGAATACTTGATACCTAAGAGTACCACGCACGATCGTTTCCGCCTCCGGGATGTTGTAAAACTCCTGAAAAGAGAGCGAGTCCCGATTGGGATATGCATGGAACGCAAACGCAGGGGAAATGTAGTAAGGTTCGGCATGTTTCATGAGCTCGTTCTCCGGGATGTGGACGTGCTTTCCATCGGACAGATAGCATGCCGACGTCAAAGGACCACGAAAAGCAAGGTAGGGGGCGAAAGAAAACTTGTATCCTAGTGGATTCCCTGCGCATTCAGGTGCAGGCAGACCACCGCAGTATGATAAGAACTTTTTGATCTGTTCGTATTTGACCATTAAACCCGTCATTGACGAGAGCCAAAAATCCCACCTTTCCACCTTTTTCGTGGACTTCCGAGATGGTCTTGACAGCATATAGGTGGTCCAGGCCAGGATCCAAGCCAATCTCACACAAGACCACAATTCCGGCCTTCTTGGCTTCCTCATAAAGTTCCTTCATGTCAGGGAACAGATAGCAAGTATTCACGACATTAGTTTTGCCTTTGATGGCAGCCTTGATCACTGGGGACAGGCATTCGTGTGGGACCAGAGCGATAACAATGTCGTGAGCAGCAACTGGTTCTTCAAGAGCCTCTTGCGAAGTTGCATCCAACGAGATAGCTGTGGTATTGGGAAGACTGGCAGCCACTTTCTTGGCGCGGCCGAGTGTACGACAGGCTAGAATAGGGTTAGTGCACCATCAGAGGGATCATAATAATTGAAATCTCGCCGATGGTCAATTCGTTGGTCGGATCGCGTAGAATGTATTCGGCACATGGTCTTGAGACAAGACCAGCACCGAGAAGAAGGACTTTACGAATCTTCTTGCTATTCTCCCTGGCATTCAATACTGCGGATTCCCTACCAAAGATGGGGCGAATATCCTTTCCAGAATCCAGCACGCTGCGAGCGAATTCTGGGAGGACGAAAGCAGAGCGATGAATGTCCTCATTATAGTATACAGGCCCCTGTAACTTGCGGAGTGGTTCCTTGAGGTTCCTTGTTGCATCTTTGGAAGCTACCAAGAATCCGATTTGTCCCGATGGGTATGTGGGTATTGTCGTGTACGCGTACTCGGCAACAGGGAATATTTCACGAGTCAAGTTGCGGAGCTGCGAAATCAAGGGCAGATGCAACCATAAACACTCCGCTTGGGTGGAAACGTGGCCCCCCGGTGCTAATGAGTCATAAAGTAGTTGAAAATAGGGCTTTTGGAAAAGGGCCTCTGCCGGACCCACGGGATCTGACGAGTCAGTAATGATAACATCGTACGTTGCTTTATTGTCTGAAAGGAATTTGAAACCGTCCCCCACGAATACTGTCACCTTTGTGGATTCAAGTAACGCGGACATGTGAGGAAGATATGTCTTCGACACACGGATAACGGCCTGCACAAAAGCAGCCAGTCACTGTTCGGCTGGTCTGGTTCATTGCATAAACGCGCACCTCATCAACGTCGCAGAGCACGACAGATTCGACAGATTCGTGCCTCAGCACCTCCCGAACGACTCCTCCGTCGCCACCGCCGATTACAAGCACCTTTTTCGGGTTCGGATGACTTGTTAGAGGGAGATGAGCAATCATCTCCTGGTAGCTGGGTCCACAGTTGTAGGATTTTACCATCGATTCCAGATTGTAACTTACGAGAATTCATCGCGTTCGGTGCATTGGACTACCCCGTCGAGTACCAGAACATTGCCGTACGTCTCCGATTCAAAGACAAGTACATCCTGGTAGAGCGACTTCTCGACATGCAGGATATTGTTGACCTTGAGGGCCATCGCCTGGCCTGGCCACTGAGGAGATATTTCCCTGAACCAGCCATCTGTATAGGAATTAGTAGGTGCTTCTGCACGAGGACCACCAGTTGATCGATCGTACCGTGGATCGACGGGTGAGAAAGCGTTTCCATTTTCCGTCCCAGTAATACCACTGGCAGGGGCGAAGGATATTGGAGTTTTCTAACTTTATACTCTTCAGCGCCATGACGTTTACCACCTCTTTTCGCCTCAGGGGGAGCATGTTCTACGGGGAGACACGGGTCGAGTATCGCCGGCCAACTTGGTTACCCGACGGACAAACCCTTTACGGAATGTTCAATGATATACCGATGTTCTTTTACATACTTCTCACTCATCCGACCACCTGTGTAGCAATGATTGGACATTAGCAAAATATAAATACGACGGGAATCAGTGACAATTTGAATAGGAGCATGAGAAAGCACTTAATTGGAGAGGGGTAAACCCCTGGTAGGCAATCATCTGATCTGGCACTGTGGAAAATCCCGTACATGTGAGAGAATACGAGGTTACCCTGGATTGATCACACACTCACCTGGATGGCAAGATGAGACAAAGGTAGAAATTATGCGTTCTGACTGAACCGATATTCTGAAATTTATTCCCACCTTCAAACCTAAAACGTTGAACAAGACTCCTAGAGGAACTTCTGAGCACAACAACTATGCTCCACTGAGGTGTTCAATTCTATGGGTAGCTTACAGACACCTAGTTTGAAGGCACCAAACTGCAATAAAAGACCTGTTATTTTCCTGAAGGCTCCCTTCAGAATATTGTACATGCATATGTGATCCGACTCAAAGTTGGTGGTAGAAGGTCTATTACAAGTCGCTGGTCATTCATAAAGAAATATCTGTTACTTACTGGTACAAATCAGCTTCGCCACGGTGACTCATCGGAACAAACCCGGCAAGTTGAAGTTTCAGAAGGAATGTGCTCGTCGGAGTCCGCTGACTATGGCACAATGAGCGGACTTGATATATTTTCATTCCCAGCGAACCACGACTTGATCGTAATCACCCAAGGACGGATAGGTCGTTTATTGAGCAAGTAAGAGACCCAGAGTCTGCTGGACCCTCCGGAAGACTTGGTACGCGCGACTATGCAATGTAAGTCACATCTTCAGGTGTCTGCAATGCCAGTTGCCTGGTCCAAGCCATTTTCAGATTCCTCTCGTAGTAGTGACTCTCCGGGGCTGACTGGTTGTCCCTGACATTGATATTTGGCTAAAGAGGTCTTTGTGTTCAGCTGTCACCGGCCACGAATTCGGTGGCATTTGTCCTTTAACAGTTCACCTTCCTTGTTCGCTAGAATATTAGACCAAAACCTCGCGGTTATCTCTTACGTCCTCTCGTCCAACCGCCTATCTCATGCTTCACTACGTCTCAATGGAACAGAGGGCCAGTCTCGATGACCTCTGTACCGTCCACATTTCACGCTATCGGGGAAACCAGATTTTCGCCGATACACAGGCGGATGTTCATGGACCCCGATCCCAATCGTTGCCACTACTAGCTAGCCACCCATCACCTCACACAGAACCTAGGGCTCCACGACCCCCCCTCCCAGAGCCTGGATTTGGTTGCTCTGTTGATGGTGACATACTCCCCAAGCCTTCCAGGCCTGGTCAGCGCCTCCGTATTCCTCGACCACGGACTGCTTTTATTCTCTTCCGCTGTGATTTCGTGCACCAGCAAAAAATGAACCTAAAGGAAGCCGAGAATGACCATATATCTCGCAGGGCGGGTCATATTTGGAACCAAATGACGCCGGAAGAGAAACAACCGTGGGTCAAGATGGCAGAAAGAGAAAAACAGCGGCACGCTACCTTGTATCCCAACTACAAATACACGCCAAACCCTACCAACTTTAAACTTAGAAGGACCAAGCTGAAGGGTTATAGTCCACTTCCTTACAAGTTCTTGGACCCACAAGCCTTTGACTTCGTGCTTCCCGTTGACCCACGGGCACACGAGTGTGGTATTTGCGGTGGCGGATCAGATATGGCGAACAGCCTTGAGCCTGCCACTTGCCGACACCTATGCAGTCAGCTATCTTTAAAGAGACGTCCGTCTTCCTGTCCCCCCATCGGGGCTACTCCCGTCCCAGATTTGGACCTTTTACAATCATGGTTGCCTCCAGTCGTTTCGCAAGATGACCTCCATCGCCGTTCAAGTCAAGCTACCATGTATAGATCCATAACCTACCCAAGCGTCGAACCGGTCGTGCCGAATGCCCACATCCCACTTCCACACGGAGATGACTCCTGGTTCGGAATGCCTCAGCCATATCTATGGGAACTTGACGACCTCGACTCATCAAACTCGGACTTCCCTCTTGGGTCTACCCTTAGCGAAGGTAATCCTGTATGTCTACTACTTTCTCAAGGTGAAAACGCTTGCTTATACGGCTTATTGATTGAAAGCAGCTTGACACCACGATACTACATGATAACTTGCGCGGTATGGAGCCTCTGAATCTCGAGTCAACATTCGTCGACCCATCTCAATTCCCATTTACCTCACCAAAAATTGTCGGTGGCAACTCCCCCATCACTACTACAACCTCGGACATACATTCTTTTACTTGGCCTCTTCTTGGACCATCCGATGCCTCACCAATTCCTGTTGATCCCGTATCCCTGCCCAGACCTCGTCGAAATGCAATTGTCGAGCATGCTCCGTGAGGGAGCGTATACATACCTTTGACGTGCTGGCCAACAGATAATATGTACACCACATACATTAGCACAGTTTCGTGATTCATGACATTCATAGCTCCATTATCGCCAACGTGTAATCTTTACATAGCCTTCACGACATTCAATCATACCGTACCGGTAGCCAATTATATGGTACATCTAAAGCATTCAAATCCGGGCTAGTCGCGGTACCACTTGGCTTCCGACTCCCGACAAGAAGGTCATGCTATCGATAACCATCCGTGCCTGCAGACATCCAACCTATACGATCAACACATTCAGAACACGGCCGAGAGGCTGCACTTTCGTCACCACACGAACACGTTTCAAAATGGGCAAGAACAACAAGAAAAAGAGCAACGTTCCGGATGAGAAGCATCTCTTGCTCCCACTTCACAGTACAACAGCCACCACACCCGTCATCGACACGCATACCCATCTCATAACTACGTATTCCTGGTATAGGAGTAAGTTTCCGACCGCGCAGTTCGGCAATATTTTCGAGTTTGTTCGTGGGCTCTATGACGGGCGGAATATCAAGGCGATTGTAGACGTGTGGTGCGAACCACCCATGCCGCCTATGTGGAAAGAGCTGGCAGACTCGGCAATAGCGCCCGAGGATCGCGCGTTGAAATGGGGAGGTATGGACTATTGGTTCGTGATGGGTGAGCCTTTGTTCATCAGCTCAAGGTATCGCTGAGTGCAAGATGTGATCGACCGCTGAGAACTCCTCCTTTTTGTAGGCGTTCACCCGTAGGTCGTTCTTGACTTGTACACTGCTCATAGAAAATGTCTAATCAGTTGTTGGCAGTCATGAAGCGAAACATTACAATGACGAGGTCGAGAAGAAAATGTAAGCACGTCATCGACTGTATCATGCAGGAAATGGCGCTCTCATACTTTATGGATATCAGCCTAGAAGCCATGGCCCACCCTCGATGTGTCGGATGGGGAGAGATAGGGCTTGACTACCATTACGATCATTCACCCCGGCAGATTCAGCAGGAGGTATTCATTAGGCAACTACGCAAGGCGGTAGAACTAAGAAAACCCCTCACAATACACACGAGAGAGGCCGAAGAGGACACTGAACGAATACTCAAGGCAGAAGTGCCTGTTGACTATCGGGTACGTCTAGGCACACTGCCGTTTATCACCATCAGGACGCGATCAGCAACTGATTTTATCTGCAGATCCACGTGCATTGTTTCACAGATTCCCCAGAATTTGCGCAGAAACTACTAGACCACTTCCCTAACCTCCATATCGGCATTACCGGCGTCATTTCATATTCTACCAACCTAAATACATCCGCGACTATACGACATATGGTCTCACGGCCGGAGGGACCCCGTTTTCTCTTGGAAACAGATGCTCCGTACATGGTCCCCGGCAACATCTACAATTCCCTACCCGGGTTTAAGGGAAGACTTCCCCTTTGTCATACTGCGATGATCCCATGGGTAGCGGATTTCGCTGCTGGAAGTGGTGTAGAGGGATGGGACACTATGAGGATTATGCAGCGAGCCAATGAGAATGCTTCCAAAGTATATGGCATACAAATCAGTTAGTTGCTCTCAACTCGAAGCTCTGCCGCCAGACACGAGAGTTCATAGTACAAATGCAACTGGAATACGACGCAAGTGGGCTCGTGTTTTTAGGTGTGGTGAGGATAGATCAAATCCTTCCTGTGTCATTGGACACAGGGAACTCCGTTACGCTCTCTACAGCTTCATGTGTTCGAAGACCCAAACAGAGCAGGCGTCTCTCCCAAACTGCGGCCTTTGGTTTCTGGAATGAGACTGCCTAACGGGACGAATTAGTCGTCGTTCCCCAACCGACTGCTAGACTTGTAACGTCGATAGTATGTAGTCCTGTCGAGAACAATTATCACAGGGGAAACGTACAAAAAAGGGAAGTCGATGATGTAAGCCAAGGTAGGCACTGACTCCGCTGTTACTAGGCTTCTTGAACTTCTCTACATACATATTATTGGCTCCACTATTCCGTCTTCCTCGGGCCCACGGTAATCCTACGTCGTTCAGTCCGAATTATACTTGTGCAAAATCTCTACTGACGGTCTTTTGCCGCTGCTTCCGCTCTGGGCCTTTACCACTGTGGATATCCAATTCGTCGCCATACCCTGGCAACGGTTCAACGTTGGTTTCTGCAGTAGTTTCACGGCATGTAGGTTGAATACTTGCTGAGGTCTGTGGGCAGGGCCCGCGCTACTCCAGAGCTCGAACAGCCAGCTGCGATATCTTGTTCTTGTTCTTGTTCTTGATGGCGCTGAGAGAAGTAGCACATGGAATGTCAGGCTGGGTTGGTTTGCTGACGTTGTCTATCAATGTGCCATCATCGCTGTCGCATCCATCATGCGGCCTCACCTCCCATCATCAAAGTCCAGGCCCACAGGAGAGATTTGTCGGATATTTTTCATCAGGATCTTTCTAGACCTGACGTAAAGGCTGTCTTCCTGACCTGACCGCTAAATGCTGTCCCAAAAGTCAGTTTCAATCCCTCTTTCGACGCTCAGATTCCCACTATGCTTGGAGGTGAAAATCTGAAGAACACCAGAGTGTACTGTAACTGCCGGCCTCCCTCAATGATTCTGCAGTCTGGTCTAACTTTGAAATAGGGCTTGCAATCGTCCTTTCTTGTGGGATGATCCTATTTGGATACAACGCGTACGTCCATCACATTCACAGTGCCATGCGTGTTCAGATTGCGATGTGCATGCAGTGGTATTGCAGGAGGAGTGGTTTCGCAACCCTTCTTTGAGTCCCAGTTTGGCCTCGTCAATCCTGATGGGTCCATCAACAGCAAATATAACCAGGTTTCGTCCAACGTGGTCTCTGTGTTGCAAGCTGGAGCTTTCTTTGGTGCCTTGGGAAGTGCTCCTATTTCTAGTATGCAATTATATGTAATAAAGCAAGCTCGAGAGTTGACAAAACCGTCACACCCACTGTCAGATCGGCTTGGGCGGCGATGGGCACTCATGGTGCTAGTTGTTATCCTTTCTGTTGGAGCTGTGAGCGTTTCCGATATCTACCTGTATCTTAGTGGTAACAGTGGGCCACAGATATTTGCCACAATGGCGCGGGGGAGCCAAGGAATTAATTATATTTATGCAGGGCGCATTGTGTCCGGTTTTGGCATAGGGGGAATTTCGACCATTTCCCCTGCCTATGTATCAGAATGCTCTCCCAAGGGTGTGCGTGGTCGTATAACCGGTGTGTTGACGGTTATGATTGCCATTGGTGCCATGCTTTCATATTTCGTTAACCGTAAGTGGGTCCTGTTTCTGATAACGCAATTCATGTCCTGTTCCGTATATAGTTGAAGTTGGATTGCATTTAGCGAATAGTGAGAAGGGTTGGAGGGTGCCATTTGGATTGCAGCTCGTACCTTCTGGTCTGATGTGCATGGGTCTGTTTACAGTCAAGGTATCTCATTTTGGCATACATAGTTCGTCGGGTTAAACTGATGAAAATAGGAATCACCACGTTGGTTGGCTTCCAGGAAGCGCACGCAGGAGGCTATCCTAAATCTGGCCTATTTCCGAAAGGAGCCTCATAATTCCCTAGCAGTCCAGCGCGAAATGGCCGAGATCGAAGCGGGCATTCAAGAAGAGTACGTGGCTCGCAATGAACTTGGCATACGGGAAGCATTCTTCGGTAGGGGCAACTTTATCCGGTTTGGCATAGCCTTTGTGCTCTTTTTTCTTCATCAATGGAGCGGACAACCTTCTGTGATCTCTTATTGTCCGCAAATATTTAGTTTAGTGAGTCATTTTTAAAACTTGTGTCAGGCTGCTGGGTTGACAAGAGGCGCTAGATCGGGTACACAGGGACGAAGAACCCTCTTCTCTCTTCTGGGATTTACGGTGTCTTCAGGGTGGTGGCTACGGTGATCACCATTTTATTCCTTGTAGAGAGTCTGGGCCGGAAGATATGCTTATTTATCTCTGCGATGGGAATGGGCCTCGCGTTCTTCGTTATTGGTGCAATTCTCAAGACATATCCTGTCCACACTATCTCATCTAGTCATACTGCAACTCCGCCGTCATCGGCGACGAAAGCAATGGCCTCAATGCTTTACCTCTCTGTGTGCTTCTTTTCGGTGGGAGTAGCTCCAATCCCGTGGATATATGTATCAGACATATTCCCTACACGCACAAGGCACTATGGCTTGGCCTTCGCCTCTGCAGTACAATGGCTATTCAGTATGTGCCTAGTTATTTGAGAAAAGTCTCAGGGCCCATAGCACCTGGATAGACTTTATCGTGATGAAAATTACGCCTGCCTTGGTTGCTGACCTTGGCTACAAGTTATTATTTGTGTTCGGGGCTATAAATATTGGGGGAATAGCTGCATTTTCCATGTAAGTTTGTGGAGTTGTCCTATTTCCGATGATTTTTTACGCATTATTCCAGCTTTTTACCTGAAACCAAAGGACACAGCTTGGAAGAAATGGATATTATATTTGGTGCTGTCAGTCGTGAAGCACGTGAAGCCGTTATTGAGATGCAAGAACGAGAGATAAAAGATGAGTTCCACATCGCATGAGAACATCCTGTCTATCATCGTTATCAAGTATGACTATTTCTTATGGAATACAAATGGGAATCGACTGTTGAAAT
>Ga0307518_10001416_pt1 | contig 17840 bp, 20 predicted proteins | sample 25_EM_MG_FD_203889 | JGI IMG/M metagenome (GOLD analysis project Ga0307518, IMG submission 203889) | Populus trichocarpa ectomycorrhiza microbial communities from riparian zone in the Pacific Northwest, United States - 25_EM | ecosystem: Host-associated > Plants > Roots > Unclassified | place...
ATACAGAGGAAAGAGGGAGATTGCTTAGTAAGCTAATACAAGCCTACATAAGCTAAGGTAAGAGTCCAGTGTCAGTACTACTATCAGCAACTCTACACACCTAGAGACAGGACAGTCTCTACAGCGCGATGACGACGACGACGATCCCCATCCCCAGCGTCAACGGCAATGACGCGATGACCCCCATCCCCGCCGTTTCAATATATGTACTTCGTTATTTGTATTGTATTCATAGTAGTTCGAATAAATTTATTTATTTTTACTCTACTGATACATACAATGGAGTGACTACCAGGAATAATGGGCTGAACCAGACTGGTGCAGAGTTGGACAGACTGGTGCAGAGTTGGACAGACTGGTACAGAGTTGGACAGCCTGGGCAGGCAGCTAAGCACTGTCAAATGCTGTCAGCTCGGCTAATCAGAAGGGTTGGTTTGCTGATGCAGATACTGTCCGATTTCGATGGATAGTAGTTACCTCTCTGTTCGTAGTATAGGATAGGACGGTATCAGCCCACGTCTGCTCTCAGCAGATTTTGCTTGCGTCAATCCGATCTCGCCATATTCACACTGATTTGACCAGAACACAACCGATTCTATTTGGTTCCCATCAGATCCACTGAGTCGGATGCTACAATGTACACTACAATACCTATACAGGGGAATGCAGGGGGCTCCCAAACCCAATAGGCATGACCACCGACAGAAAATGACAGCGGGGAGCGGCAGAAGCGAGGCGATGGTATGGCGGTCGAGGTGCAGCTGTGAGAACGTTAAGATAGTGAGAAAAAAGATAACATGTACCTGGAATCCCTAAAACAATGTACCGCTGCTTGCAGTGGTGTCCGATGGCTTCGTCCACGTTCCTTCTTGCTGGAGGCGCTCAGCCTCGGCACGGTATTGCTCTCGTTGTTCAGTGACAAGTCCATCCCAGTAAGAACAGAATTCCTCGGTCGTCCTGCTTGTATTGACCTGCTTGAGCCAACATAGCGCACATAAATTCCTATGGCCATACATCAGTAATGCAGTGAGGTAAGAATAAAACTTACCTTGCGTTCTTTGTTGCGCCCAGGCACATCTTCACCTTCTTTCCTTCTCCTTTGGGCGCGACAGCTGATGGTTCTGAGCTTGCAGTTTGGGTTGTAGGGACAGCTGCTGGGGTGAGTGGTGTCTTCTTCACGATTCCTTTTTCACCGAATACATTTGCGCTGAATTAGTAGTCACATGAAATCAGTTGACTATTTGTGTGATGAATAAAACTTACAGTGGGTTTTGCAATGGGAACTCGTTCTCTTTGTTCGAGTCGTGGCGTGCGTTCGAGTCATGACATGCGAGTCCAGATGGACCAGCGTGAGAGGGAGATCGGGATTGAGAACTGCTAGGGTGGGGTGGCATGGTTAAATAAACTCCATATGGAATGTCTGAAGGGACGTCCTGTTGGCTGTGGGAGCTTGGTGGGAGTGGTGGGAAATTTTCAATTGGTGTTGGTGTTGGTGCCGGCGCGGGAACAACTTCAAATGGGTGTGACAACTCGAAGCTTGGCACTGGCACTGGATTAGTACTGGGTAGATACGATAACATAACTTACCTGAGTCAATGCTGCCACTAGGCAGTACCTTTGTGTCCATCCCCGCTTCCTCAGCTGATGCAGATGGTTTGGTCCCTCTGTTTGTAATCATTAGTTACAGACAACAACGTAACAAATAACTAACGTACCTTTGTGACGCTTCTGTGCCAGCTCACCAGAGCCATTCTTGCGCTTATGACTTTTCTTTGCAAGTGGTGATGTCAAATCGTTTGACTCTTCTTCCTTTGGTTCAGTTTTGCTTGATGAACCATCATTTGATCCGTTTGGAGGCATGTAGTGGTTCTTGCACCACCCTGAATAGTCTTGAATACATAGCCCTTTGAGTTTGAAGCCGTTGGTGTCGAGTCCAAATAATGGGTGCTTTTTAATCATAAAGTCGTACACAAGAGCCTTGGCGGACGTGGTGATCTTTGTCCATGTAGGAGGCGCCATCTGTCATTGAAGGAGTTTGGCCCATACGGTACGCAAGGTTGTATGAATAGTCTTGATATCGCCTGGTGAGACTGCGGTGCCGTCTACATTCTCAAGGTAGGGTAATTTCCCCCGATCGATGCCTTGCACTTCTGCTGATGAAACAAACACAATATAGTCTGCATGTGACCAGAACCGGATTTTGGGGTGTTTCTTTCTGAGATCGTTGTGGTCTGTTGTGGTCTCGGGTTGTTTTCAGATGTTCATAAGTGAGAAATTGAATGGATCGGTGTTGTCTGGCAATTTGAGCACCGAGATCAGGGATTGGAATGCTTCTCTGAAAAGAGACAAGTCAACGAAGAACCATATCTATACTTTACTTACTTTATTGTATCACGCTCAGTGGTTACTTGCATCAACTGATTCTGTAAGTTGTTTACTACCGTCTCATAATGCACAATCTGTGGGTGTGTAAAATTCGAGTGCTGCTGTGGCTATGGGGTGCATATATGTGCCCCACATGAACCAAGTGATTAATTGTGTCAATGAAAGATTGATTGGTTGTGTAGCGCACCTGAAAAGCGCGAGAGGAAAAAGAATCTTGTGAGAATGAATGTGATCTGCCCTGTGGGTTGAATGGGGTCTGCTGGTGACTTGGCCCCATACGAGATGGGATATCTGGGGTATCTAGAGTGCCAGATGCCCCATTCTGGGAGCCAGAAAGGGAGTGGGTGGACAGGATCATGAGAGAGAGATAAGGATCAGAAGATGGAGATAGGAAGAGAAAATTGTCCCACACTACTTGCCTTCCCTATGGCTGCCAAGTCCGACCTACTTGATGGACTTGCCCACAGTCGTCCAATGCTTCTTTGACATTCCATCTGATATAGACCTCAATAATGTTGCTCTCAGTGATTCTATTACTGAGAGTAGCAGCAGCCCCCACTTGACACCATCGGACGACCAAATTCTCAACCCAGAATACTGGTACTCTCATCCAGACGAATATGCGTGACTTAAGCAACGCTTTCTTCCATACAAGCTCCCAAAGCCATCCCAAAAGGTTGCCTTAGATCGGGTAGATGGGGTGTAAGTATAGGTGTTTGACTTTGTTGTATGCTAAACCGTACTTTGCAGTTTCAATCATTGTTTGCCTGTATGCGCTGTCTCCCCCTGTGCAACCACACCCAGTGCCCTGGCTGCAGTGCAGCATTCATCCCCAGGCTTGACAACTGAATCCGAGTCGGAACCAGGTGAATAGACTTGCTGCTAGTACATCTAACACAACATTACTAGCGCTTCATCAAGGTTTGGAGCACATCTCCACGCCTCGTCCTGGTCCAACCACACCTAAAGCCACAGCTGCAGTGCAGCATCCATCTCCTGGTTTGACAACAGAGCCAGAGTCAGATCCAGGTGAGTAAACTGACCACTATTTCTAACACAACATTGTCAGCGTTTTATTGAGGTCTGGAGTGTGTCTCTATGCCTCGCCCGACCACACCTAGCAACCCAACTGCAGTGCAGCATCCATCTCCTGGTTCGACAACAGAGCCAGAGTCGGATCCAGGTAAGTAAACTAACTGTTACATCTAACACAATGTTGCCAGTGTTTTATTGAGGCCTTGAGCACATTTCCGCCACCCAATCTGGTCCGACTGGTATGCCGACGCAGCACCCATCTCCTGGTTTGACAACGGAGACAGAATCAGATGTTCCAGTGCAGGCGCAGACCCCATGGCCAAGCCACCATGTCTTGACACCACTTCCAGCTTCGCAGTACCCGGGCCTTGGTGCAGACAAAAGTATATTCGCTATGCCAAGCCCACCGCCTCCTGGCTCGTTATATTGGAAGTACGTCATGCATGAGGAAGATGCAAAATGGTATGACCAGGGACACAAAGATCCCGGTTATGATAGGGTACGCCGTTGGAAAAAAGAGCTAGAGGAATTGTAATATTACAACAACTGTACTACTACACATCAATTTGAACCTGGTTCATCATCATTATCATCTGCCATATCATCCTGAGCACCCTCGGCCTCATATGGAACACCAAATGTAGCTATGTCGAGCCCAGGTCATTCTACCATGAAATGACAGCGGCCTATTTCCATGAAGTCATGTGGAACCATCCCCACCACACCAGTGATTGTGCTGACATCAATAACACGTACATCCTCCTCTTGGCGCCAGCATGCATACACAGTTCAATATGATAACTTGAAGAGGTTTGGGTCAGGGTGTGAGAATACTGTGACAATTGCAACGTTCTTCCAAAGCCATTCAGCTGGATTGTTCGGGTCCTGGACTGCAAGGCGTGTGAAATATTCCACCTCGGCGACATGGGTGGTTTCCACAAGCACAAACTACAAAAAATGAAGGTTACTATTGAAGTACTTGAAGTAGATATATATGCACCTTTACAAAGTGTGCTGGGCGTATTTTCTCAGGTGGTCGTAGTAGTTCTCACCAGGCAGTCCGCGCAATCTGTCCATTAGGTAGACGTAAATGGGCCCAATGTTGTATTTTTACTTTCCCCATATATCCAAGATAGTCCGAGATTGCCCTGGCAGCAAGACCGTTTGGGAAGATAGAGCGCGCATCTCGTTTACAAAGCAGTACATAGCCACCCCCAATATCAATTGATGTTGATGGGAATGGTGCTTTTTCAGGGCACAGAGTGGGGACCATTGCCTTCAGAGCATTGGCTTGGCAGCGGCGGACTCCCTCACGAGACAAGTTGGCATACAGATTCGAATGCTGCCTGATTTCTTGACCCAAGTTTCCAATAGTCCGCTCCATAGTCCACTGAGAATAGCAAATTGGAGGCCCTTTTTTTACTGCCTGCTGGGTCAAGTGAGCAACTTGATGGACGCATGGTCTTACAAAGTGCAACCGGTGAAAAGATAACAATGTGTTTGGGTGGCTGCTCCCTCAGATGAGGTGCATTCGACCCAGGGGCTTCTGGAGGTCTGGCAAGGCTCCCAAGGGCTAAGGAGACTAGGAAACTAGAGAGTGGAAGGGTGGTTCAGTCACTCCATGACTGAGCTCAAAGATATACACTGAAGAGAGAGTTGTTGCTTAGTAAGCTAAATACAAGCCTACATAGCTAAGGTAAGAGTCCAGTATCAGTACTACCAAATCTACACACCTAGAGACAGGACTGTCTCTACACCGGGGGGCATAGCGCCGACAGTAAAGCTCCTCAAATTCAATTGGCCACTCGGTGAGGAAGATGTGGGCATCACATAGTTCTGATCGCGTGATACTGTGCTGGCAAATGAGTTGGATTCCATGAACTAACTTACAGAAGTTGCACCAATATGGTTCACCAAGGGTCCCATAAAGTAATGCCGGCACAATACAAAACATGTATAATTGGAATTCCCATGTCTTGTATCTGGATGAGATTTTCTCAGCAGGGTTGCATGGCTTCCGATCAAACGACCCTGGAAGGTGCTGTGCTGCAGTGGCAATAAGTGCCCCATGGAGCTCCCATGCATCTGAGGTCTTGAAGATGGCCCAAGGCCACTGTGAGATATGGTCTGGAGCCGTGCAATCAATTGTACCACACCATAATGACAGATGTAAATCTGAGAGGAGAGCCACAAGATGCATGATGTCAGGGGTGAGACAATCAGGAATACCAAGGGTACGCAATATGTCGAGACCAAGTAAGATCGATGGCTTGGTGATGCCGGTTTCCATGCGAAGCCTCTTGTATTGCATTGGATTGGGAGCACCAGTAAGCCGAAGTAGATTTTGAAAGTATGCCCCTGGATCAGGGTCCGGTATGTCATCATCAGCAAGGTGACAATTGGTCTTAACTCTCTTACAGCGTCTGGATTGTCTGGAATCAGACAGTTAAGATGGATAAGTCAGATAAGTCAGTCAAGCCATTCCAGACCATCAGACCAGGGTGTCTGAAACCAGATGGCCAGACCACCAGACAAGTCAGACCAGTCAGACCAGCCAGACCAGCCAGCCTATCAGACAGTCAGACAGTCCAGACCACTCCAGACCAGTCAGACCACCCAGACAGTAAGTCAGTCAGAGAGCTAAGACAATCCAGACCAGTCAGACCTGTCAGACCACTCAGGCAGTAAGTCAGTCAGACAATTAAGACCATCCAGACCTGTCAGACCTGTCAGACCACCCAGATCATAAGTCAGTCAGCCAGTGAAGCCCATTCAGACATGTCAGACCTGTCAGACCACCCAGACTGTAAGTCAGTCAGACAGTCAAGACTGTCCAGACCATCCAGACCACCCAGCCCAATCAGATCACCCAGACTGTCAGACCTATCAGACCCCTTAGATAGTAAGTTGGTCAGACAGTTAAGAGAATCCAGACCAACCAGACCAGTCAGGCCACCCAGACAATTCATATCAGTAAGACTGGCCAGAGTGGCCAGACAATTCAGAGACTCAGACCAGTCAGACCAATTAGACTATTAAGATTAGCCAGACCAGCCAGGCCATTAGCTGTATCCATCTGTATCCTTTTGCCACTTAATTTATTCAATATTCATGCTAATAAATTTATATTAATTCTGAACAAAAAAACACTACAGTACAACAAATATATATTATATACGAATAGTTAGTCACATCATCGACGCTGGTGTGGGTGTGGGTGATAGCTGTGTCAACAATGCTGGGGCTAGGGTACATGGGGCACACGTCATTGTCTTCGGGCGACATGCTGGGATGGGGAATGTGGGGGGTGTCATCATTGCTGGGGCTGGTTGTCATTGCTGGGGCTGGTCATTGTCGTTGTGGTTGTCAATGCTGTTGCCTGCGTTGTTGTTGTCGCTGGTGGTAGTGGGGTCGTTGTCATTGTCGTTGGACGACGCTGGGACAGGGGTGGTCGGTCTTCGTCTGTTAGAGACGACGTAGGGGGAATTGTCATCGTCATTGGATGATGCTGGGATGGGGGTCCTGGGATGGGGTCGTCATCGTCCGTTGTCGTCCATCAGAGACGATGGGCTGGGGGTCGTCGTCGTTGGATGACGTTGGGATGGGGGTCGTGGTTGTCCGTCAGAGATGAGGGGCTGGGGGTCGTGGTCATCCGTGGGGTCGTCTGTCAGAGATGATGGGCTGGGGCTGTCGTGGTCGTGTGTTAGTGGCGGGCACTGCATGTGGTGGTACGTACCTGATAGTCATTGTCGTGGGTGGTGGTGGTCGACACGTTGTCGTCATTGTGGTTGAATGGGAGACGGAGGTGACGCGGGACTTATGTAGAGAATATTTGGAGTTGTTGTGACGTGATTTGTAATCACAACAACTCCAACTTTTTTCTAAGTCCTGCGTTCCGTACACTAAGGTAAGTACTTTGCACCCCGTCTACCACTACTGACAACGACCACCTGCAGCACCCACAGTGACGACGATGACCAGTGTCGTCATCGACAATGGCAACGCCACAGTGACCACACCAGCCCCAGCATCGTAGCTGTTGACGATGCCACCACCAGCAGCAAATCGCCCAACCCCACCATCACCAACACCCGCATGGATGGCGACAACAAGGACAATGCAACAAGGATGAGGACGGCGATGGCAAGTGCGAGACGACAACACCCACTACCACCGCTTCACCACCAGCGTCGAGGACGATGACGGCCACCACCAACGTGACGACGACAACACCCCACCACCTGTGTCATCGACGCGGCCACCGACAACAATGACAACGACGACTCCACCACCATCTGCGACAACAACAATGACCCCACCCTCAACGTTGTCGACATGGCCACCAACACTGACGACAACGACAGTGGCGTCGTCGACCACCAACATGACGACAACGGCCAATGACACGACCACTACTCAACTGTGTCGACGACGATGACCACCGGCATTGACAACATGAGACACTGGCCACCACCACACTGGCCCACCAACACGACAATAGTGACGACACCGACCCACTACCATTCACCACCCCATGTTGACGATCACACAATGACAGCGGCAGCGCATTTATTTAGTATAGTATTTAGTCTACATCATACCTTGATACAATAAAAAAAATGTTTGCTTTAATGGCTCTTTTTTTTGTATTGATGTGTTATTGCTACTATACTACTGACACTGGATTGACCCAGTATGTGGACAAATTTGGTGGTGTCCACAGGCAGGGGTGAATGGATATTAATCTGTTCCTATCCTCTGCATTTGTATAGCCCTATTTTTTTCATCTAAGCAATTCCTATGCCAATGGGCACTCTAGCTAAAGGTGTATGGGTCAACCAAATATTAAATAAAATAAAATAATTCACAGTGGAGGAGGGCCACTAGGTTAGGTTTCAAACTCCACTAGGACCTAACACCATTTAATTTGACTGCTGGCATCACTGTTGACAACCATGGTGGCAACCTGTGCCCCTAGGTGATGATGACCCATGCCTAAATGACAACAGAGACCCCTAACAATTATAGATTAATGAATATATTGTTACACTATTGCTTGTTCTTGAGACATAACAACAATGATTGACTATTAGGTTTGTCTGTTAATTACATTTTCTGATTGGTCTGAATGGTCTTAACTGTCTGATCAACTTACTGGCTGGGGTGTCTGGCTGCTATGACTCATATGGACAGTCTGACAGTCTGGGTGGTCTAAACTTTCTGAGTGACTTATTATCTGGGGGCCCTGATTGTGCTGGTTACTCTGAATGGTCTTATCTATCTGACAACCTTACTAGCTGGAGAGTCTGACTGCTCTGACCAGTCTGACTGTCTGGGGGTTCTGATCAGTCTGACTGGTATGACATGTCTGGCAGGGACTTAAATGTTTGATTGGTCTGACCACTTTGACTAGTCTGGAGCTGTCTGGACTGTCTGTCTGGCCTGACTACCTGGTGGGTCTGACTACTGATCACTCTGACTGGTCTGCAGAAGTCTGAAGTGTCTGATTGCTCTGATTGCTCTGACTGATCTGACTGCCTAGGAGGTTTGACAACTCTGACTGCTCTGGAGTGGCCTGAAATATCCAACTGGCCTGACTACCTGGTGGGTCTGACCACTCTGACTGGTCTGAAGCAGTCTGAAGTGTCTGACTGGCCTGACTGTCGGGGGGTTTGACTGGTCTGATTGCTCTGACTGGTCCGGAGTGGCCTGAAGTGTCTGACTGGCCTGACTGCCTGAAGGGTTTGACTACTCTGACTATTCTGACTGGTCTGGAGTGGCCTGAAATATCTGACTGGTTGGACTGCCTGGTGGGTCTGACCAATCTGACCAATCTGACTGGTCTGAAGTGGTCTGATAGTCTGACACTCTGGGGGGTCTAACCAGTCTGACTGGTCTGGGGTGGTCTGAAGTGTCTGACTGGCCTGACTGTCTTGAGGGTCTGACTGGTCTGATTGCTCTGACTGATCTAGAGTAGTCTGAACTATCTAACTGGCCTGGCTGTCTGGTGTGTCTGACCACTCTGACCACTCTGACCACTCTGACTGGTCTGACACAGTCTGAAGGGTCTGACTGGCCTGACTGTCTAGGGAATCTGACTGGTCTGGAGTGGCATGAAGCGTCTGACTGGCCTAACTGTCTGGGGGGTCTGACCATGCTGATCATTCTGACCAGTTTGGAGTGGCCTGGATTCTCTGATAGTCTGACACTCCTAGGTGTCTGACTACTCTGACTACTCTGACTGGTCTGGAGTGTCTGAATGGTCTGACTGTCTGGTGGGTCTGATCAGTCTGATTGGTCTGACATGTTTGGCAGGGTCTTAAATACCTGACTGACTTACTGTCTGGGGTATCTGACTTCTCTGACTGCTCTGGGTGGTCTTAAGTGACTGACTGACTGACTGACTGAGGGGTCTGACTGGTCTGACTGGTCTGGGTGTCTGACTGTCTGATTGTCTGACTGTCTGGGGGGTCTGACTGCTCTGACTGGTCTGGGTGTCTGTCTGTCTGTCTGTCTTGGGGGTCTGACTGCTCTGACTGCTCTGACAGGTCTTAAATGTCTGAGTGACTTACTGTCTGGGGGGTCTGACTGCTCTGACTGCTCTGGGTGGTCTTAAGTGTCTGACTAGTCTGGGTGGTCTTAAGTGTCTGACTGACTTACTGTCTGGGGGGTCTGACTGGTCTGACTGGCCTGGAGTGGTCTTAAATGACTGACTGACTTACTGTCTGGGTGGTCTGACTGGTCTGGGTGGTCTGGGTGGTCTTAAGTGTCTGAGTGACTTACTGTCTGGAGGGTCTGACTGGTCTGACTGGTCTGGAGTGGTCTTAAATGTCTGATTCCAGAACTCCCAGTCTGATGCCAGATGCTCCCAGACTGTTAAGTCATGTCAGACCATTTCAGACTGTTAAGAGACCTAAGTGCTGTCAGAGAAATTGTCACCTTGCTGATGATATGCGCTGTAATCAGGGTGATTACTACCTTCAATATTATAGTTATTTGGTAGCAGCAGTGCAGGATAGTAGTGATTGCCCTTGCGGCGCCCAAGAAGACCACAGTAGAGACGGCAGCCATTACGGCCACTATGCCCTACCATCCCATTAAAGTAGACTAGCCCAGGACCATCGGCCGTCACGAATATTAGATATAGGTCTGAGATAAATGTAGTGTCTCAGCATGCATCCCATATCGACAAACCTTCGTTTTGCAGCGCTGCAAGGTGATGGATACCAGGGAATAAAAAGGAATCAACGTTCTTTGGTTTGTGGGGACCAGGGATGAAACCACCAGGAAGCACGTAGTGCTTCTTGTAGTGCTTTTCCGGGGAATGGTTCATGACGACCCAGATATAAATCCAGCAATCAGATTCCTTACTTTCATAGAGTTGAGTGCCATCAAGGGAAATCATGAGCACAATGTTGTTTGGTTTGATGTCGCCTCATTGGACAGCCTCGAGATAGTCGGTTCCCTTGCAAAAGTCATCATATACATCAATCAATCCCCCATTAGTGCACATCTGTTCACGGATCCACCGGGTCTCCTCTCGTAGATAGCCAATGTCCTCAGCATGTTGTGGATCACACCAAAGAGCTTGAAGTTGTGGGCCCAAGGGGATGGTGACGAACTTCTGGCAAGCAACGTGAGAACGCCTGCTGCTGGTTCTCAGTCTGATACTATCATAGCGTTCCTCCTCACATATAGGACACCTGTCGAGCACCGAGTATGGGCCTGTGAAGGCCACGCAAGTGTTGGGACACATATCGTGCTCAATTGACTCCACGCCCATGTATTCAGAAATCATCTTCTTGATGCTGTAATGGCTTGGGACATCCAGGGCACTACCCTTGAAGCAACAGCCTGCCAATTGTCGAATGGATTCGTATGAACTGTTCGTGGAATGTTCAAGCGAAAAGTAAGTCTTGATTCCAAACCAGACTGCCTCATCGTCTATTGTGAGTTGGGTACGTGGTGGATGTCATAGTCTATAAAGAGCTGTATCATTTAATTTGGCTATGGGATCATCCAGCGAGGCTGTATGAAGGAGATCGACGAATGCCAGAGCATCCGTATGCTTAGAATGGATAGCAACACTCTTGAGGGCATCAATGTCAAATGCTGTGCGAGAGATACAATGATCTCGATGAGGAGGTGACTGGGGGGGTGGAGAAGGCCCGTGGGGAGGGGACCTAGGTGACTGCGGGGGTGGTGGCGAGTGTGGCGGGCGTGGTGACCTGGGAGGCAAGGAAGGCACATGCCCAGGTGACTGAGGTGACTGCGGGGGTGGTGGCGAGCGTGGCAACCTGGGAGGCAAGGAAGGCCCACGGGGAGGGGACCTAGGTGACTGTGGGGGTGGTGGCAAGTGTGGCGAGTGTGGCGACCTGGGAGGCAAGGAAAGTGCACGCTGGGGCAACTGGGGACAGTTAGCTGCAGTACATAGACATTTCAACGCATACATACCTCTGGGGGAGCGGGGGGATCAATCTGTCCCTTCTGGGGTGTTCAGCATGAATCCAGGACCACAGAATGAAGGTACTTACCTCCATGGGTGTGGCTCGGCCACCACTGGTAGTAGTATCCACCTAAGAGGGCCTGTAGGACAAGGATTAAAGGAACAGAAGAGAAAAGATGTACCTCACACTGTAAACGCGCCCGTTTGACACATCCTCGAACTCCATCTGCCTGAGAAGTGCCGCGTTTTACTAGTGCGTGATGAGCCTGGCGAATACGTGCAGATTTCGGCGGTGTAGAGACACATGTGTCTCTAGGTGCACATATACCGATCAGTGTTCACCTGAGCTTGTTCACGCTACTCAGCACAGCCACCCGCACGAGAGCTCTCCGATGCACAGCTTGGTACTCCCGATAGGGTCCTATGAAGGTCCTGCATGAGTGGCTATTCCCTACCTCTTCCTGCGAGCGTCGCGATCACTCAGAATAGCTTCGGGTCTGTTTGGACTAGCTCGCGCTACTCAGCACAGCCACCCACACCCAACCTGCATGAGAGCTCTCCGATGCGCAGCTTGGTACACCCAATAGGGTCCTGCGAAGGTCCCGCATGAGTAGCTATTCCCTACCTCTTCCTGTGAGCATCGGGATCACTCGGAATAGCTTCGGGTCTGTTTGGACTAGCTCGCGCTACTCAGCACAGCCACCCGCACCCAACCCACACGAGACCTCTCCGATGTGCAGCTTGGTACACCCAATAGGGTCCTGCGAAGGTCCTGCATGCGTAGCTCATCCCTATCCCTTCCTGAGTGTCTCAGTCACTCGGAGTAGCATCGAGTCGCACTACTACATCACATCGGGTCACTCTCCTGGGTAGGGTCTCACTGCATAGGGTCTCACTGCATAGGGTCACATCGCATCGGGTCACATCGCATCAGGTCGTGTCACTCTCCCTGCTAGGGTCTCGCTCCATAGGGTCACATTGCATCAGGTCGCGATGCATAGGGTCGCGCTACATAGGGTCGCACTACATAGGGTTTGCTCTCTGCTTCTCTCCCTGTCACTTTAGCTTCTGCCTTTGTGTCCCTGAGCCCTTCCTCTTGCTTTAGCATCCCTGACAGCTGTCATTATGTTAGTATTACATTCCCTCTTAGCGCTGTCATCCTCTCTCCTTCTCTTCGGGTCGCTTGCACCCTTCCCCCTGGATTAGGCTTCAGTATATAGCCCTAGTCCTCACAAAAATAAGAAGTTTCTTTTCCGCCCACATCTGAGTGTCTAAGTGCGAGTCCTGTCGTTTCCGCTGTTCCCTATCGTTTTCTCTCGTGTCCTGCCGCTCTCTCTTCGTTTTCTGACGACCCTAGACAACCCTATTCAGTCCTCCGACAATTTCCGGTGGTTCCTGCTACTCTCAGCTCTCCCTAGCGCGTGTCTACATGCTCCAGGCAACCTCCCTGTTCCCTAGTCACGCACTCCCTGCGCATTTTTGCTGCGCTCCTCACCCCTACTCTGCTCTCAACTCCCAGAACCTCCGAGTGCGCTCCTGCGCTCTAGTCTCCTTAGCTCTCCTAGTCAAGCCAGACCAGGTCTCCTTGGGTGGACACCCATTTTCGCGCCTTCAAGGGACTCACCCCCTACAGCGGCTGGGCATCGAGAGTAGTAGTCCTGTAGTCCAGCATACTGCGATTAGCTACAAGACTTGTTGGTAGGGTACACACCTGTGCATTGTACGAGATAAGCTTCATAATGTAATGCAATGGACAATGTGATGTGATGCGATGCATTGATGTAGAGTACTTGTGATTTGAATCAAAGGGGGCAGAGTCGATGTAATGCGATGCGATGTATAACAAGTACAAAGTAATGTAACGCGACACGACAATGACTCATTGCCTCCGGTCGTCGAAATCATTTCCCATCCAATTTTGACAGACAAAATATTTGCAAAACCAATCATACCCGCTCACGTCTCAGCAAATCCGACACAGTTTTCACTGGGGCTTAATGTTGATATCAGCTCAATCTCAGCTATTCGTCAAGCTCGTTATCTGCAATCCTGGTCTCCTGTTGCCAAGTCTGGCAGCCTCCATCTGGCTTGGAAATATGCTCAGAACACTTCTGACTACCATCGCTTTGTCAATATGCTACATGTACCTCCCAGTGTATTTCAAGTCATCTTATCACTGATTGAGGATCACCCGGTCTTTTATAATCAATCAAACCAATCTCAGGAGTCTGTGGAGGTTCAATTGGGTGCTACCCTATATCAGTTGGGCAGATATGGCAATGGGGCCTCTCTTGAGGATGTTGCATGCTTTGCAGGATGCTCAGAGGGTGCTGTCAAGTTGTATAAAAAACGGTGCTTCACTGCCATTGAGTCCCTTCACAATGACTTTGTGTGCCTACCCACTGACAAGGAGAAAGAGGAAGAGAAGTGTTGGATTGATCAGCATGTTGGATTTAGAGGGACATGGTGAGAAGGTTGGGTTATGTATGATGGAACCATTGTAGTTCTGTATGCAAAACCTGGTCTCAATGGGGATGCATATTTTACCAGGAAGTCAAACTATGGGCTCAACCTACAGGTATGATTTTTACTTCATTTACCATATTGCATTAATCAAATTGCTAGATTGGAAATTTGCCATCAAATCTCCGCATTGTGGATTATTCTCATGGGTTGACAGGATCTGCTCATGATGCCTGGGCATTTGAGAATACAGGTGCAGCAAAATATCCTGACTGGTTCTTCAAGGGTGAAGAATTTGCCTGGGGTGACTCTGCCTACCCACTCACCTCTCGAACCATTCCTGTCCACAAAAAGCCAGCTTCACTTCTACCACAGAATGCTGCATTTGATCATGCAGTTGCCAACCTGCGTGTTCAATCGGAACATTGTATGGGAGTATTGAAGGGTAGATTTCAGTGCCTTCGTGGACTTCGAGTCACTATCAACTCCAATCGACAGCACATTGCAGCATGTCAGTGGATGACCATTGCAATAATTTTACACAACATTGTCATTGAAGTAGAGGGGGAAAAAGAAGGGGAATACTTCAGAGCTGGCCATAGTCAAGCAGAGGAGGAGGAAGATTGTGGTGCACAAAATGAGGGTGATGGAGAAGGCTTACCACAGCAGGGGGGTTTAAACCAAGATGGAGAGTCAAAGAGACAAAGGCTTATTGAGGAGTTATTGGCATTCAAAAATCAGTAGCTCAGTTACTACATCTAATCTGCTGCCAAAACATTTGATTCAAATGAAAGACAATTTAAATGAGTGACTACGGTCAGTGTAAGGAATGACTTGAAAATCAGAAGCAAAGATCATAGATGAAGTGAAAACTAAAAGTCTAAATCTTCATCCCAATCAGGAGAGTATTCCTGTGCTTTCTTGGCAGCCCGATGAGGGGCCTCATCACCATTGAGAAGAGCAATCTGTTCACGATACTGCTCAGCTGTCCAGATCCCCTCCTTGAATTCTGCCAAAAGAATCTCTCGAGTTTTGATATTCATCTCTTGACGAGCACGAGAATTCATGGCATCAAGATTAGCTCTAACCAATCAGATCAGTAAAGATGAAGAACAGGAAAGTGAAAATATACTTCTGAATCTCAAATAAAGTGTCTTCAATGGTACGCTTTTTTGAAACCTTCTGAATACGTTCCTTGGCCTTGGAAAGACACTCCTGAGAGAGTGAGGAAGGCTTTGGACCCTTCTTGGAGACTGGAGTCTGCATGTCTGGAAAAAAATTCTCCTTCTCCAAGGGGCTCTGAGAACCTCCAACATCACCAAATGTCCTCTGAGCCTGGGCATGGTTCAGCGCATCCTGTAGAGTTTGAATCTGACCAGTAATATCCTGCTGGGGCCCATCAATAGGCTGCATGTGCAGGGTCTTCTTCCCATGAGGGCCAACCCCTGTAGTCACTGCAATTGGGGTGACATTGGGACGAGCAACAAAAATCCTGTGGAGCTCTGGAAAAAATGGGAATTCCCTTATGATCTGGTCTACACAGAAATTAGTGACAAGATGTTCACAATGGCATCACATACCCCAAATATTTTTTGCCCCATCAGATGTGTTCTCATCGGGACCATCTGCACCAATGTAGAAATCACAATACTCCTCAGAATCAGAGGGCCCATCATTGTCCCCCTCTTCCCTGACACCATTCCCAGTGGTGCGAAGCTTGACTGCATGACACTTATATGTTTTTGTGAGACTGCATACATTAGACATGAAGCCCAGATATAAAAAAACACACTTACATCTCTAATTTACTCTTGACATGATCACCAGTAGCAGTGGGATCAATAAGGAAAAATTTGGGCAGGACAGTAGAGCCAATGCGCTTATAGACGCTTGCCTTTGACTCGCCAGAGGTGTTCTGGGAAGGTCAAAAGGCAGAAAAGCAAAGTAAAAGGTAAAACATACCTCATTCTTGTCCTTTTTACCATAGAGCACCTTGTAATTTGCAGGTTTACTGATTTTGGCAATCAGATTCCATACTTGTGCGTGGCTATTCTCACTCCAAGGTATTTCCGGCAGGAGGACCTTGATCTTCTTGCCAGTCATAGTAATAGGGGCCTTGGAAGGTGCTGAGAGAGATTGAAGTGAGGGAAGTGGTGGACACGGCCAGTAGCAATGGAAATGAGTGTAGGGGGGAAGGAATGAACAGTCGAAGCACCCGACACCTTGATGCAGCACAAACATGTGCCCTACACATTTTCTATGGCTATTTTCTGTATTCTTTTTGCAATTTTGTCTACTCGGAAATACATTTATGTCCTTATATGGTAGTCACATGAGACTGCGACTGTGACTGCGACTACTCTGAGCCTCCCTAATGAACACCAGTGATGATGTACAAAGGAACCACAAATCTCCACCTTGGAACTGTTACTATCTTCATTTGTATGTCCTTGCTGGCTGCCGCTGAATCTGGGCATGTAGGAAAGGTAGAAGCTAAGAAAAAATGAGGCCTTTCACATGGTGAGCATTATAGTTGCACTTAGAAATCGTCACGGACTGTTTTGACATGAGGATGAAGAAACACCACCTGGGCGTCACACTGTCCCCTATGTAAGATCCAGTGCACATCCTGTTGAAGTCGCATGTGCACAGACAGCGCTCCAGCTCCCTGAGTGTCGCTTTAACTAGCTTGACACTGTGGACCACAGTGAGCTCCTAGTTGAGCACCTGTATTGCCACAGGTGAAGTTTGTCGATGACTTGTGCTGTGAGTCAAAGTGAGGATTTGGGTTGGAGTAATAACCCAAACACAACACCAACAAAGGACTACAAATATATGCGAGTGGTGGTTTACCTCCGCGGTGTCCAGAGAGGATGTGCTGAGGAGGGGGGAAGGGGATCTACACCAACAGGGTGATGCAGACAGTGATGCAGGATACTCCTGGGGTACAGGAGTAATAGATGACAAAGGGGATAGGGGTCTGGACTCTTCCTAAAGCCTAGGAAGTGTCAAAGCGGGGATTGGGTTGACTGAGACTGAAACAGCAATACTACACCTAGAGATGGGTGCAGCAAGGGGACAAGGGGGCTCCTGACATCCAGAAGCAATGAGAGATGAAGGATTGACTGGCTAGACTCCGCTTGAGCCTAGAGAAATACTTGGACTTGAATGGATTGAATAGACTTGAGATATCAGAGCCTTTAGACCTTCACTGAAGCCTACAAGACCCAAAGAGCTGAGGGGATACTGACTGAGAGAGTCTGAGAGAGGGATAATTTCATGCAATTGGGTCTTTTTTCACTGGGCTGAGCCCAGGGGTTTAAATACATGGGGGGGCACAGCATTAAAGTACAAAAAGAGAAGGGAGTAAGCAGAATTCATCAAGGATTGGTAAGAGCTTTGTAAGGGGTTTGTAAGCGATCAGTAAGCAAGGGATAAGCAGGAATGAGTAAGCATAGGGAGCATGAATAAGCTGCTGAGTAAAGGAATGAGTAAGCTGCATGACAAGATT
>Ga0307518_10001417_pt1 | contig 17836 bp, 11 predicted proteins | sample 25_EM_MG_FD_203889 | JGI IMG/M metagenome (GOLD analysis project Ga0307518, IMG submission 203889) | Populus trichocarpa ectomycorrhiza microbial communities from riparian zone in the Pacific Northwest, United States - 25_EM | ecosystem: Host-associated > Plants > Roots > Unclassified | place...
AGGAAAATGAACTTTTCCCATGTTGATCATGCAGTTTACCTAGATCTTACAGCAAAAACCAAAGGGATTGCTGCAGCCGAGAATTATTTTGACAACCTCCCACCATCTGTGCACAATCATGTTACTTATTCAACCCTTCTGAACTGTTACTGCAAGGAACTTATGTCTGAAAAGGCACTGACTCTTTTTGAAAAAATGGACAAAATGAAGCTTCTTTCAACTTCTATGCCTTTTAGCAATCTCATGACCCTGCATATGAGATTGGGCCAACCTGAGAAGGTGCTCGACATAGTACAGGAGATGAAGCAGAGGGGCGTATCTCCTGGCACCTTCACTTATAATATCTGGATGCAGAGCTATGGATGTTCGAACGATTTTGAGGGAGTACAGAGAGTTCTAGATGAGATGAAAATGGATGGCAAAGAGAACTTTTCTTGGACTACATACAGTAACCTCGCTACAATCTATGTCAAGGCTGGACTTTTTGACAAAGCTGAATCAGCTCTTAGAAAATTAGAGGAGCAGATAGAATGTGGACGCGATTGTGATTTTCAGAAAAAACGCAGACATGATGCTGACCGTGAAGCTTATCATTTTCTGATTTCCCTTTATGCTGGCACTTCTAATCTAAGTGAGGTCCATCGGGTGTGGAATTCACTGAAGTCAAGCTTCCGCACAACAACCAATATTAGTTATCTTAACGTGCTCCAGGCTCTTGCTAAATTAAAAGATGTCGAGGGTCTACTGAAGTGTTTCAAGGAGTGGGAGTCCAGTTGCCACAGTTATGATATGAGGTTGGCAAATGTCGCTATAAGAGCCTGCCTAGAGCATGATATGTATGAAGAAGCAGCGTCAATATTTGATGAAGCTCTTAAGAGGACCAAAGGACTATTCTTTAAGGCCCGGGAGATGTTCATGGTTTTCTTCTTGAAGAACCATCAACCGGATTTGGCTCTGAAGCACATGAAAGCGGCGTTTTCCGAAGCCAAGGAGATTGAATGGCAACCAGATCAGAAAACAGGAAGTGCTTTTCTGAATTATTTTGAAGATGGGAAAGATGTTGATGGTGCTGAGAGACTATGCAAGATATGGAAGCAGAGTAATCGTCTGAAATCTAATGCTTACATTTTGCTGCTAAAGACTTACATAGCTGCTGGCAGATTGGCTCCAGAGATGCGGCAGAGGTTGGAAGAAGATAATATTGAAATAAACCCTGAGCTCGAGAACTTGCTTGAAAGGGTCTCCCCTAAGTAGGCTTAGTTCAGAGAAGCCAGAAGTAAGAAATGGCTAGAATTAGCCATTTATGTAAACATTGAATCAGATTTTATAGATGCTTCCCGTGACTAACAATTTGAAACCTCCGAGAGATAATGTAATTGATATTAAAGGTATCCATTTGTTAGGCATTTCAAATGACTCCCAATCTTATTGCAGGAACAATACCCAATTGATGTGGTTAAAACAAATTGTCTAGTCCAGTCTAAAACACACTAAACATAAAACAAGATAATTATTTATCTATTCCAGTTTTATCTAGTCCAATCAATATTATCTAGCATACAATAAACTACTGTAAATAAACTACCTTACAGTTGATTGAAGGTGTCTTGGATTGGAATAGAGGCTGAAAAATATCACAATATATGATTCATAACTGAACACTCAAGCCTCTGAAAAATTATGTCAGAATGAATTTAAATCAAGGTTTAAATTTTATCTTGGAATCAAATAACTACCAATTACATATTTGATATTTGATTTCCTACCTTCCGGATATATATATATAACCCCTTCTAACTACTGATTTTGAATTTAATAGCGTGGATTTTTCAAACAATACCTATCATGTTGTCAATAAGATGAGTTCAATGCGGCAAAATAAGAGTCTTCAATTGTCCCATCCTTTATTCATCGTAAAATTTGTACCATCCAGCCTGAGAAATAAAATCACCAGAACAGAATTGGCTCAGTATTCACGCAAATTTAAACAGCTTGATTCTCAGCAGGTCTCCATATCATGGTTGTGCCCTCTAATGGGATGACTCATCCCAAAATGCACCACTGTCCCTATGGCAAATTTGAGTGGTAAAAGACAATCCGGAATAGAGGACTAAGGCAGCATGGAAAAGCTTCGGATTAGCACAGCAGCTTTTAGATTTTCTGCCTCCAAGTCACATCAATGATCCCAGCATGAGATCTAGGTATGTTCTCTTCAATTTCCTGACAAACATTAAAAACTACAATCAACATTGACCACAAATAAAACTCTTACAACTGAAGGTCTTGCATGAATCAGTAACAAAGTAATTTTTCAAAAAATCATCCAACAGATAATCCATCTGTTTCTGGGCTCTACAGGAGCAATTAGCCCCCCACAGTAGTATCTTCAAAATATTGGTCACTACAACTTAGTAAAGTTTCCCGGTGGTATAATGCTTGTTTGGTGAAAAAAGAAGATGCTGGTATAAATTCCCAAAAGACAAGTCATGACAACCAAAAGGATGTTGAAGTCCGTTACCTGAACAATATCTTCTCCTCGGTCATCATGCTTTGTCTTGGAAGCTCCAAACATGAATGCCTCACGTTTCAAACTGATCAAAGAATAACAAATAAACTTAACACCTCAAAAGTTTCGGGAAACAGGCTGTTGAACCATTGAATGAAGAAAAACGAAAGAAAATAAAATTCAAGCTAGTAACCACGTATCAAGTTGACTATAATGCTTCCCTCTCAAAGTCCAGTCTTCTGTATCCCCAAGAAGACCACCATCCCCTGCTTGAATTACATAATGCTTCATTACACGATGGAAAAGGCATCCCCTTGAAGTGCCCCTTTTCGCTGCAAAACCAATTAAATCAGAGGTCTGAAACCAGTTTTTTGTTCCAAAAAGTTGTTTATGCGCCAGTATTAGATAAAACAAACTATAAAGAAAAGAGAAGAAGATTTCTGATAGAAAATTAACTATCACAAACAATTTCTAATTTGGAGAAAATGTACATTTTTATCCCGAAGTTGCATTGTGGAGTAGGGACCATCAAGTTTATACCATATACTCCAAACCTCAACCAAATGGCTTGTCGATGTATCTACTTCATAAATAAAAATATGAACAATTAAACCATAATTACATCATGAGACTATAGACACATTATCAAGCATTCTGTAGCAGGATACCTTAAAAAGCTGTCTTAAATTTCCTTTGGCATAACCGAACCCTCCAAGTTGTCCTACATCACCTTGCAATTCCTTCCATCCCAAACCCCAAAGCATGAACAAAGAGCCAAAAAAATTGACCATTGTGATTTTCAACAGGAATACCAAGCATTACGATTACCCGGCTCTAGAAAATAATAATAACAGACAGAATCCATAAAAAGAAAAGCCTAGAGAAAGCTGGTGAAAGAGCAACCAGGCTGCACCTTGATATGATGGTACAAATACTTATAACAAAGAAACCATATCACAAAGCCACGCAGTGCTTCCATATTACGGTAGGCGTTCAAGATGGCACGAGAAAAATACTCGTAAAAAAAATAGTCCTATGCTCAGTCTCCCAAGTACAAAGTGAATTTCCCAAGTTACGTTCTAACTTTCAAGTTGGATGCTTAACCCTCTTAAAGCATAGATGAGTTCCTTATGGAATAATTCAAATGCAAGTGCCTCAGCTAAGATGCCTATTGATGAAACCTTATGCATAGATCCAATAAAGAACCTTGTAAGCTTTCAAACTTTACAAATAGGTCTCTCAGTATAATATTTTAAAGAAAAAACTACTTTAACACTCCAGATACTCTGATACTCTAGACATTTGAGCACGATAATACTTTGCCTCCATCTGTTTAAAAATTACATTTTACTTACTGAGCCAATATCAAATTCAGATTTTGATGAAAAGCTTAAAATATGTCTGACTTCTTCTTCTTTTTTTGCCTTCTTCCTTTTTCTTTTTCCCCTTTCTTCTCCTTTTGCTTCTTTCTCCTCTCTCTCTTCGTCTCTTTTCTCTCCCTAAACATCTCCTCTCTTCTCTTTTCTCTCTTGAAAACAATCATCCCTTCTCTCTCTTCAAAACAATTTCTGAATAATAGAACAAATATATTGAAACTCTCTCTTTCATAGGGCAATATAGATCCAAGATTGAAATTCCAAATTCAAATATTGCACCTTAATTCATTTTTTGTTAGAAAAAAAGAAGATGCATAAATTATGAAAGAACTTTGGATATTAAGAACCTGTTTGGTTACGTGAGAGCGTCCACGTTTCCTGCGGTTCTATTGTTTCAAGCTGTTTGGTTAACAGTTACCCATATTTTCAAACTTCATAGGGCCCACACAAATTACGTTCCAAACGCAGGATAAGCAAAAGTAACTCGCAGTTGCTTTTGCCGTGGCTACTGTTCAGAAAACGCTGCAACATTTACCACAAAATTAATTAGCCCTATCTGTCCTCAACATCACGGTCGTTTTTCTTGTGTTTGTACTTTATATGCTTGTAAATAGTCTTCGTTCACAGGTCTCATAGTGACATATAAGCTTTCTTTTATAGAATATAAACTGAAGGTTTTCTTTGTCTAAACTTCTGCCAATTGTAATGCTCTATATATCACATATTAATATATTATCATTATCTTCATTGGCATTAAAATTGAAGAAATATTTGTAATACCAGGCAATGCAAACATTGGCTTGCATTCGTGATGACATTAAAGTTGTTGCATTTAATTGATAGTCATCCTGATTTCGATCCTTCAGGTACTTTTCCCGATGTCGTTTCACAATCACAAACAACTGGACACCAGAGGGCATCGCGTATGGATTATATTCGTGATGGCATTGCAAATAGTTTGATGGGACAATAATATTTAATTGTAATAACAAATCACGCTTTTATTATTTTACCGGTATTTATGTGGATAAAATGTTTTATTTTCTCTTAACACAAAGAATTATTTTATTTATGTCCTTTTTCATCATTTTGGGTACAAAAGCAACCGCAACCATAGGTTTAACCAAACATGTTTTTAACAACAATAAAGTCAAACCACACTTTTAACCAAACAAACACTCAAAATATATACACAAATCACAGAAAAAGTGTTTTTTTAAAAAATCACTTTTTTCCAACCGCAACCACAACAATTACAGCAAAAACAAACACACTCTAAATCAATTATAATGATATTTTTGTAATATTTTTGAAATTTTTCATAGATTAAGTTCGCTCACACCTCACTTGTAAAGTATTATCAACTATATAAATAGTAGAATGTAAAGTGGAACTTTTGAAAATAAGTGACAAAATATTATATGATGATGTTCAAATGTGAGGAGGGTTCCTACTTTTAAACAAAAGGCAAATTTCAGGACCATTGATGACATCGACTATAAGAAGAGCTATTCATGAATCTAAAAACTAGAATATTGCCACTCCATATTTGACAATAGCACTCGCTCAATGGTGCCATTACAAGTTTAAATGGCACTACAGAGTGGGAGTGCTATTATAACAATGAGTAGCATCATCATCACCAGCAGGAACAGTGGTCGCAACTAAGCTGAAACTCATTGACAATGCCATGAAAAACAACGCTGAATCTCCAAGTAAGAACCAGGCACCTATCAATCTAGGTTTTTTACCGGTCTTTCAAAACATACAGCCAGAGTTGTCCAGTTTACCAATATAACTGAGTGAGAAGCATGTTAACTCAGAGCTAGCAAGAATAAAATCTGACCTAACTAAAGATTCCAACTAGCCAAATGAAAACAAAGTTATTTTGTGCATTCTTAAAAAAAGGCTCTTTAGGTGCATTTCTTCTAGAGAAAATAAATGTCTAATGTATGTACACCCAGCGGGCATGTTTCATTCATTTTAGGCAAGGAGTTCATTACAGTGCACTACATATCGTCATCTGATGCTACGAAGAAAATTCCAGTGTACTGTTTATTCCAAAGTGAAGGCTATACTGGACTCTATAAGGATAAGCTTTGCAAAACCTTTCGACAAAACAAAGTAGAAAAGTTAAATCGCTCAGCATACAGAGACATACTGCATATCCAGGGAGATCATATTTCTTTGAATCAACAAAAGCATGACCATCCTACAGCAGACAAAACCGGGCAAAATTAGAGTCTGGCAGATTAAAATCAAGCTCTTGCATAAAAATTCTGAAACGCGTGCATCAACATGCAAAGTCAGCCAATCTTGCATTATCGTTTTTACAACAATTTACAAATGATTATGTCGTAAATACCAGTCAAAAATCTGGGATTTAAAGGCCATTATCCAATCATGATCCCACCCCCAAGTAAGGTTCTTTGAGGTAAGAGTAAGAAACAAACCTTCCACATCTTTAACATGAGGCGGCTGCTCTCAAGGCTCAGACCAACACCATTACAGTAGCAAGCCCAAGAACTTTACCATGCCACAAGAATGGTCCCTATATATTTCAAACTTATATAGAAACATAGGTAGTAGAGGGGAATAAAAAAAGAAGACCACGGTAACCATCAAAACAAAAGGTTCTCTACAAAATGTACCCCAAAACCCGATTCAACATTTTCAGTCTGCACACTTGACCTAAACACAAGCCTCAAATACCTTCATTTCCATACAAATAGATACAGGCATTTACCACCTGAGAATTCCCTCAATTAGTAAAACACGCCGAGTATAATAACAGCCAAAGAGAGAGATGCATAATCCAAGTTGACAATCAACACACAATAAACTTGCATCTCCACAATGAGAAATATTTTAAAAAATACAGATCCCGATCCAGCTAGTTTGGCGCATCCAAACTATAAAATTAAGCATAATTTATTACAACACAAAGGATTAAGAATCAATCTGAGGACTTGACAGACCTTAGCGACCAGTGTTTATAGATAGAATACAAGAAAAATAAAGTCAAGAGAAGAATGAGGCAGTATGAAACAATAGCAGTGACGCTCATTCGACTCGGCGCTTTCTTCTTTTTGCTCTGTTGTAAGAGATCTTGAGGTTTGATCCTTGCCATCTTCAACTCCCTATACTCCAAATCGCCACAGGTTGGTTTTGTATATATTTACTGAAAATAAGCAGACTATAGATAAATATTTTCTTTATAAAAAAAAAAAGGCAACTATTTAACTTGGATTTTAAAATTGAAACTATTTTCTTCTTCTTTTTTCATCATGGATTGGTGGTAACTAAGATCTAAAGAGATTCATACTATTTTATTTTATTTTATTTTGAAATAAAAGATTGAAACCATTATGAAAATAATTTAATAAAAAAAATTGAATATATATATATAGAGAGAGAGAGAGAGATAAGCGGTACCTGTTTGAGAGGTGAATTCTCTCTGCTTTCTAAAAGATGCTCGATTTGGTTTTGAAGTTTTGTTTCAAAGTCTCGGTATTTATTTGAGCCACCAAGCAAAGCAAGAGAGGCTCTGATTGGGCCAAGCTAGGAGATGGGCCTGGTTTAATTAATTGTACATGAGCCCGGAATGTTGATCTGTGGTGCGTGACTTTCGAGTTTGGTCTTGTGACTCTGACTCGAACTCTATAGTGTCCTCACGGATTTCTTGCTATGAAGCTGCAAGATGTTGCAGTATCATACCTGATGGGCAAATTAAAAGAGTTGCTGGTATAACTTTTGGAAGTTTGCCAGGCTTCATGTTTGCTACTTGGTTTAAGCTGGATACACGGGATTATAAGAAGGGTGTGATTGCGATAGTTTTTCAAAATATTTTTTATTCGAAAATATATCAAAATAATATTTTTTATTTTTAATATGATCTCATCAAAACAATTCAAAATGCATAAAAACAAAATTATTTTTTTAAAAAAAATTGAATTTTAGCAAACCTTCTCCCAAACAGGAGAGGTTTAACTGCAATGCAGAAACTGAACTGGAACCGGTAGTTCACCGTCGGGCAGTGGACATCTATTGATGAAAACAACACCGTGATGACCAGTATGTTACTCCAGTAAAATTCTCTCTGTTACCTATAGTTAAGCTAGAGAACAAGATTTATGCATCTTTATGGATATGAAAAACCCACCGGCGGCACCATCTCACAAGAATACCACATCTTCTTCTTCTTGTTCCAGGACTACAGTGGCAAGGGCGAGTCTATATGCAGAAGATCTCAGGTTCCTAACAAGGACATATATTTCCTTCTTCCTTTGCTTCACAGGCATCCCAATCCACTGCTCCTCCCTAAGCTGAGCTAGTAAAACTGCCTCACAAAAAGCCTCAGCCACTAGCTTCTTGCTGCAAGCAAGGTACGAATCTGAGTTAACCACCACAGACAAAACTGCACATTTTATGGAAGAGAAATGTCAATAGATGTGCTGCACAAGAGCTTATCATACTAACCTCCCTCGAACAAATCCAGCAGTGACAAAACCAATAGGCCATCTATGAGATTCTCTTACCACAGGGTCCTGCGGTATCCAGAGTTCCCACTTACTAGAAGGTAGCTCTTTGAAATATGAACCCACAGATGACCGGGAAATTTGAAGTCCACCTTCATTATTTTCTGAACTGCAGCATACAAAAGAAGTGGATGATATTAGCTCACAAGTGTGATGCGCCTTAAGAAATGCCAAACAAGGACTAGTGTTATTTCTCAAGAATTATATCCTTCATGGAGTCAACTTGCTCCATTGGTTCAACATAGATACTAATAAATATTCTTGAAGCTTCACAAATATCTTTAAATCATCTTTTCCAATTATAAATCCACCATTTGTGATACAAAGCTCAAAGAATGATGATGAAATTGTTGATGTCAAAGAGAGTAAAGCAGTTATCATCAGTGAGAAAAGGGAAAAGATGAGAAAAGTTTTGTTAAAATACCTAGAAATCCACATGGATAAATCATTTGGACCGGGAGCGCAAACAACTGCTCCTTCTTCAAAAAAACCTTCCTTGTATGCATGTAGAAGAACTCTAATGAAACACAATCTACGGTTAGAAGTGATTTGGTGGGCACTACATTGACCTTTACTGAGGATGCTTTCATCCTTTATAAACTCTGAAAGCCTTGTCTTCTTATTTGGAATGTGAGGAAACAAAAGCAAATGACTGGCATGGATTTCACTCAAGAAATCAATCAGTATACTGGATGTCCGTCCTACAAATCCATCAAATGAATTACAATGACCAGTGGCTACTGTTTTTGCACAATCCCCATCTTCTGAGCTCAATAATGAATTGTCATCAATGTTATCTTTTCGACCAGAAATTTGAGGATCTTGAACTATAGCAGATCCTTTATCAAGAGCAAGACGGACACTATTCCATGGGAAAGGCATGGGAACTTTCAGAGGTCTTACAGAAGGAGGTAGTCGTTCCACTTTGTGGTCAAGGGCAGCCCTTTCGTTCACCATAAAAGATAAGTGCGCATTACAATCAGGAAAATCAGAAGGAAATTGTGGCAGCCCAACCTGCAAAGGCTAGAAAATTAGCATGCATGGTTTTGCAACATTGTATGGAAAACTGTACAGTTGTCAACTATGCATACTTCACAAGCAATCCATCGCTTTTCTCTCAGACCTATTGCATGTGCTCCTTTGGAGATGAAAGGAATCCAGAAGACCCTAACCCAGCTTAAGGGAAGTATAACAGACCATCTGAAAGAAAAGGAAGTGCTTATCAGATTCTAATAAGGTCTTAAAGCCCATTCACATAAAAAGGCCATGACAGCATATATTTAGAGATGGCAAAGGTAAAAGGCAATGAGCAAGTAAATCTTATATATTCAGATGTAATTAATGGCAGAGTAGAGAATAAATTTTTTTTAATGATGAGAGCAAGTTCCAAATTGCTTTATCTGAATGGTGTAATTAAGCTATCACAAACCACTTCACAATCTAATCCTGTGTAAAATATTTGCAATTCATTCCAACCTCTCTTGTCGAAAGTGATTCTGATTTGGCCCATGAAGGCATAAACAAGATAAAACTTGAACTACTTTGGCCCTGGGCTTCGATTCAGGGGGCAAAGAGTTGGGCAGGGATAGGAATAAGCTCCTATAGGTTCAAAGTGTGAATTGATGATAAAATACATGAACAAACTCACTGAATAGGGTCAGCCAAGCAGACTTGATGGAATCCATTATAATTAATGGCAATATCAAGGGCAATTTTCTCAATGTATGCATGGGATTTTTTCAGTGCACAGCTTTAGGGATTTAAAATTGTCCCAAAATATAACCGAGATGGGAAAAAGGAGCAAGGAAAAATAAGGGACAGGTTGGGACTCCATTTGGGGGGGGGGGGTGAATTTAATTCCTTAATTCATGACTACTCTGGCACAACAATAACATCAGAATAACAATTTAAAAAGACAACTACCACCAAAAACTTCTCATCATCTTAAGCATTTCTTCATTCTGCTTTGTTCTTAAAAACAAGTGAGCAATTTGATTCTTACTTGCAGGTTACATCTACAGCGATACTTAGCTCACAAGATACCACTTAGAAGGTATCCATATTTGGGAAAAAATACCAAGGTAAAAAAGTGGTACATGAATATGTCCAACCTAGGTTTCAAGGCATAAACTGCAGAAATTAACATAATTGGAACTATGCCAAATGGAAGAATGAACCTGGAAAGTGGAATTACCGCATCAGTGAGTCCATTCCGTTACTGTTTGTAAGAAGCAGAATAGGGCAAGATGTTGAACCCTGCACCTTAGTTGAAGTATTTGGTGTCCTTGATTTACAACCATCAAGGCAGATAAAATCCAAACGCAAATGATGCCTTTCCCAGCAAAGAACATTCTCTTCCACTGGGGGAGTTACTCTGCTGCTTGCATCCCACAAACTCCTATTGTCAGGGACACTGCTACTCCTTTCAGGTTCTGAAAGCGATGAATGAGGATGTTTTTCACCATTTCCAAAATTTACGGTTAAGGCATCATGCTCTTTTGCTTCATCTTCTGGAACATTATTGAGTACACTAGTAGGGGTTGGCTTGGGAATGTCAGCAATATTTACAGGCAGTGAACGAGGATCCTTGACAGCAAGAGATAAAACTGAACAAGGAGAAATGTTCTTGCTTTGAAATATAGATTTCTTCAACTCAGAGTCACCATCAACTTCCAAAACAGAGCAGTTCCTCAATTGCCAAGAATTATCTGAATTACTGCACACGATAAGCACCTTTAACCATTTTTTACTTTTTATCTTGATTCAAAATAATCTAATTGTACTTTTGAGTTGCTCACCAAGAAAAAGGATGTAATGTCTTTTGTAAAAGTTCCGATGCCTGTGATCCCATTACTTCTAACTTTGCAAGCTGGCCTTCGAGTGACAAACAATTGATCAAAATGCCACTCTCATTCATCTGTAGAGAAAAAAAACAGGAAGTTAAGAAGTTAGCATATTAAGAGCACATTAACAAAGCCTTTTTTTTACAGAACCTTATATTCTTCATCCACTAAATGTTTAGAATGATAAGCTGCATCCCAAAGAAACATAGTTTTCCAGTTTAATATATAAAATAAATAAAAAACAGACAAACAGACACAATTTTTACCAAAAATCAGTGAGCTCAAAGGAAAAAGGGTTCCTAAAATCCTTTTGAGGCAGGGTGGTCAAGCCACCAGATAGATATATAATAGGTTTGGCCAGAATGTCACTAAAACACGCAATTTCCTCATGAGAACAGAAGATAGACCATGTACCTGTTTCTGACAAGCGAATTTCAGAGCATCATATCCCTCGCTAAAAGCTGATGCATGTATCCACACCCAAAGTTGACGATGGGAAGAACAAGCATCAGAGATTTGAGTTTCATTACATCCACCAGAAATATGTTCGTTATTGCCATTTTCTCTATTGCGAAGACAAGAAGGTCGCCACATATAGTTCACAGGAGCTATCGGCTGAGAAACAGGTGCTCCAGCATGATGCAGCTGAGAAAAAATCAAAGAGTTTATATATCCCAATACTTAAGCTATCCTTGTTTCACAATGGTTTGCAATGGGCTAACCTACCATAGCAGTGCCATAGATAACACCAGTAAGAATAGACTTGGCAATATCGCGAGATTGAGCTGATGGAGAAGGCACTAGTACCATATTTAGAATTGAAATTAATGACTCCTGGAGATCACACAACGTATCATCTCTATTTAGATTATGAATTCAACAATGGAGGAATAAAAAATGCGCCACAAAGCTTGATATAGACAATGCTTATTCTCTAACATGTAATGTGGCAAACAAATAAAAAATATTTTGCTAACTTGACAGAAAAGTGAATGCCTGCCTCTGGACCCTTCAACTGGACAGCGGTATGGTAGCTTGCATCATGCACAACCGCTCCGTCTCTGTACCACTTCAATAGAGCCCTGGATCCCCTCCCTCTGCACCACACGAAATACATCATTAATTATTAACTAATTCCCAAAATAATCAGAATAAGTTAGCCTTACTTCCTAATTACCTGCCGTGCAAACCAAGAGGAAGGTGAAATCCCCAAAGCTTAGTCATTGTAAAACGTTTGGCATGCCAGACGTGAGTTCTCAATCTCCTGGTGCCATCGCCGGAAGTAGCAAAACCAGATTCTGGATTCTTTTTCAGCTCAATTCTCCTGCGAACTCGGCGAGGGACTTTCCTTGGCTCTTTATTTTCTGAAGCCGAAGACAGGTCATCATTGGCTTTACCGAGGAGGCCTAAATTACGTCTTTTTCGATGTCTCTTTTTCGCAGCTTGATTTTCATAAGCAGTGGTTCTTCTTCTCTTGTTTCTTTGAGACCGGAAATTGTTGTTTAGCCGGTTTGATACGATTGAGTGAAGACTCTCCAGTTCAGATGCCCGGGTTTCTGCAAATTTTTGAACATTGATTTTTCTAGGTGGAGCTGTTGATACTTTAGATTTTTTGCTTCCATCAACAGCCATTGCAGCCTGATTCCCGACAAATAACCTATCTCCCTGCCTGCTACTGTAAGCTTTGGATTGATTATAGTTTGGCTAGCTGTGGTCTTTAGGGTTGGGTTAGCCACTGGTGGTGTTAGAGCGCGCGGCACCTGGACAAAACGAGGAGATGAGCAGAACAAGACTCCCCGTTTGTTTTCTGTGTAAATCTAAAACGCTACCGTTTACTTTTTTCTGTTTAAATCTTAAACGCCGCCGTCTGCACCGTTTCTCCCAGTGGGCAACTTAACACTACTTGCTCTTTTAAGAGTGTATTTTGCAGTGTAGTACGGTTGTATTTTGATTGAAAAATTATTTTTAATTGTAACTAGTTAAATAAAATATATGTTAAATAAAAATTATGGTTAAAATTATTATTGATAAAAGGCAGTTTAAATTATAGTTATTAATCTCGATCTAGATGTTGACCTGGCCAAAGAATCAGGTATTGGGTCACACTAGTTGACCCTAAATAACCTGGAAAGATTAAAAAAAATATTTGAAATTTTAATATTTAACGTGAAAACGATAAGAAACAATCAATGTGAATATGAATTATATATGTTATAAATAATAAATTTTAAAAGATTATTTTAAAAAAAAATATTTCATATTGGAAAGATATTTTTTTATTCTTTTAAGTTGAAATATTTAAATCAAAAATATTTTTTATCCCATGTTGAAAAAATACAATTTTCTTCTTGTATACATAAAATATATATTAATGAGCTTTCAATCTCACATTGGAAAAATAAAATATTTTTCTAGTGTTTATATAATGAATTTTAATACGGGTTAGTAATCAACAAGAAAATGGTGGTAGGCTCGCGCATATAAGGTTAGATTGAGTAAGAGAAAAATCTTTCTTTAAATTTTTCTTATGTAATTACCTTTTGGTGGTTTAGGAAATTTTATATTAGGATTATCAATAGTCTCCAAAAAAAATACATGTATCATGTGCATCGCTTTCTCATCCTGCCAAAACAAATGTAAATTGCATATCAAAGCAACATGCAGTCATTATGTTTTGTATTGGTACACCTTTTCTAGTGATAAATGAAATTTGATTTTCTTAAGATATGTAAGCATGCATATATGTTTCATCAATCGCATCAATGCAATTCTACATGAAAAACAATAAATATCAAATTGAAAATAATTAATAACATTTTGAAAATAATTTATATTCGACACTAATGATTAAGAACGATATTTGCGTTACCGTGAAATGAGGCATACATTTTGGATTCATCACAATTTCTCATGAAGTGTTTCTAAATTCAGTGTCTTTTAATGTTATGACATTTATAACAACAAATATATCATTTTTAAGATTTTATTAAAACATTTACTAACAAACTTCCTAAACTTCCCTATTTAAAGCACCTATTGTTATTGTACAGAGAAATGTGGTCACATTTTCAATAACATTCATTCTTCTTGAAGTTTTTAACCCATACTTTGTTTTTAAATCATAGTATAGGCTCATTAATATTATTGTATCCATTCTAAACATGTAGACACATCATTTCCAATGTCCTTTTAAAATTTCAATCAACCATATCATACATGTGTTGCATGAAAACAATACATGGTTTTTTATGCATATAATTAACATAATATATGTTTAAAACTCTAATTACGCATACAAGTATTTTTTAGGATCAAATTGTCGCTTCCAAAACAATTCACCATCCTCACCACTATCATACTTGTGATTTTGAATATGAGCTTTTATATATAAATATTTCTAATACTAACAGTAGTTTATCAATACTTTAAAATTGTAAATGTCATAATAAAGTTATTATTGCTTTATATAGAATATAGCAAAAACTGAATAATAAGACTCAAACAATAAAATATTAGGTGCAAGGTTCAGTTAATAATCACTGCATAACAAGGCTAAATTAAAGCTACTTTAAATGGCATCGTTTAACAGAGAACATAATGCAAGGAAAACAAGGATGGCCTTATATTAACTTACGACTCTCTCATGGCCACCTTTCAACAAAATAATAATTGAGCTTCAAATAATAAGAATTCATAAAAAATCACAAACTATTTTCGGTCATAAAATTTGTTTATGAAAAAGGTGAATAAATAACCTATTAAGCCAGTAAACTAGTCAAAATTTTGCTAATGTGCATAAGCAATTGATTTTAAGAAATGTTGTTAATGAGAAATGAAAATACTAATAATATATTGTGCTAATATGTTTGAGCAAATTTCATGATTCATAAAAAACCAACAACATTTATTCACACAAATATCCTAAGAAATCATATAGACAACATGAAATTCATAATCAATGAGCATTTATTGCCTTACATGGATGATTTCAATGAGATTAGGATATTAAATATTAAAAACATGTTAAATATTCAACTAAACCAAATATCCTTAACATAATAAGCCTCATTAACAACTAGAACCAAAACAAATGCTTTTAGGAAGTGACCTTCCTACTATAAGTTCACATCATAATTTCTAAAACTAGATTAACACAAGATATAAAGGCAGTTACCAACACTAGACAGAATTTAAATGACTCCTTACAATAATTCTAGACAACTATAAACAAGACATGATATTTTACGATCATTCTCTATTACATTAATCTTTAATCTTCTACCTCTTCCACAACAAGTAGTAGCAATCACATTAAAGTTAACTCGTTAAATCTGTGACTCGAACCATGAAATCAATCGGCTTCAAATTTTTTTTCTTAAATTTATATTCAACCTTAAAAAAAAAAACTCATGACCCAGGCCATAAACTTAATCGGGTTCAATATTTTTTTCCCATTAAATTTATAGCAAATGTTAAACAAAAAACACAAACAAAGTGAACAGTGTCGCCCACAGTAAAACATGTGGGGTACACTCATACCATGTACTCAACTGAGTTTAATATTTTTTTTCCTTAAATTTATATTCAACCTTAAAAATAAAAACTCGTGACCTAGAACATGAACTCAATTGCGTTCAATATTGTTTTCCCTTTAAATTTATAACAAACATTAAAAACAAAAGTGAATAGTATAATCCACTGTAAAATATGAGGGGGTGAATAGTGCGACTGCACAGTATTCACCCCCATATGTTTTAGTTTATTTAGTAATAAATTATTATATATTATTATATAGGTATATAAGGGGAAAATGCGAAAAACATTATGAACTTGCACAGTGTTTTTCCCTTTAGTAATAAATTATTATTATTATTATTATTATAGGCACTAGATTGATGGCTCGCGCTTTGCCGTAAGCCAAGTCAATTTCTTTGCAGCTAAAAAAAATGATGTCAAATGTTATCCTTGTATTTTAAACAACGAAACAAATTGATGACTTAACATAATAGAAAGAGAACTAAAAATAATAATGATCGTCAAACTCCACGAATCAAACTGTAGAATGATGAAATCGAGAAAAAAATCCATGAAAAAAAAAGTCTTAAAAAACAAAACATTAGCAAAACCAAGTGAGGTCATCAAAATTCACGAGTGGTATAATATCAAATCTTAAATATAAAAAATATTGAATTGAAATGCAAAATCAAAAAGAAAAATTAGTTCACAAAAGTATCCAAAACATAAAAAAAAATAAAGGAAATCAATTTTCAACGAACTTAATGATGATGGATGAAATTTTTAAAAATAACTAAAAATAATTGAAACTAACCCAGTCCAACCTTCAAAATTTGTGACACAAATCATAAGGCCAAATCACAACGTAAAAGGAAAACAAAAAAAAATAACAATATAAAATTCTAAACCAACCAAAATAATTAGGGATAAACATGAAAAAACAATTTAAAAAATATAGATTTGAAAAGAAAGAGAACCAAATAAAATCAAATTCATAAAAGAATCTAAAACATATAAAAAAAGGAAATCAATTTTCAACGAACTCAATGATGATATATGAAAATTTTAAAAATAATTAAAAATGACTGAAGCGAAGTCGATCAAACCTTCAAAATTTGTGACACAAATCATGAGGCCGGATCATAATGTAAAAGGCAAAAAAAATTAACAATGTAAAATTCTAAACCAGCCACAATAATTAGGGATAAACATGAAAAAACAAATTAAAAAAAGGAATTTAAAAAATATAGATTTGAAAAGAAAGAGAACCAAATTTGACACAAAAAGAAAAAAAACAAATCATAAGGGATGAAATTGAAAAACAATTTCAATTAAGAAAAAGGATAAGAACAATTAAAAGTAACAATTAAAAGAATAAAGACCATAATTAATATAAAAATAAAATGTCAAAAGTTGAAATTCAAAGACAAATTAATTCAATAAAGGATTCAAGACCAAAAACATCATAATTAAAAGAATGAAGACCAAATCTAATATAAAAATAAAGTGTAAATGGATGCAATTGAAAAAATAATTAACTTAATAAATGATCCAAGAACAAATACATTGCAATTAAAAAAATAAGGATTAAATCTGATAAAAAAAAAGTATCAATAGATGAAATTGAAAAAATAAATTAACTCAATATCTGATTCAAGACCAAATACATTGTAACCAAAAGAATGATGACCTAACTTAACTTAACAAACAAATAACTAAACTTTTTTGTTTTTTTTGCAATGGCCAACATGTTTTTCTAGGTGGAGAGAGGGAAAAGAGGAAGGAAGGGAAAAACACATTGTTGGCGCCCCTCCGTGCGCGGCCTGTGAACACGTGCTTCACCATCATAACAGGGGTGGTAAGGCGCATTGAATGCCACCCCGAACGATGGCATTCGACATTGTGTGGGCACTGCACGTGCCACCTAAAGCGTGCGGGTGGGGCCCACTTGCTAATATGTGTTATGCGGGTAACAACCTTTTGAATTTAAAATGAATTTATATATATTAAAATATCAAATCACCTCTAACCCCACATGAGAATTACAAATAAAAAAAA
>Ga0307518_10001418_pt1 | contig 17835 bp, 11 predicted proteins | sample 25_EM_MG_FD_203889 | JGI IMG/M metagenome (GOLD analysis project Ga0307518, IMG submission 203889) | Populus trichocarpa ectomycorrhiza microbial communities from riparian zone in the Pacific Northwest, United States - 25_EM | ecosystem: Host-associated > Plants > Roots > Unclassified | place...
TTTTTTTATCCCTCCTGTGAGTTGAAGGCCCACATGAATCATTGGGCAGTTAAACAGCAGCAAAAAACTAGTTTATCACATATTAGCAGAAGGGAGACATATTCATTCCAGGCAAATGATATGAATTATTATTGTAAAGAAAGAAGCGGGTGAAAATCTCGTTAGTTGTAAAGTATACGCATGTGTTTCAAAAGTGTGGATCATGATGCAGGAGGTGCGCATTACGGGCCCAGCTATGTGCAATTTTTTGAGTGCACTTCTATGCAAGTGTAGTGCCCCTTTTCCATATATAATTGGATTTTCCCGAGTTCTTAGATCTTGAAGCCAAGAAAGCTTCTTTTCGTATCAGATTGGTTATTATTATGTTCGCCTAAAAGGATTCTACCATGGGTGTACTTGCTCTGTCACAAAGGGGGAGGTCCAGGGCCCTCCTCTTACAATTCTTGAACGCACATCTCTCCACTTTGCCAGGAAGATGCGGGCTAAAAGTAGAAAAACCAGGGATTGGATAGAAACAGAAGCAGGAATGGGATTCCTGGAGAAATGGCAAGGTGGAAAGAAATTAGGGCCCTACAGAGAGCTGATTCAGGGGGGCACATGGGGAAGATGATGAATCATGTCAGTCTTCAGTGGATCAGTCGCATTATAATTTATATGTGCTTGCGACTCTCATCTGCTAAATAATTTAATTTAACATGAAGCTAAAGGCTGTGGCCCCACACAATTATTTACATATAGTAACTAAGTTGTAGCTTTCTTTTTCATTATTACTCGCAGCACCATTCATGGGGTCCTCCCTCCCATAAACATTGCCTCCTCCGCAACCCTGTCATGTGTAGCCGTCAAGATAATCCAAGCCCTGAGATGCCAAAACATTTCTTGTGGTGCCGCAAATTTACATGGTGAGATCTTGTCCACCCACTTGCACAGGAGATCTGGATATTACTTGGTGTTTTACCTTCCTTGTTATCACATAACTTCAGCTTGAAAGATCCATCTCCAGAAGAAGGGAGGGACATGTCACATGGGGAAAATGCTGGCGGACTCGGAGGTGGATATCCGCCTCATGCCCCTTGGATTCTAGAGGGGTCATCTCTGTACATCTTAGCCGTATTGTCTATTTCCTGAGTCTACAAATGTTGACTGTTTGTCGCAAGAGAGTGGTACCTACTGTTCTGGTTTTTAATTTACAGAAGAACAAATGGGATTTGATAGGGTATTTTGGAGATCTAAAATATTTTTTATTTTAAAAATATATTGAAATAATATTTATTTTTTAAAAATATTTTTACATCAGTATATTAAAATAATTTAAAAATAAAAAAATAATTTAAAATAAAAAAAATAATTTTTTACACAAACAATATTCAGCAACAAAAACAAAAATGGCCTCACATTATGTAAGGCATGCTGCCCCAAACGCCCAATTCAATCATAACAAAGAATTCCTATTATGATTGTTTATGATTGTGGGGGTAACGGTAATTTTGTAACCTTGACCAATCATTTTCATTTGTATAGTATACAAAATGAAGGATTAAATTTCAGACGAAGATATTCTTGTGAAGCATGTTAATTACGAGCACATAAATGTTTTGGATTAATTTGAAGCATTTTAAAATAAAAATTCAAAAATTTAGAAAAGTATAGTCCAACCACACTTTAGAAAGAGAGAGAGAGAGAGAGATAGATTTTCTATGGAGTCCGCATTTAAAAAATGCATGAAGAATTTATTTTGCATCTAACCTATATTATTATTATTAGTATAATTATCATTTCTCTCTTAAAAAAAAACAATGATATTTGTGTTGATGGTAAATTGTCTTTTGACCCATTAATCATTATGAGACTTAGTCTAGATAATTTGGTTTTTTTTCACCTTTTAAATGCACAATGTTTATTTGCCTTAAAAAACAAAATATTTTAAAAGGTTGCACGAGGGCAATTTGATCTTTTATGTTTTAAAAACACAATATAAAAACTATATTAGCCTTACATGCAAAAACTATTGAACTTACATCAATGAGTTTTTTTGTCTTTTCATATTGTTTTTTTAATAAACAATTTAATAAAAAGGTGTTTTGGTCTTTTTAATAGTATAAATATTATTAAAAAACTTCTTTGCGCGTGCGTGTAGCTCCACCTCCAAATGCTACCTTCAAGGATGGCATTAAAAGCACCTCGCTATTATCTTTCCATTGGTGCAGTGCATATGCACAACGACACAATAATTGGGCTCCGATGAACTTTTCTATTCTCCTCCCCTTTTTTTCTCTCTTTCTCTTCTAAAATATAAAGGTGTCATTTATTTTTTTTTGTTTCTACTTTGGTTCTTATTATTTTAATTGCTATTTTTTGTTTTGTTTTTTTTCTATTTTTTCTTCAATTTCACCCCTCATCATTTTTTTTCATTTTATTTTTTATATCAAAATTGATCCTTATTCTTTCAATTGTTGTTTGTTTATTTTTAATCATTTTTCTAATTGAATTTTGTTTTCAATTTCATCCCTCAATATTTGATTTCAAATTATTTATATCAAAATTAGTCCCTATTCTTTTAGTTGTCATTTATTTTGTTTTAGATCTTTTTTTTATATTTTTTTAATTTCATCCTTTAGAATTTTTATGATTTGAAATTTTGCTTTGTTATTTTTTATGGTTTGTTTTTAATGGGGTTAGTTTCGGGCTCATGACCAGGGTCATGAGTTTTAAAGGTTAACACAGACTAATTTTGGTCTAATTTTGGTATGTTTTTTAGGTCCTTTTTTTAAAAAAATTTTAAATTTTATCATTCAACATTTGATTTATTGGGAATTTGTTTTCTTGTTTTTTTTTTCAATTTCCTTTCTATGGGGGGTTATTACAATCTTGTGTCATGATCACGGGGTTAATGGGTTAACCTGGGTTGACTCATATGTTTTTTTTCATTGTTTTTTTAATTTTTTTTTTCAGTTCTGCCCTTCAACATTTGGTTTTTTGATATTTGAGTTTTGATAGTTTTATTTAGTTTGCTTTTAACAGGGTTATCTTAGTATTATGACCATGTTACATATTTGGCATGCTAATTCAGATGGGCTTGAGTCACGCTTTCTTGCCTTTCTTACGTTCTTCATTTTTTTTCCAGTTTATTTATTGATGTTGGATTTTTTTTATTCATATGATTTGAATTAATCAAACTTATTAAATATAATTGAGTCAATGACCTGTTTTTTTAGGAATGCTTGCGTCACTTTAGCATCATTTTTTTACGCTGAAAAAAATTTAGGCTAACCTGTGGTATAACATGTATTAGTGTATATGCCTAGTAGCCAATCAGTTGGTTACACATGATATTGACTTTATTCATGTAAATATATTTAATTTTTTAATAAAGACTTATTTATCTTTAATATTCATGAAATATTTGATTAATAAATCTAGGGTAAATATAAAGTCATTGGAACAAAAATACTTTGCAAAGGAAATTATAAAGTTGTTATAATTTTGAGATTCCTATTATATCAAAACATTATTCCTAAAATGCTCATTGTTAATGCTTTATTAAGACTGAATATTAATTAGAGTTGTTAAAACTGATACATATTATGTTCTTTCTTTTATGAAAGGAAGCAATTGTTCTTATAAGTTGAGGTGTGAAGGGTACCTAGAACTAATATGTAGGTGCTTATCAAATGACATGCACACTGAACAGATCCACATGAGAATTCTATATGGAGAAATCACTTGTTTCTATGGAAAGGCTCATGTGACGGTTGTGTAAGTGATCCTTAAACTTGAGATCACTAAATTATCTTATATAAAAAGTGTTATGTTTTGATCATGCTACACGTTGTCCTAATTAAGGGTAACAATCATGAAGATATTGAGTATAACATGAACTATATAAATGTATTTAAGTAATCAAGAAAGAATTCATCACCCTAGGTGAATTAGAAAAAACATTTCATCTATTCTTAAATAGTATTGATTGTAAATCTTTGCGCAAGGTGAAATGAAATTTAAAAAAGAGAGTTTCAAATCTTATTCAAAGAATTAATGACTATGATGTTAAGAATAAACATGATTTGACATAGTAAACACAATCCATGCTATAATGTTTAAATCAAAATATTGTTGATAAAATCATAATAATTACACTGAGAAACTGATCATTGAAAGGTTAAGTCAAACCACTTATCACTTTTCTACTATTTAGAAGATCATGACAGGTTGCTAGACATTATAATTGATCTTCAAATATAAATCAATTAATTGTTAAATTGATAATAAGTTAATTTTTTTAATTTTTTTAATCCTATTTTATTTAGAATTATAACTTATATTTGGGCTAATTTATTAAGGTACCTGATAGGTCATACACATAAAAATCATTAGTCAGAAATTAAAATGGGATGATTAATCAAATTTGACTTGATTATAAATTAGTTTTAAAAATTCAAGACTAGAGTGTAATTAATACAAGGGATTACAATTTTAGACCTAGAAAAAACAAGTAAGGACTTGATTGAATAAATTTCTAAAATTATACTGAAATAATATATGTGATATTATTCAGGGGGCAAATTGATATTTTATCATTTATAAGATATTTAGGTGTTCCTATAAATATAATATTAGGCCTATTATTTTCTGTACTCTTAAGCAAAGAGAAAAACTATGTAAATTACAAAACACATGAAAAACATAAAAAATAGAACTAACACTAAAAAACATAGCAATCTCTCTCTTCTAAAAGGGTTTATGAGATTTCTCATTGGTGGTTCAAGTAGATTACCGTTAGAGGCCGAACACTTGGATAACTTATGATTTGCGACAACCCAGCCTCAAAACAATTATTCTTGTGTTTCTACCTCTATCATATACCAAGCTAATATCTATAGTACCTCTAAGATAATAGAGTATTCATTTCATAGTTTGTTAATGAACTTTACCAGGATTTCCCATAAACTTGCTAACAACATGTGAAATGTCTAGGCGAGTGCAGACCATCATAACATACATAATGCTTCCAATTGCACCTGATATGTGCTCCTTCTCCTCATCGGTTTCTAGTTATAAACCTAAAGATAAATTGAAAGGGGATGCCAGTGGAGTACTCTCTGGCTTGCAATCTTGCATATTAAAATGCTTAAGTACCTTTTCAAAATACTTGATTTGTGATAAGTACAACTTGTCAATGCTTTTATCTTTGTGTATCTTTTTACCTAAAATATTCTTAGTTGTACCTAGATCTTTCATTTCAAACTCACCACTCAACTGATTCTTCAAATATTGATCTCAGACATATTCTTGAAGGAAATCAATATGTCATCAACATATAATAATAAGTACACAAATGAACCATTTAAGAGCTTCTTGAAATACACTCAACTATCATAATCACTCCTAAAGTAACCATGTCCAAGCATGAAATTATCAAAGCTTTTATTCCACTACATTGGTGATTGCTTCAAGCCATACAATGACTTTTTTAATAAGCATACATCGTCTTATTTAACTTGAGTAATAAAGCCCTTTAATTGATGTATATAAATACTCTTCTCTAACTCATCATATAGAAAAATTATTTTGACATCCAACTATTCAAGCTTTAAGTCAAACAAGACAATCATAATAAGCAATACTTGGATGGAACTATCCTTCATAATTAGAGAGAACACTTTGTTAAAGTCAACACTAACTCTTTGTGTAAAACCTTTAGCAACTAAACATGTTTTAAACCTTTCATCCTCAACCCTTAGGATTCTATCTTTCCTTTTGTAAACCAATTTACACTTAATAATATTCTGGTTAACATAAAGAGATTCAATCTTCTCATTTATAGCAAATATCCACTAAGAAGATTCTTTCCAAGAAACTACCTCTTTATAAGAACAAAACTTATGATCATCAAGATTCTTTATAACATTCAAGGAAAAATCAACTAAATTAGCATAACCGTACTTAATCGGTGTTTTTATCTGTCTTTTTTGTCTTTCTGTAGCAATACTGTAAGATAATTTTTTAGGTGCATTTTTAACAACAATATCCTGTACCACTTCCTTAATTGAAGCATTTTCTTGCATTGTCTCTGAAGCTCTAACCTTAAGCTCCACCTGTTTACATTCACCTTGGTTTATCTCAATATCAATACTAGCTGATTCATTTTCCTTGTGAAACATAGCAGACCCATCAAAGGTCACATCCCTACTAGTAATAAACTTAGATGACTTGGGATCAATACACCACAACATATATCCCTTTACCCCAAATGCATAGCCTAGGAATATGAATTTTCATGCTCTTAACCCAAGTTTATCTTCCTTAACATAAGCATAAGTAGGATAACCAAATATTTACAGTATATAGTAATTAACAGGAGAACTAGGTCATACCTCATATAGAGTTTTCAACTCTAAAATTACTGATGGAGATTTATTCACCATATAATAAGCTATGCCAACTACTTCAACCTAAAAGCCCATTGACAATCTAGCTTGTTAAAGCATACAACATGCTATTTTCAAGAGTGTTCTATTCATATATTCTATAATATTATTTTATTGTGGTGTGTTTCTAAGAGTGTGATGTCTAGTAATTTCTTTATTCTTGCAAAACTCATCAAACTCACCTGAGTAAAATTCCAAACCATTATCAATTCTTAAAAGCTTGACCAATCTACTTCTTAATCAAGGTTTTTTTATTGCTTGAACGTAACAAACATTTCACTCTTTCTATTTAGAAAATACTCTCAAATCTTCATAGAGTATTTATCAATAAATATAAACAAATATTGTGCTCCACCTTTTGATATAATAGGAGAAAAACCCCAAATGTCAAAATGAACATAACTAACAATACCCTTGATATGATAAATAGTCGTACTAATCTCACTCTACACTGTTTATCATAAACACAATGCTCACATAACTTGAATTTATCTATTTTATATCCACATAACAAATCTTATTTGCTTAACTCTATCATTCTCCTCTCACTTATATGTCCTAGTCGTCATAACCAAATAAAAACATTATCTAAATCAACCACAAATGATACACTAGCTAAATAACCTTGAAGATGGTAAAAATCATTACCCAACTTTTTTTTTTTTTATCATGACAAGAGCACCTTTACAAAACCTCTAGAACTCCACCTCTAGTAGAAAAAACATAAATTTGAAAATCAATAAAACTTAAAGAAATTAATTTTTTTCATCTCTAGAACATATCGAACGTCTAGTGTCCTAACAATATCATCATATATTCTAATTTTAATTATACCTACACCAATAACAAAAAGTCCTTTATGTTGTCTCCTAATAAAATAATAGCATTACCAACTTTATAAGTGTCAAAACAACTTTTATTAGGAAAATTATGAAATGTGCAAGCTGAAACAAAAACCCACCCATCACCTGAGTTACCAATAGACATAACTAGAACACTTTCAGCATCATAAAAAACCTCCTTCACTAGCAATATTTGCAACATCAAATGTTTTTTCATTCTTTCCTTTATCTTTTTACTTAATACAATTCTTCTTAAAATGCTTTATTTTATGACATTTAAAGCATTTAATTTTTCTAGACTTTGATTTTGATGTAGATATGCCTTCACTACCTGAATTATTACTATTGTTACCCCTCACAATCAAGCCCTTTGCATGATCATCATTATGACTCCATGACACTGGTTTTTTCAACTCCTTATTTAAACAAGTTTTGACATCTTCTGAACTAATACTATTATTTCCTTACAACAAAGCATCAATAAAATGATCATAAGATGGAGTTAACGAACACAATAAAATCAAAGCTTGATGATAATCTTCAACCTTAACATCAATATTTCACAAATCTAAAATTACTCTATTGAATTTACCAAAATGATCTTTAATGAGCATACCTTCTTTCATCTTGAAAGTATACAGTTGATGTTTCAAATACAATCAGTTCATCAAGGATTTATTCATATAAAGAGTTTCTAACTTTATCCACAATCCAATAATTGTAGTCTCCTCAATAACCTTTCTCATAACCTCATTAGACAAACACAACTGAATTGCACTAAGTGCTTGTTCCATGATATTTTTTTTTATCCTTATCATCCATTCTCTTAGGCAAACAATCTATACCTTTCAATACCTTAAATAAACCTTGTTGAACTAATAAGTTGTGCAACCTAATACGCCACAGATTGAAGTCATTCATACCATTAAATTTCTCTACATCAAACTTCATCGTCAATGTTACTTTTATTGTCATTGCAAAAGCCAACTGATAACAAGACAAATTATGATACTAATTTATTGTGGAAACAACCATAGAATTTCAAACCAATTAGCGAATGGAAAAATATAAAATAACAAGCACAATCAATCACATAAGAGTACACAAGAAATTTATGTGGTTCGACAACTTAGGCCTACTTCATGGACAAGACGATTAGGAAAATTCATAATGAGAAAGTAGGAGATCACAAGGTGTCTCTTAAAATTACTGTCTTACCTAAAATCTCAAATTAACCTAAAACTCACATTTTCTCTTTTCTCTTCAGCTACTAAAGTGTAGAGAATGAAGATGTTTGGAAACAAGCTTTAACCCTAAAATATAATAACTTTAGGCTTTTACATAAGAACTAAGTACATGAATATTTATTTTCTTACTTGAATCCATAATCTAAGACAAACCCAACGTGCAATTTTTGGCAAGACGGAATTGAAAAAGGAGAAAGATAAAACGGACATAGGTTTTAGGACTTTAGAACTGTAGGATTCATTTGAACCCTAAGCCTTGACTAAGTGTGAGCAAGGATGCAAAGATCCATTATAGGTGTGCTTAAATTGGAACCGACTCAAGTCCATAAAAAATTTTTCTTCCAAATTTGGCTTGAAATCCCATCAATAATAAAGGTGAGTGTCAAGCCCTACAAAATCAGCAAACAATAAGGGCTTAATACCCACTGCAATATGAGCAAGAACATGGACTCCAAGAGAAACATCATGCGCCATATTAGCAAAGGTAATATGTGCTTCTATTACCCTCCCTTAACGTGTGCCTGATCATAACCCGCCAATCACCATCCAACAATCTTTAAATGCTCAACAAAATAAGATCACTTAAAAGAGAAAAACCTATTGAAAGGTATATTAACTTTTCAAAATTATAAGGAATTAATCTAAAAAACTATTAAGATAAATCACTAGATCTCTTAAAGTAATTTAAGAGATTGATTGATTTATTATGTTTGATTTTTTTAATGTATCATCCATTATAAATATAGATTATTTGTTATCTCTTCAATGAGAACAAACCAACATTTCTACAATATATAGTTCTTTGTGGCTTTGTGTTCGTGGAGTAGGCCACCATATCTAAATCACGTAATTTTTCATTTTTTTTTCAATTTTCACTAATTAAATTTTCAGATGATATCAATATTACTTTGATTTTTTGGGTTAATCACTGCCATCATTATCAACTTTCAGTATTTATCAAACAACCACATTTCTATATTAATATTTGGCCATAAGTTATTTTTAATCAAGTTTTAGCTAACTTCGAGCTCATTATAATTTTCCAGCAAAATTTATGATGGCTTTCAACATCCACTTAGCTTATATTATTTTTTAAACCAAATTTCTTATGGTCTTAGGCTTTTGTTCTTTCCAACCTTATTTTCATTGGTTATCAATATCTATTCAGCTTTAGAGAATTTTATGACAAACTTGTATCCATCTATAATATCATCATTTGCAAGATAATCACTTTTTTTTTATAAGTATATGACGTTGTAGTGACCGTCCTCCTAGATTAGTATAGGGATGTGTGGAAAGAACAATGAATTCTTGTCTTTTTATGGTTTAAAAAGGATTTGAGTCGCCACCTAGTATTTTGATTACTAGAAATCCTAACTGATCTTTAAAGAGAGAACTAATTGTGTATTGAGAGGATAATACCACCCCAGTACACCTTGCTTAAGATAATTTGCATTGCTAATTTGTCTAATTATTACTAAGGTTATGTTGTGTTTTACTAACAATTAGTATGTTTATTGATGGTTAAAATGAGTCCACCCCAATAAGAATGACCATGATTTTATGGGTCAAGTTTGGTTATTCTATCAATTTTTTTTTGTATTTTTTTTTAATATTAAGAATGTCTTATGTAAAAGTTTATATTTTTTAATATTAAAAATGAACAATTTTTTTTTGTTTTTAAAATTTAGGCTAAGCTCTCATGACTTTAATAAACTTGCTATTAAATTCATGATGCATGCAAAATAAAAATTATTTTTTTTTAATATTTTCTGGTATTTTTAAAGAATGCTAAATCATGCAATGTATTTCTTTTGTTTTTGTTTTCTTTCATATTAGTTTTGTATTATATTTTTTGATTTAGAATGCTTATATGATTTTTTTTTGAGAAACTTAGTGACATGCACAATTTGAAATGGATATTTTTATGAAATATTATTTTCTACTTTGTTATTTTTTTTTATAAAAGAAAAGCTTGAAAATAAAATAATAAACTAACGTAAATGAAAAATGCAAAGAAAGTGTTCACACATAAAAAAATAAAACATGGATGCAAATAAAGTCTAAGGGTTCAAGCTCATCACAAAAACAGAGCCTACTTGGATAAAGACCACATCCCAGCCCACAAACACATTAATTGTAAAGGAAGAGAAAGGCTTATACCTATGACCAATCCACCAACCAAACATATAAAACCGTTCAGAGCTGATGCATCCAGAAAGCCTGATCCGAAGGCAGAAGCCAAGAAGGCTGCCAGGGCTGTGAAATCAGGGCCAACATTTTAGGGGGAGAAAAGGAAGAAGAAGATCTGGGTAAGGTTATACTTCACCATCCCAGGACATTGAAGAAGGAGAAGAATCCCAAGTATCCACGCATCAGTGCAACACCTAGAAACAAGTTGGACCACTATTAGATTTTGAAGTATCCACCTACCAGTGATGACAGTTTGATCAAATTCGGAGTGGTTTGATCAGAGACACGAGAGCAAGAGCTTCCACGGGCTTTTCCAGCCTCGCGTTAGCAGCTGAGACAGCAGGCCTGTCATCCACTAAAAAAAAATCATGTATTTATGCAGTGCACTCCCGATGTATCACCAAGCAATTGTAGAAATTACCTACAACAATTCATAGCTTACTATAAACGTTGTTGCAACTGGCAGCAAGGAGGTTATGCCCAGAAACCAAACTGTGTCTTTCGGTGGGATTTGTATCCCTTCTTAAACTTCCTTCCTCGGGTAACATCTCCATTTCCATCATCTCCTCTGTTTATTATTAGTTTGTTGTTGGGTCAGTTCCTTAAGTTTAGTTTGGAGGGGGCTTTTTATGCATCAGCTTTGAACGGAGACATTGTAGCATCCACTTCTCAAACACCACTACACATTAGTTAATAGTTGCTGCAGCTGTGAACCAGGGTTTCTCCACTAGTAGCTACTAGACAGTCAAGATGGTGAGAGAGGTTTGTTTTGGAGGTGGTTTTGGGGTCAGTTTTGACTATAAACAATTGTAGAGATGGGTTACTATGAATGTCAGAGGTTGGAAGACGAGGGAGGCTAGTTCAAGTACGGTGGCAGCCATGAGTTGGTAGATAAAAAAGGAATGTTTGACCATTGATTACAACTTAGGAACAAAGCTTGTCCTGTTCCCAGCTTGCTAAAAAAGTTACTCGAAGCTTATGGAAATTTTGGCAATTACAGTACAAGTTTGTTAGTGATTTTTTTTTTGAATTTTTGGGGCAAGAAGTTGATAGAAACGGTTGGAGTTGGATAGTAACATCATGGATATTATTTATTGATTTAGAGATGAGGGTGTAGAAGAGTTAAGATGAGCACAATTAATATGTTTTTCATGATCCGTAATTAGGATGAGTCATTGTGGTATTTTTTTGGAATTTTTAAAGATAAAACAATGATTGTTATAGTTGGATTTTATTAAGGAGAATCATCACTATATTTTAGGAAAAATTTTGTGGTAAGAGGATGAGGGTTAGAATCGGATTGAAACATGACAACTCAAGCAACATTTTAAGGTTAAAATGAATAAGAAAATGAATAGTTACCGAACAACATGTCGTCTATGGTTTCTCTTTTAAAAGTGAATTGACTTGTTGTCTACAATACCTTCTTCAATTTAGTCCCTACTCTTTCAAGTCTTTTCAATTAAATCCTCAATTGAAGCTAATTTTAAGAATTTCTTCAATTTCACCCTTGCAATGTTTCAATCAGATCCTCTAACTTTAACGTCTTTTCATTATGTTCTCTAGTCTTGGATATTTTTAATTTCATCCTCAATTGCCCTTTAAATTTCTAATTCCTTTCAATTATATCCTTGATTGCACCAATTAGGCTCTTTAAAGTTCAATTGGATCCCTAATATTCCAATCATTGCAAATTCACCCAAACTAGGCCTCCAAACTTAATTTTCTTTCAATTAAGTTCTTAATTAAGTCAATTAAACTCATTAAAAGTTTAATTAAGCCTTTGAACTTAACGAATTCTTTCAATTTTAGCTAAATTGACTTCCAAACTTAATTTTCTTTCAATTAAGTCCTTAACTAAGTTAATTAAACCCATTAAAAGTTTAATTAAGACCTTGAATTTAGTTAATTCTTCCAATATTAGTCAAATTGAGTTTCAAACTTAATTTTGCTTCAATTAATTAAGTTCTTCTTTAACGTATCTCGCGAACAATATTCCAATATGACTTTCCATCTAGCATTTTGACATGTCTGCAACTCGAAAGATCATATATTTGTGACCTGAAAATATATTTGGATTTTGAATTTATGATTGCAGAACAAAAATATTTTTTAACATAAATGAATTTTGAGGAACCCAAAATCAGGGTATGACAGTTGACCATCTCTTTACAATACTTTCGGTATAAAGTCTTGTAAGAGACTTTAGAAGATAAGTTTGTAAAGAGAAAAAAACGGTGTGAAAACCTTCTCCGGTCGAGAGAGAAATCCATTAGGGAGTTTTGATATTAAAAAATCAAGAGGTGGTTACCTTTGTAGATGTTTCAAAACTCAATTATTTTGGACATCAAGACTTTTCTCTTTGTTTTTAAAATTTGATGTTGTTATTCGGGAGACCTACTCATTGTGTGAAAAATATCTAAGCTTTTTCATGCATGGTTTGTGTTTGAGTAACCTGCTTATAGTTTGTGATCAGGTAACCTTCCTGTTGTGTGAAAAATATCTATGATTTTTCATGAATGAAATGATTGATTTTGTTTTATTATGATTGATGCTGTCTTAGATTTTTCAAAGGAAATGCCTTACATTCTTTTTTTGAGGTGGACCATTTTCTGATTTTTTTTGGGATGTTTATGCTAGACTTCTTGTCATCAAATGAAGTTTTGCTAGAATTCTCTTTGTTAAAACCTTGCTAGGTTTTCAATCAATTGAAGCTTTGTTAGGTCTTTGTTTGCTGGAGTCTAGCTGAATTATCTCTTTGTTAAAATCTTGCTGGGTTTTTTAATCATGTGGAGCCTTGTTGGGCTCAAAACCTTGTTGGATCCTCATTTGTTGGAATCTTGCTGAACTATTTAATCAAATGAAGCCTTACTGGGCTCAGAACCTTGCTAGGTCTTCATTTACTGGAGTCTTACTGGATCTTTTTTTATTGTTAAAAGCTTGTTGAGTTTTCAATCAACTAGAGTCTTATTATGCGTAGAACCTTGGCGGGTCCTTTTTACCAGAGTCTCATTAGACTCTTTCTTTGTTAAAACCTTGCTGGGTTTTTGATCAACTGGAGCCTTGCTAGGTCCTTGTTTGCTGGAGTTTTGCTGAACTCTCTTTTTGTGAAAACTTTAATCAACCGTAGCCTTGTTGAGTCCTCGTTTAGTGGAGTCTTACTAGACTCTTTTTATTAAAAGCTTGCTAGGTTTTAAATCAACCAGAGCCTTGTCGGGATTAGAACCTTGATAGGTCCCCATTTGGTGGAGCCTTGCTGAACTTTTTTTTAATTAAAACCTTGTTGGGTTTTTAATCAACTAGAGTCTGGCTAGTTTCTCATTTGGTGGAGTTTTACTGGACTTTTTTTTTTATTAAATTTTTATTAAAATCTTGCTAGGTCTTTAATCAACTAGAGCCTTGTAAGGCTCAGAACCTTGCTAGGTTTTTTTTTTTTTGCTGAAGTTTTGGATATCATGTCAAATCAATAGTATCTTTGACAACTCAAAATTTGTTGGAGTTTTTTTGGACTTCATTGAGGATTCTTTCTTATGCAAAGTTTTGTACAATACTTTAAATGTTATGCATGTATCAATAGTATCGTTCAATGTAATGGTTTGGACTTTTGTAGAAGACCATGATTTGGCCAAACCATGACTAGAAAATCCAATAGATGTTATTATACATACAACTAAAATATGGCCCAAGAGACATGTGATATAAGTATTTTCATATTTTTCTCATTTTTCATGTTTTTGGTTTTGTGATCTTTTAAACAAGATGCTGAAACACTATTTTGAACAAACATAAAATTATTTCCAAAATCAAAAGGCAAATTTAGCTTTTTAGGATTATTTTGGCAATGTTGTTTTACAAAACTAGTTTGGTCTTAATGTGTTGAATATAGCCATCAAATCAATTATGAGGGTTAATTTTATGAGTTTAAAAAACATGAGGATTACCTCCTAGCATATTGTATGGAACACCTTGGGGTTCAACCATTTTTACCATTATATTTATCCAATCATGGACAACCAAACATTTATTGATTTCAAGGCAAAAATTAAACTATGAAAAGGCGCAATCCATTAAAAGGTACAGTTAAGTTTTGAATTATATATAAAATATCTAAAAATAAAACATGGTCTTGAAGACCTTGTTTACAAAGTCTAAATGATAAAGTATGTTGACTTCAACATCTGACTTCTCTTCTCTTTTCAATATGTGAAGTTGTCATAATCGGCTCATTTAACCCTTCACATTGCCTTTTAAGGTGTTCTGGCTCTCAGAATTATGTAATCCACCTAGCCTTAATAAACTAAAGAAACTTTTCATTGAACAAATGATAATTATCAATATTGTGCCCTGTCACTCCATCATGATACTCGTATGTTTGGTCAGGTTCATACTATTTTGGATATAATGGTCAAAATAGTTTCTGGAGAACCAAAATGATTTGTCAAACACTAACCAATTTCTCTAACATCTTTTTCAAAGGTAAGGGAAGAGGTGGTAAGGTCTTCTTGTTCTATTGTGGATATCCATACAATTGTTTACTACTTTGACCAAGAGTTAACTGGTTTTGATGGAACTGAGAAAATATAAATGTTAGGAACTAGACATAAAGACTGTCTTTTTGTCTCTTTGACTTCCACTTATTATTCCACCATTTCCTTGGCTGATGTTGGTTAGATCCTAACCAGTGGACCTCGTTATCTTTTTTTCTTCCTAGTCCACCTCTTTTTTTTTTATCAATAATTTTGTTTGTTCTTATGGCTTGCTCGATTCTTTCAACCACTATCACTATGTCAATGAAATGCTTGGCTGGGGCACCTAATAAATGAACAAAATAAGGTTCATTGAAAGTATTAGAAAAAAAGATTAACCATTTCCTTTTCAAGTAAAGGTGGGTCAACTTGAGCAACATTTTCTCTCCACCGTAGACATACTCTTGGACTGATTCCTGGTTTCCTTTCTCTAGATCTAGTAGACTAGATCTTTCTATAGTAATGCCCATTTTAAACTTGTATTGCTATATAAATGTGCCTACGAAATCCTTCCACCCTTTAATCTTGGTATTATTGAGCCATATATACCAAAAACTCAAGGTGATATCATTATAGTTGTCTTGGAAAAAATGGATGAGCAGTTTATCATCGTGGACAACTTGTTTCATTTTATTACAGTAGACCTTTAATAAGTCAATGAGTATTAAGTTTCGTGTACTTGACAAACTCAGGAACTTAAAATTCTTTTAGCACTATGACATTAAGGACTGAGCATATTTCGATTGCTTTTACCAAGTCGTCGAGATTAGACCCCTCAATCACCCTCATTCTTTCTTCTAAAGCTGTGCACTTGTCATAAGCTTCTTCTATGATTTTCTCTTTTGAAGTTTCTTCTTTAGTTAATTCTACCGTAGATGGTAGTCTTATGGGACTCCAAAGATGTTCCACTTGGGCCTAAATTCTGTTGATGGAAAAGAGCCATAGTTGTTGGATGAATTACTACTGTCAGTTGAATAGCTAGGGCTTCTACAAGTTTTGCCCTTAACATCTACTCAAGTAGGTTGGTGAGCCTTGCTACATCTTTTTTTAAGACTTTTTATCTCTTTCTAATGTTTAGCATCCTAATGTACTTGTTCCTTGTTTTCCATTAGTTTCCTTTTGGATCTGGTATTATAGGTTTGCTTTAAAGAAGGATCTATGTTTCAATCCTTTGATAATGACAATTAAAACTAAAATCATGTTTCCATATGAATGCTTATGTATGCTTATGAGAATGTATATTGGATATGGATTAGCCTTTCAAGCTAATGCATAATGTCATAATCCAATTTTGGGTTCCCCTAAAATTATCTTAAAAAAAAAACAAGTTGAAAAACAAATACAGGAAGAGAAGCGTTTTGGTTTGCAAGAATAGGCTTAATAGGGATTTAAATACATAAATATAGGATGGAAAGACCAAACCAGATCTTTAACTATACTGGAAACTCAATTGCACCATTAAAGAACCTAAATGTGAAAGGTAATGCAAGTTCAAGGTTAACTTACATGAATATTGGACAAATTTGCATAAAAATTAAGTCTGAGGACTTAATTAGATCTTTAATCGGCTAGTTTGATTTAATTATTGGCCTAATTAAAGGTTCATATAATTTTATAATTTAATTTGGGCCAAAATTAAAAGAATTAATTAAGTGCAATGACTTAATTAGACTTTTAATGGGTCAAATTAATTTTATTATGGACTTTTTTGAAAGTTTGAAAGTTTAATTTGAGCTTAATTGAGAAGATTTTCAATCTTAAAAGATAAGATTTAATTTTTATAAGCTTAAATGAATGCAATCAGGGTTGAAATTGCTATATAATCAAAGTTTAGAAATCATTTAAGGGTCAAACTGAAGAATTTTAAAACCAAGAACCAAAGTGTAAAAGACATGTAAATTCAGGGATTGAAATCAATCAAAATTAGAGGTTAATTTGAAAAAAATTGAAAGGTTGATGGTTGATAGGGGTCAAATTGAACATATTGGAAACCAAAGACCAATTTGAAAAAAAAAAAGCTCTAATCAGAGGAGTTAAATCAAAGCTTTTAGGGGTGTAATTGCAAAGATTAAGAAGGTTAAAGGTAAACTTAGGAGGCATATGAAAAAAATTAAAACAATAGGGACCAAGTTAAAGTTTGTAAATTTCTAATTAGAAACCCTAACATTTAAGGTTTAAGCAGACAACATGTCACTCATTTTTAATAAAGAAAATGAGTGAGATGTTGTATGGTCCCTGTTTTTCATCTTTTTCAGTCGAAAAGGTTGATCGAGTTGTCATTTTCAGGTGAATAAACATGGCATCTCCGACCACCTTAGGGATCCAACCACTACCATTAGACAAAAGAGATTTTCCTCTATAAGTCTATGTCACCTTTTTTTGATGTTTTTGCCTTACCTACCACTTGAAATCCCTCAACTTCGTTTTCTAAGGCAGCCTTTCTGGTTTAGTAAAATCTGATAGTGTTACACCTGATTAGTACTTAAAAGTGCATTCTCATTAAGGCTTTATATCATCGTATTGCACTAAAGTATCGTTAAATTCCCTAACTAAAGCATGTTTTATAATAACAAGTATGATAATATAATATATCTTTAAT
>Ga0307518_10001419_pt1 | contig 17830 bp, 12 predicted proteins | sample 25_EM_MG_FD_203889 | JGI IMG/M metagenome (GOLD analysis project Ga0307518, IMG submission 203889) | Populus trichocarpa ectomycorrhiza microbial communities from riparian zone in the Pacific Northwest, United States - 25_EM | ecosystem: Host-associated > Plants > Roots > Unclassified | place...
TGAATTTTAAGGTTAGATATTTCTTCGTATCATTAACAACATTTATGTTAGTACTAATAATGAGCATGTCATCCATATAAAGACATATGATCACGTCGAAATTATTTGTAAATTTAGAATAAATACATTTATCAGCACTATTATATTTAAAACCATATTCTAAAATTACAAAATTAAATTTTCATGTCATTGCTTAGGTATTTGTTTCAATCCATATAGAGATTTAATCAATTTGCAGACCTTATGTTCATTTCCTAGTAGAGCAAAACCCTCTAATTGTTCCATATAGACCTCCTCATCTAATTCTTCGTTAAGAAAAGTTGTTTTAACATCAATTTGATGTACATATAAATTATAGACTGATGATAAAGCCAAAAGTATTATTATAAATGTTATACGAGCCACCAAAGCATATATATCAAAATAGTTTATTCCTTCCTTTTGTCTAAAGCCTTTTGCTACTAACATTACTTTAAAAGTTTAAATTGATTCATCATTATTATATTTTCTTTTGAAAACCTATTTACATCCAATTGCCTTGGAACCTGGAGGCAAATCAACAATAGTCCAAGTATTGTTATCTAATATTGAGTCAATTTCATCATTAACTGTCTCTTTCCAAAAAGCAACATCTCGAGACATCATTACCTCTTAGTATGTTTTAGGGTCATCTTCAACTATTAATAAGATTAGTATCTTATTAAGCACATCAGCCTTATTGCCTTCAACTAAGAAAACAATAAATTGTGAAGATATATAATCCGGATGTAAATTGTTTTCTATTTTAGCATGTTGGCTTCTCCTAAATTCAGTGGAATGATCAATTTGAGTTCTTTTATTTCTATAACTTGGATCAAAACCTATATTATTTGTTAACTCTATTTCAATTTTAGAATTATTGATTTGTTCACTACTTGAATTATAATCAGTTTGAAAATTATTTTCAATAAACTCAACATCTCTAGATTGCACAGTTACATTAGAACTTGAATCCAACATCTCTATATACTTTTGAATTTTCAGCATAGCCAACAAAATTCTCCTTTAAAGCTCGAAGTCCTAATTTATCCTTTTAGGATCCGGAACTCTATAAAAGGCAAGGTAACCCCAAACTCTAAGATAATTTAAGTTTGGTTTTCTTTTCTTCCATAATTAGTATGGAGGAAATTTTAATTTTCCAGAAGGAATTCTATTATATATATGACAAGCAGTGAGTAAAGCTTCCTCTCCCCCCACAATCTAGTAAGCAATTTGGCATTCACTAACATAGAGTTAAGCATATCAACAAGTGTTTTATTCTTTCTTTCTGTCAAGCTATTTTGTTGGGTGTATATAGTGCACTAGTTTGATGTATGATTCCATTTTCTTCACAAAATAAAGAAAATCTCATGAAAAAATACTTGCCACCTCTATCAAGCTTGATCTTTATGTTTCATTAAATAAACATAAGTATACTTTGAATAATCATCAATAAAAGTTATAAAATATCTATTTCCTCCCCTAGTTAAGATGTCATTCAATTCACATATATTTGAATGCAGAAGTTCTAATAAATTTGTATTTCTCTCAACTTTAGGAAAAGCTTTTTTTCTAGTCATCTTTGCTTGAATGCAAATTTCACATGTTCTTTTATCTTCAATTTTATAAGAAATTAAATTATGCTTAGCCATATATTTTAATGATCTAAAACTAACATGTGCCAAATGATCATGTCATAAAAATGAAGATAAATTACCACCCATAAAAAATGTGAGTTGATTCGGAAATGACTTGAAGAAGCTCATCTCACACATGAAAAGCATCCGCGAGGATGAATTTTTAAAGAAATATGGGAGGATAGTGAAAATTACGAAGGTGCCTGTGCATAATTCAACAATTAAAGCCTTGATGTATTTTTAGGACCCTGAGTAACAGTACTTCATTTTGAGAATTTAGACATATGTCCTACTTTGGAAGAATATGGCTTGCTGACCGAATTTCCTCAAAATCTATATAAAGTCTACTTCCACAAAAGGCGCAAAAAAGTGTTAACTCAATTGGCTTAATTGATCAAAGTTTCAAATCTCCATAAAATATTGGAGAAAAGTGCTACTAACCTAAAATGAAAGATGATCGAAGATGTATTCGAAAGCAAGAAGAATGACTATAGATTTGTTGAAGAAAAAAGGTAAAATACTTGCTTTAGAAATCTTCAGGTTGGTGTTATTTCCAAACCTCACTGGAATAATCAGTATAGAGGTGATTGCAACTTTTGTTGCATATGAAAACACTATCTTAAGACTCAAATATTGTAGGAGGGTTATCAAGGGATCAATATGTTGTGAATAGTTTTGTACATATGGCTGATTAGCCATATTAAACAAAGAAGTCAATATTTAACAACTTCTGGTGGTTTAGTCAAAAACCATTAGAGATAGTTAAAAAGAGGAATGAAAGGACCTAAGCGAGGAAAACTGTAAAGTAAAAGTGAAGTGGAAAGGAATATCTCAAGGAGAAGTGAAGTGGAAAGCTCCATGAATGAGAGCAACAAATTGCTTGATGAGTTGTCGGCATAAATGATGGGTGCCTCTGAATGAAGTGACCAGATATGTCAGTTATGCACTTGCTTTGGTTGTGAGGCAACTTGGAGGCGTACAACATGTGCCAAGGACAAACAGGTTCTCACAATTCTCTAGGTTATTCAAGAATCAATCTACTTTGGAAGTCGTAGTGGACATTAAGCAAGACTATAAGATTTGGGTATTGGTCAAGAAGGAATCATATGGTTTGAGAGATCCATTTGCTAGTGAAAAGTATCCAGGGTGGAGAAATCTATCACTAGTCACCATCTTCATGACTCTTGGATTTGAAGCTGAGACTTCGCAAGCTATTAAATCGACTAAAAGAAAAAGGATTAGCAACGAGGAAGAGTTGAGAGAATAACTAGAAAAGCTCCAAATAGAGGTGGGTATCAGTAAAGCCCTCAAGATATCCCTCGAGCAACAAATCCTCACTTAAGAGAAATTAAGAAAGTTTATAGAGCAACAGTTGAAGGACAAGGCTAAGAAAATCATATCTTTAGATAAGCAATTGAAAGGAGAAAAGGCAGCTAAAAACCAAGGTGAGGAAAAGTGAGAAGAATTCAGAACATATTGGATGCAAACCAATACTAAGCTAGAGGCTTTGAAAACCAATTTCAACGATTGTCAAGAAAAGGCCGATATGTCTTCCAAAACCCAACCTGAATTAGAAAGTAGGATTGAGCAATTAGAAAGCGGGATTGAGCAATATGAAAGGCTATACAAGAAGCATTTGATGTTGGAAAGTGAGCTGACTGAAGCAAAAGCCAAAGAAAAGGTTGTTGGGGTCTTTAAAACTGATTTAGATAAAATAAGAGATGAGATTGGAAGGGATGTCCACCAATATCAATAAAGCATGATTGAGACTAATGATTTTCTTAGAGACATGGAAAACAAAGGCTTTGCCTTTCTCCATGTAAATGATGATGATGAGTAGACTAGATTTTAATGTAAAAGTTTTCATCAAGTATTAATGAAAAGGGCTTAGACTCAACCTTTTGAGCAACATCTCTTTATGATGAGTGTATTCTTATTAAGCGTTGGATTAGATTAAATTGTCTCGACACTATGAAAGGATCAAAACCCTACCCGTTTATAAAGGAATGATGGTCATATATCAACTCGAGGTATAACTAATCCATATCCAACATTCATCATCATACATCCATATGCATTGTTGCTACCCAATTTTTGATCTTTTTTTTTTCAAAAATACCAACAAAATCCAAAAATATGTTATTGATGTATTTGCATAATTTCAACGTCTTTTCCAAAGAATTTAAACCAAAAAAAAATCTACTTTCAAAGCGTTTAGTTGTTACCACGCTTTTTAAGTCAATGTTGATGTTGCCTCTTTTTTTTAAAAAAATCAAAATACAAAAAAATAAAAAAAAAATCAAAATATAATAAATGGGTAAAGGGATCAAAAGTGAAAAAGAAAGAAAATGAGGGACCAAAGAAATTTTATATTGCTCGGGACTAAACAATTGAGAGGAATAAGACAAAAAAAAATTACTTATTAATAAGTGGTTATACACGCCCAAAAAAGAGGAGCAAATTTTATGGAGGATAGCCATAAAAAAAAATAACCTAAGGGGGAGAAAAAAAAAAGTAAAACAAAATAAAAACCAAAAACAAAATATTTCCCACATACACAAAAAATTTAGCGCTCAGTAAACCTAAGCTTAGCTAACACACCCAAAAGAGAGACAACCACCCATCTCTTTCCCTGCACCTCTACTAACCATGACTCTCAATCTCTCCCTTTCACTATTATAGATCACAAAACTCAAAACAACAACCTATTTTCCATTTTTTTCATCGTAGACTCTACTGCCACTCAACTCTTACCTTTACCACCGATCACCACCATTTTCTTTCTTTCTCTCAGCTAGTATTAGTGTTGCCATCATCATCCCAACATGTGGTGCCTTTTTTCTTCTTCACTTCCAACAACATAAAAAAACCAACCGATCCAACCATCCACTTCTAGTCGCGACTCAACCATGACCAATGCCATCAGCTCTTTATCCCCACGGTGGTCAAGACACAGTAACTTCGTATTCCTTTTAGTTTCCACCATCCATAACAGCTACACCATTGCCCAACCACCCTTCTTTTCTTTCGCAAGCCCGATGGTTGGTCTTCTAAGCCACCACCATTATAATTAACAACAACACCCAGTATGGTGAAGTTGAATGTGTAGAGAGAGAAACTGATGAACTAGTAGAGAGAGAAAAAAATAAAAATTAAATGTGTTGTGTGATTTTTTTTTCTTTTTAGAGGTGAAGTTGCATTTCATTATTGATATAAACGTGAAGAGGAACAAGAGAGCTACCTAATCCACTAGTTGTTTTCCTCCTAACATTGATGTTGAGTGGGACCACGTTCCACCAGTGGCGGTGGCATATTGGACTTACGCGGCATAACTGCTTTGACAGTGTTCCTGTATATCTAGTGTATCCAATAGCTCCAGACCCTGTCCAATCAATTTGTTATCCAAATTTTGGATGACTTTTGTGTTTATTATTATGTACTTGTAAATATGTGTGTGTTATTTAGTAAAAAAAAAAAAAATTGTCTTCGCCTTTTTCTTCACATGCATTTGAATGTTTAGAACCAAAAATACCAAAAAAAAATTAAATGATTTAATTTGCATTATGGTCAAAAATCCTAAAAGTTATTTGATTATTAAAATCTAAAATATTGAATGGATTTTATAACAAGTTTGTAAAATTCCAAAAACTTTGGCCAATATTTCAATAACTCTAAAATTTTGATTCATGAAAATTAATGGTCAACATCCTAGTATAAATGTTGGACCTATAACTAGGTTGGTATTTAAATACCAGAAGTTGACTAGAAAATTTTCAAGATTATTTTAGATATTCACTAATTTTAATTGGGAGTATTTTTCACCATAATTTTTCACCAAAATTGTTAGGGAACCTATATGGATTCTTCCTATAGAAATTTATCTTGGCATACAAGCCCTTAATAATTTGAAATGTCATATTTATTCATGAGTGTAAATCTTTGTTTTAAGCCATAGAGACAGACCATCGATTAGGAACCCATCAAAACCTTAAAACCATATCTAGACCACATAATACAGCTTACCTTAGATAAGATGTGCTATGGGTGCTAATACATTCTCTAGCCACAACCAGTTCCTTACCCTAGAAATTTTTTATAAGACTAGTACACACGGGTTTCATAGTGACCTTGACCTAAACAACTAGATGGCGACTCCTCAATCTCGACATCTCGTTATGCTGCGTGCCCACGAGTGACATGCATCTACATTTATGAAATATGGAATGTGCATGGTAGATATTCAAAATATAGGTCCCCCTGTTAGAGTCTACAATACTAGGCTTCATAAAAGGATGGAAAAAGAAGAGATGACTCACCTTGAGGCCAACTACCAAAGAAAAACTAAAAGACAAGAATAATATGGCTTAGATGGCTACCTTACTCGAGCAACTATTGCAAGCATAGTTTGGGGGAGAGACATCTAAAGAGCAGCCAACCAATTTACTAACACCAACAACTCTTGTTATCCTCGACTTACAAAACTTGGGGGCAAATCCTGTTACTATACCACAAGGAGCATCGAGCATTCCGATGACTCATGTGATTATGCCTTCTCAAGTGTCAGCCACACTAGATCTAATAATGAATAGATCCCACGGGGTTGAATCCCCTAATCATCCTGAACAAGATAAGTGGCTGTCTGGAAGGAAAGATTAAGGGTTGTTAAGGGATTTGACGTCTATGACCCAGTTAAAGCCATTGAGATATGCTTGGTGTTAGATTTAATGGTGCCTGAGAATTTTAGGGTGCCAAAATTTGTCAAGTATATGGGACTAGAATGCCTTAATACACGCATTTGAGATCTAACTACAACAAAATAGCAAAAGTCATACGCGGTGAAAAGTTGTTCATCCATTTCTTCCAAGACAGCTTGATTGGTTCTGCGATAAGTTGGTACATGACCTTGGATAGCATGAGTTTTGTCGCACGTCACCCGTGCGGCGTCTATTTGGCGATTTTTCATTTCGTTGATTTGATTAGTTCTTGGGAGTCGCCACCTAGTATTTCATTAAAGGGTCACTAGGAAACCTAGATGTGCTAGTCTTGTCAGATATTCACGGGTAAGGGACTGGTTGTGGCTAGGAAAGGTATTAGCACCCCTAGCGTACCCTACCTGAGGTAAGCTGCTTCGCGATTTGATGCAATTTAAAAGGTTTTGAAAGTTGCCTTGCCAATGATTTCTTAAAACAAAAGAAAAGTCATCCTCGGTAAGGAGATCCTTATCTTATCGGGTGAAGAAAACCTAATTACTCTAGCATCAATAAACACAAAACAAACTTTTCTATTTAATATCAAAAATATATCTTATGTATAAGATTATAATCCCTGATATCAAAAGAAAAATATTTTTGATATTTTTTTTAAATATAAACCAAATTCAATGCAAACTAAAACATTTAATTAATTTTCTTTTTTATTCTTTTTGTCTTTTTAGTTTTTTTTTATCATTTCAAAAACATATAAAAAACAAACACACACATCACTTTTTTTACTAGACCCAGAACTACAGATTATTACAAAATAATCAACATTTAAAATAATCTAAACAACACATTAAACAATTTAAACAATCCAAAAATTATAAAATAGTCCTTTAAAAATCCATAACAGTGTTGGGAATCCTTCTAGAAGTTGTAGGAACAGTGTCGGAACAGTGGCGGCGCATTGCTCCACGCGGCACCACCACTGGCCGCGTGTGGGTTCACGCGTCGCCGCCGATGAAGGCAACAAACAGTGGATCAGAAACGTCTTCCTCTCCTCTTCCTTTCCTTGCCAGCGGTGAGGAGCTACATCATCTGCAACAACAAAAAAAACACACACAGCAGTCGATTGTAGTTAGTTTTTTAGATCTGGTTTCTTCTGCTTTCCTCCACGGTTGTTGTGGGTGCTATTAGAGGATGGTCTGTAGGCACCGTTGAAGACGAAGAAGAAGGTAACGGGGGGGTGCCGCTGTGTTCGACCTGAGGAAAAAAAGAGTCGCTGTGGGGTTGCTCTCGGTTATGGGGAAGCTGGGTCGGCCAGGAGAGGGTGAGCGGCGGCTGGCTTCAGGCTATTGTTTTGGCTGCTGCTATTGGAGGCTGAATGGAGGGGAGAGATGGTTCGGTCTGTGAGGGAGGAGCTGGAGAAAGGCGGACCGATTTGAGTCTGTGGACTGCTGTCCTTTGGCTGGTTCCTGGGGCAGGTTGAGCTGATGGTCTTCTGTCGACGGCTATGCAGCTGCTGGTGGCCGGTCTGTGCAAAGGTGAGGTGGTCGATGCAGACAAGGGGACGACACTGTGGTGTGCTGTTGGAGATCGTGAGCGGGGTAGATGAAGGAAGTTGTGGCCGGGTGTATGGCCAGCTGAAGAGGTGAAAATGAAGGCAAATGGTGATGGGAAGGGAGATTAGGTGATGGGTTGAACTAGGTCGTGGTTGTTGCTGTTGGGGTTGTCTAGGTATGGCTGGCGGTTGGAAGGGAAAAGGGGGGCTTGGGCGGGGAAGGGTTCTCTCTGGTTCTCTTTTGGCAGAGGGAGGCGGGCGGCCGGGTGACTTGAAAGAGATAGTTTTTAGGGTTAGGGTTTTTTTTGTGTTTTTTTTTCTAAATATGCAAATTTGCCCCTCTCTTTGTGTGTGTTGAAGGCTACTATTTATAGGAAAAAATGTTGTTAGGTCTCACATTTGGTCCCTCAATTTTTTTTTTTGTAAATTTTGATTTTTTTTATTTTTTTGTATTTTTTGAAAACAAGCAAAATCAACATCAACTCAATAAGGAAAATCAATGATTTTAAAAATGACGCGTTAAAAGTCGAACGCGTTCCAAAGATCTTTGAAAATTTAAATTCTTTTGAGACGATGCTAAAAATGCTAAAAACAATGTAAATATATTAAAAAAGTATTTTTTGAATTTTTGTTGTTTTCGCTATTTTTTTTTCTGAAAATTTATCAAAATTATAGGTCAAAAATTGGGTAGCAACAAGTTTCAAGAAATGGAGTGATCTTGTTGATGCTTTCTTAAAAGAATACAGGTTCAATATTGACATCACTCCAGACCAGATAAGCTTGATGGCGATGGAAAAGAGCAACAAAGAAATTGTAAAAGAGGATGCTCATAAGTGGAAAAACAAGGCAATACATGTATAACTATCTTTGTTGGAGAAAGAAATAGCAACTTTATTTGCCAATAATTTCAAGTCCCCATATTATGATCATGATGGGTAGCTTTGCCTAATATTTTTATGATGTTGTTATTGCTAAAATGGTAAAACAAGAGATAAGAGCTAATAGAATATTGGAATCTACTAGAAGAAAGGGTTTACTAGAAGGAGAAAGGATGTTAAGGTGAGCAAGTGGCCCCTCTTCCATTTTCACCACCAAATCCTCTCTTCCTAACATGATCAAAAGATTGATGTCTAATCCCAAGTGCAGAAGTGTTGAAGTAATAAATAACCCGACAAGACCGGGGTCGAACCATAGGGAGGTAAACTATATAAAATTATAAACAACAAATGAAAAGGAGTTGAAAAAAACTTTTGAGATGTGATATTGATGTGAGTATTAATCAAAGATAAAAGCAATTGTCAAGGATAGAGAATCCACTGATAGTATTAGAAATAAGTATAGTATAAACTCTTTTTATTAATTAATTAGAAACCACACATAAAGGAGGTTCCAATCAGATGATTTATCCTTAATAGTTTATTATAAATTTTTAACATGATCATATTAATTATCTTATTTTAGTAACACCATACTTTAAAATATTGTCACGAATTCATGATGTTAACTTATGTTAACAACAAATTAGGTTCCTTTCATAGCACATGTGTCAGTTATACCATACAGTAGGCTATAAAAGTGCCAAGTATTTGTTGTACTAAGGTTGTACAACACAAATCTAAATTAATCATTTAACAAGCAAGGTATTAAGAATTAGTAAGATAAAAGATAAGACATGTTAATAACAAACTTTCTTAGATATAAACATTGAAGTCCATGTTGAGTTTATATTATACATATTCTAAAAACATTAGTGAAACCTTTTCACCTTAACATAATAAACTTAGCTAAACATAATGAAGAAGAGAAATATAAATAAACTAGATAAGAACATAGTTATGATAAAAAGCATAAACAAGAGATTAATGAAAGTAAAACTTAAACATTACAAAAATACAAAAAAAAAAAACAAGAATATGATCTTGATCTGAAAACCAAAATGTCTAAATGTATGGCAAATGCCTCCTTTTATAGGCTAAAATTCGAAACTATTGATTTGATGACTAATTATTGAGTGAGTGGCCACCTCTTGACTTGGTAACAACCATTATCTTCTTATATGGACAAAATGTTATTTCTAACATCAGAATTTGAACAGATAGTCTTCCTGAAAGTTCTGGGAATTTGTCTCAGCTTTCCAACAAAATAAGAATGAGCTTATTTGGACTTCTAGAACTCGAGATATGGGCTGAACACTAAGCAGTATCTAGGTTGCAAGATAGATTTCAACTTCTCTTTTGTTGTTACAATTTGAACTTGAAAATAACCGTTTTAAATCTTGGAATCTTTATGAAAATTTTAGGCCTATGTCTTAGCTTTCCATCCATATAAACCACACCTAAATTCATGTTCTACAGCTCCAGTTATGATCCAATAACCGAATGATATTCCAATTTGAATTGAACCAGCATCTCTTTTTTAAGTTTAGCCCTCTCTGTCTTTTCACTTTCAATAGTTAAACACATCAATCAATCCTTTAAATTATTAGATATGCCTGCATTCAAAATGAGCAGTTACTATAAATTAAAGATATCTTATGTTATCAAACTTGTTATTATAAAACATGCTTAAGTTAGGGAATTTAATGATACTTTAAATGCAATATGATGATATAAAACTTTGATAAAAATGCACTTTTAAATACTAATCACTTCCCAAATTGGTGCAAACCATATCTAACTTATGAGTACTATAATGGAAACCCTGGCCATAATATTAATACTTGCTCAACATTCAAGAGGAAGCTCTTGCAGTGAATCAAAGTAGGGTGGATAACCTTTGAAGATATCCCTAACATCAATTCCAACCCCTTGTCTAATCATGCTTCTAGTAGTGAGGGAGTAAATATCGTAGAGTTTGGAAGAAAAAAAGAAGAAGTTTTTAAGGGTAACCACGGATAAGTTATATGACATGTTGGTGCAAGCTGAGTGTTTTCCAATAAAAAATGAATCAGGTTCAAGGAAGAGTGATGATTTTTATATGTTCCACGAAGCAACGGGACATAACATCGATGAATGTGATGAATTTTACCAGAAGGTGATACAAATGATGACTTGTGCCCTATTACAAATAAAGAATGAGCAAATAGATGATGTCGTAGGTATGATAAGTTTTTAAAAGAAGAAATTAAAGATGTATAGGCTTCAATATACCAAGAATGGTCCACTAAAGCTCATCTTGACAAGGCCTGTCGTTACCTATAATGGGAACTACAATACATGACAGATGTTTTATGCTTGAAGAACTAAAGTCTTCTTCTTGTTTTTCAATCCAGGTTTGTCTCTTCTCCTTATTGCTATGTTCTAATGATGATACTAGTGGAGAAAATTTTAGATCGTCTGAACCTACTATATCCCCTCTTGGATTTTTCACTAGTAGAGAAACAAACGGATCTTTATAAAGGGAGCTCTGCTATGTTGAAGTTTGATATCTGCTTTTGTTTTTCAGCCCAAGTCTATCTCTTCTCGCTATTACTATATTTTAGTGCTACTACTAGTGGGAGAAAGTTTTAAAACATATGGAACTACTACATCCCCTGTTAGATTCCTCACTAGCAGTGTAACAAATAGATCTTTGTGGAGGGAGATTTCCTACGTTGACATTCTATATATGCTCCTGTTTTTCAGCCCAAGTCTATCTCTTCTCCCTACTACTATGTCGTGTTACTACTGGTGGGAGAAAGTTTACATATGAAACTACTAAATTTCTATTTGGATTCTCTATTAGCAGTGCCACAAACAGATCTATGTAGAGGGAACTCTCCTATATTGAAGTTCTATGTTTACTCCTTTTTTTTTCAGTCTATGTCTGTCTATTCTTTATACCGATGTGTTTTAGTATTGCTACTGGTGGGAGAAATTTTTAAATCTAAAACTACTACATCACCTCTTAGATTCCTGACTAGTAGTGCCACAAATAGATCTATGTAAATGGAGCTCTGCTACGTTGAAGTTTGATGTTTGCTCCTTTTGTTTCTTCATAGTTGGTCACTATTGTCATTGCTTGTAAGGGCTATATTATGATGATTTGAGAGTTGTTTTAGGGTGATTTGAAAATGTCTGGTATGGAAAATGGTTGTTTGGATGGTATTTTAGTGGTTGAAGCTTTGTATAGTTTAGGGTATGTTTTAAGATGTTTTAAATGGAGTTTTCATGGTTGGGAGGTTTGTTTATAGCAATGTTTTTATGGCAGTGTTCACCTCTGTCTAGCCCCCCTTGAGTTAGGGTTTTGAAGGATTTGTATAGAAAAAAAAAAAAAAGGAATGTTATATAACTCATGGGTTGATGAGATCTTGACCTTTGATATTGGAAAATAAATGTCAATCATTCATTGGAGCTAAGGACAAAAGCTTGTCTTGTTTTGCAACTAAAAAAGGGGGGACCAAGGTAGTTTTGCAAGCCGAACAGTGCTGGGCAGTATTTTTGGGATAGATTTTGCAGGTATTTTTGGTGTTATTAGAGCTAGAATTTTGGCTAATAGTGAAGTACAAATACTTGGGTATGAGTTGTCATAAAATTTGTGTAGTATGAACAAAATCTTGTCCTACTCTGCAACTAACAAAGGAAAGACACAAGGCTGTTTTGTAGGCAAAACAATGTTAGGTAATGTTTTTGAGAGAGAATCTGCAGGTGTTTATGGTGAGTAAAATAACAATATCATGGTATAAGTTGGCATAAGCTTTTTGTGGTATGGTAAAGAGGTTAGGGAGAAATTAGGGTTGAAAAGTGGATCCTTGGGCATCTTTTTCTCTTGTTTAAATGGGAAGAAGATGATGAATAGTGAAAGTACGATATTTTTTTATTTCATCCCTGAACCTTTGGAACTTTATAATAGAACCCCCAATCAGCCTTAATCTTTTGATCTCCTTGCAATTTCACCCTTAACCTCTTCGATTGACCCTTAAATTTCTGCACTTTTTATAAAGTAGTTTTTGGTTTTGAAATTCTTCAATTTGATATGTAAACTTTTATTTTCTTGCAAAAATTGGCCATGATTTTGCCCTATTGAGCTTGTAAAAATAAAAATTGGTCCTTTAAAATTTCAATATTCTCAATTAAGCCTAAATTAGGCTTCCAGACTTAATGTTTCACCAACTAAGTCTCTAATAAAATTAATTTGACCCATTAAAAGTCTAATTAAGTCCTTGCACTTAATTAATTCTTTTTATTTGATCCAATTTAATTCTTGAACTTAATTGATCCTTTTAATTGGATTCATGATTAAATCAAATTAGCCTATTAAAAATATAATTAAGTCCTCAAACTTAATTTTTATAATTCATCAAATAATCATTTAATTTGACCTTAAATTTGCATTGTCTTTTAGTCTTGGGTATAATAGGGTACAATCGGGCTTTCAATTTTGTCCAAAACTCTAGCTTGGTTCCTTTATGCATTTTAAACCCTTCTCAGTCTACTCTTGTCAAGTTGCTAATTTTTATCATTTTTTGTTGCTTTTCATTTTAAAAGAAAATGGTAATTATGTGGAAATCCAAAATTGGGTTATGAGAACACATAATTTGTAATCCACCTAGGCAAAAACTCAAACCAAATGGGATTTGAAACAACAAATCCAATCAAATCTTAAGACATATAACATACTAAAAATGTTCTCCTAACCAAAATACAAGATTCACAAAGCCTCACGTCCTATAAAAAAAAAGGCATTCAAAGTTTTACGCAACACATGTATGGTTTAAACACAAAACTATATAAAAAAATAAAATGAAAATCCATCAAAAGTAACACACAGAAGTAGATAGGGTTCAATAAAGAACATTATAAAAGAAAGTGCACACACCTACAAAGACAATGAGATGGTTTGTTGATGATATCCTTATAAAAAACAAACCCAGCCAACCATCCTCCTAAAAGCAAGGAACCAACTAAAAGCCAAAAAAAAAAACAAAGTATAAGCAAAGGCCAAAACAAACACAAAACAAAAAAGACCAAAAAAATTCTGAATGAATATTGACAAAACTCATAGCCAAATCCTAGAAGCCAAACAAGCAAAGCCCAAGCAAAAACACCTATATACCCTGCAAACCCAATCCCAAGTAAGGGAAATAAAACAATAAAAAAAGCAACAACCATTTTTTTTAAGAACCAATATCACAATCAAGCCAACAAAAAAAATGTCATTAAATCCTAGGAAACAACAATTGTAGCAAAAATGGGTAAGCAAACCAAACCAAACCAAAAATCAAATAGAGACTCGTCTCGTAAAAATTAGATGAAATTATAAGAGGGGAGAGAGAGAAACTGGAGAAAAAAGTCCAACCATGTCATTCGTAACCCACCAAACATCAAATCCATACACATTAAACCCATTATCCCAATGAATAGGGGAAAGCCTAGTACATTGGAAGTGGATATGCATATAATGCACAATGACACACATCAATTGATCGATAAAGGAGAAGCCCTATATAAGCCAACCACAACACAGTTATCCCTACCCAGCCTAGCCATGCTAGAAATTAATTGAACATAGAAGCAACACCAACTCTTGACAGTCACCTTTCAATATGACCAAATGTTAAATTGCATCATAAAAAGTCAATTAGAACACACCATCAAACCTTGGAAGCCATTAAGAAAGGTTGGATTCAACATTAATTCGTGTGAGAAGGCAGGCAAAAAAACAAAGCAAAACAACGATAAAAATTATGTGAATCCACAATGGATTCACCCATAGTCCACAGTGTTTCACCGAGGACTCGTAGTTTTTTCTTATAATGTTGTAAAAACTAGGCAATAGATGGGATGGAAAGCTGTTTTTCATTCTTGTTTAAACGTGTACATCTTTTCCTTACAACTCATATAACAAACATTTGAAACTAAACTTTTCTAGGATTACGGTTCTCCTCATCTATTGCATGATTCTCGACTAATAACCTAATCATTAGTTCCATTATCTACATACGGAAGGTTCAAATGCTCCAATACACCCCCTCAATCGAAGGGGCAGCTCCTTCATATGAATGTTGCTTCATAACAAATAAAAACAAGAAGCAACCAACAATTTTATAAATAGATCTACTAGTTGATCTCATGTAAACAAAAAAGATACTTCAAGCTATTTTTGGTGAACCTGATCACGAACATAGTAAAAATCAATTTCAATATGCTTCATACATGTATGGAAAACAGAACTTGAAGATAAATACATTGCTCCAATATTGTCACACCAGAGTGTTAGACACTTACGCAATAGAAAATAAAGAATGGATAGTAATGACTGAAGCCATTGATTTTATGCTCCTCTGTTGGATAATAACTTGTATTCTAATTTTGTACTTCTTCGATCAACTATTTAATACTACTTGCAGCTCCATGAGATGAGGTTTTTTTTTCATGAAACAAGTAATAGGCATCAACACTACAATGATCTTCATTATCCCTAACCCAATCAACATCACTATAGCATGAAGAGAATGATCAAATTGACTCATAATCTGTAAGGTAAATGAGATTTTATCTTTGAGATATTGAAGGATTCGTTTTATGGCTTGCTAATGTGGAACTTGAGGTTAATGCATATACTTACTCGTGTCTGGCCATGTGAAACCTAGATAACGAATAACACTGATTGTGCTTCGGTACAACTAAGGATCTTCAAAGGCAAAACCCTCATATATGGAAAGATTACAAGTTGTGTACACTGGGGTTGCACATAGTTTAACTTTATCAAGCTTTACTTTGCATAAAAGATCAGCTATATATTTTCTTTGGGTAATAATAAGATCACTCTTATCCTAAATAGTTTCCACCCTAAGAAAAAAATATAAGATGCCAAGTTTCTTAATAGGAAAATCAATGGACAAATTAACGACTAAAAAGTTTAGTAACAACACTGGAATTTTTACTAGTAATGATTATATCATCAACATAAATCAAAACAAGTAAATACAACTCACCATCATAAAGAGTGTAGAAGAAAGTATCATCAACAACTGAAATTTTTTCTTTAACTAAGAACAAATCATTTTTATTTGTATATATACATCACAAAAATAAAATTATTTATATAAAATATGAAAGGAAAAAAATAAAGATAAATTACAACAATCTCTTTGAAAGATAAATAATTATTTTTTTAAAAAAAATAACTACTAATTAAAAAGTATAAACTAATTTTTTTTTTTAAATAGAAGAGAGGGTGATATTTAAAATTTATTTGTTTTATATTTACTTTGTTTTTCAAAATATTGATTTGTTTAACCAAACAACTATGAGAATCATAAAAGAGAATTTTAGTAAAAAATAATGTTTTCATAACCATGCCACACATGTATTAAAATATACAAATTATACATTGAATTTTTTTAGAGTCTATTTTCAATGTAATCATAAGATAATAGAAAAACATGCAAAGAAAAGACAAAAAATTAAACTTAAGAAGATAAACAAAGAGAAATCATGAAAGGTTGGATAAAAATTGCTCAATAATCTTATTAAAACAATATTATGTCAATATTAAAAACTATATATTTTTAAATCATTAAAAGAATTTATTCCAAATCTTATAAAAACAAATTCCAAAAAAATGTAAAAAATAAGTTAAAGAAAATATGGCAGATGCATGGATCATTGAGGATCTCATGTGTGGAATGGCAAAACTAAGCCCACCCGCCTAGACCTTTTTGTTTTATTTGACTAAAGAGGCAAACGACATGTTATTAATTTTTTTTTAAATGGGTAACATTTCATCTATTGCATAGAATTTGGCCACCACTATGGTGGCTAAAAAATAGAGGGGGATTTTCCTATAAAATTATATTTTTCAATTTATTTTATTCCAAAAACACCTTAAAATACTTTATAAGCTACCCAACAATCCCAAAATATTTTAAAATCACTTAAAAAAATTAATTGAATTTATACAATTATAATTGAACTCAATCTGCCTTACTCACTATATTTTGAAACAAAAATCACTCCATTGAATTTCTCTTGAGAAGAAGAACTCATTGATACAATTTTTTTTATTATTATTATTATTGAATTATGACCAAACAATAACTTTATCTCTCTTCCATTATTTTTTAGTAAGTTTTTCTATCTTCTCTTTAGCATAGAGATTAAAAAATAAATAAAATAAATTTTTTGATTAAAATAAAAATGATAAAAATTGTAGGATTGGCTATGAATTTTCTTAATTTTCTTCATGGTTTACATTTTGATCATCTTACTTAAAATTTCATCTTTCTAATTCATTTGTAAACTTTATATGATGAAAATAGGTAAAAAAAAGTGATAAAATCAAAAAAGAGAAAAAGCTAAAGATGAAATTGCATTAAGAAAAAAAAAAAAGGAGATGTGCTTTATTGTTTATACAGTAAAGCACCATAAAAAATGTCATTTCCTTTAGTTCTAAAGGTAATAATTACTAATTTAATGAAGTGTCACTTCTCAAAATAATGGCTCGAGAAAGAGAAAAATTGAGTATTTGTAAATTTAAGAATTATTGGTTTTTAAGAATTATAGATGTGTGCCAATAATGTGTTATATTATTTAATGAAATCATACCGTAACCTATGAGATGTCATTATTAACAATTTTAATACTATAAAAAATTTTCATTGCATGTTATAACAAAATTAAATAATAAGAGAAAAACTAAAAGTTGCCATTAATTCAATTGCATGCTGAAAAACAGAATTGTCATAGAGTTTTTATTGGCAATCGTTCATGCGTATACGTCTATTATACTATACAAGTATACATTAAAAACACTATTCATATGAAAAGTTAACCATCTCAAGTTTTTTGGGCTTTACATTTGCCTCATTCTTTTTTTTTTTTTTTTTGATGAAGTCCTTCAAGAAAATTTTATCACCTTAATATTTTTTTATTGGGTCCTTCAAAAAAAATTTCTCATTTACATTCTTTTTTTTTTATTAATCCTCTTGCTTCCCA
>Ga0307518_10001420_pt1 | contig 17828 bp, 19 predicted proteins | sample 25_EM_MG_FD_203889 | JGI IMG/M metagenome (GOLD analysis project Ga0307518, IMG submission 203889) | Populus trichocarpa ectomycorrhiza microbial communities from riparian zone in the Pacific Northwest, United States - 25_EM | ecosystem: Host-associated > Plants > Roots > Unclassified | place...
GCCCGCTCCGGTCGTGCGTTCGCAGATCCCGGCGTCGGCGGCGGTGGTTCGGGAACGGGGGCGTTCGCGATGCGAGGTTTTGAGTGGGGCGGGGGATCTCGATTTCCTGCTGATGCATGTGGTGGTGCTGGGGCATGCTTTCGAGGTGATCGAGCCGGTGGAACTGGGGGAGCGGTGCCGGGTGCTGGCCGATCGGTTACTTGGTGCGGCCGGTCACGTCTCGTGAGGCTCACCGGCCAGTCCACTGAGGCGAACGCCCAGCCGTCCAGGCCGCATAGAACTCCCCATGGTCCTTCGCCGTCATCAGCAAAGCCTGCGTGATCGCCTCCAGCTCGATGGAACTCCCCAAATCCATGTCGAGCTCACGCGTCAGCAGCACCTTCGTCGTGCTGTAAGCCAAAGCCGGCCCATCGGCCAAACGCCGCGCCAAAGCGGAGGCGGCAGAAGGCAGGTCGGAGTCGGGAACGACCTGAGAAGCCAGGCCGATCGCCTCCGCGCGAGTCGCGTCGATCTTGTCGCCCAGCATCAGCAGTTCCGTCGCCCGGCCGAGCCCGACCAGCCGCGGCAGCAGGTACGCCGAGCCCATGTCCGCACCGGCCAGGCCGACCTTCGTGAACAGGAAGGCGAACTTCGCCGACGACGCCAGCAGCCGGAAGTCGCTCGCCAGCGCGATCACCGAGCCCGCGCCCGCGGCGACACCGTTCACCGCGGCGATCACCGGGATGGGGCATTCCCGAAGCGCCTTCACCACCGCGCCGGTCATCCGCGTGAACTCCAGCAGTTCCGCGGACTCCATCTTCTGCAGTTCGCCGATGATCTCTTCGACGTCGCCGCCGGAGCAGAAACCCCGCCCCTGCCCGGTGATGACCAGCACCCGGACGTCGCCGCGATGCGGCAGCTCGGCCAGCAGGTCGCGCAGGTCGGCGTAGCTGTCGAAGGTGAGCGCGTTCAGTTTGTCGGGGCGGTTCAAGGTGACCGTGGCGACGCCGTCGTCCACGGTGAACTCGAAGTGCTCCCAGTCCGTCGTGATCGGCGGCGTGGCGCGGAACGGGCTCATGTCTGGATCCCACCTCCATCGAGGACGAGTGTCTGTCCGTTGATCGCGGCGGCTTCGGGCGCCGCGAAGAAGATCACCGCGTGGGCGACCTCGTCGGGTTCGAGCAGGCGGCCGAGTGGCGACGCGGCGGCGAGGGCGGCTTCCGCGTCGGCTTCGTCGCGGCCGGTGCGTTCCTGGATCCGGGCGACCGACGCGGCCGTCATGTCCGTGCGGACGAAGGCCGGGCAGACGGCGTTCGCGGTGACGCCGGTGCCCGCCAGTTCCGCGGCGGTCGCGCGCATCAGGCCGACGGCGGCGTGCTTCGACGCGGTGTAGCCGGCCGTGTAGCGGTAGCCGATATGCGACGCCGTCGAGGCGACGGTGACGATCCGCCCGGTGTCGCGCGACCGCATGCCGGGCAGAACCGCCCTTGTGCACAGGAAAGCGCCGGTCGCGTTGACCTCGAGCTGGGTCCGCCATTGCTCCAGCGAGGTCTTCGCCAGCGGGGCGCTCGCCGAGATCCCGGCGTTGTTCACCAGCACGTCGACTGGTCCGAGGTCGTCGAAGTATCGCGCGACGGCGTCTTCGTCGGTGACGTCGCAGTCGGCCCGGCCGGGGGCGTGCACCTGGTCGCCGGCGGCCTGGAAACGGGCGGCGATGGCCGCACCGATCCCGCGTGTCCCGCCGGTGACGACGACGATCCTGCTCACTCTGCCTCCACCCGGCGCAGCGCGCGCCGATCGAGTTTTCCGTTGGCGGTGCGGGGGAGTTCGGTCACGAACACCACCTCGCGCGGGTATTTGTGCTTCGCCAGCTGGGCCCGCGCGTGGTCCTTGAGTTCCTCGGCCGTGACGGAAGCGCCCTCCGCCAGGACGACGCACGCCCGCGGGACGACCAGGCCGTCGACGGTCACCCCGAGCACCGCGCAGTCGACGACGGCGGGATGACCGATGAGACAGTCTTCGATCTCGCTCGGCGCGACGAACACGCCGGACACCTTCAGCAGGTCGTCGGCGCGGCCGTGGTGGTGGAAGTACCCGTCGGCGTCGCGGCTGAACAGATCGCCGGTGCGGAGGGTGTCGCCGTGGAACGTGCGCGCGGTCTTCTCCGTGTCGCCGTAGTACTCGCGCGCGATGGTCGGGCCGGTCACCTCCAGGGTGCCGATCTCCCCGTCCGGCAAGGGATCGCCGCTCTCGTCCAGCACGCGAGCGGTGTAGCCGGGGACCTCGCGGCCGAGGCTGCCGACCCGCTGCGCGCCGGGCACGTTGGACAGATAGATGTGGTACGCCTCCGACGAGCCGATCCCGTCGATCACCGGGACCCCGAAAAGGTTGTCCCACTTGCGATGCAGCTCCGACGGCAACGCCTCACCGGCCGATGTCGCCAGCCGCAGCGAGCTCATGTCCACAGTAGACGCTGCGGGATGGGCGATCATCGCGCTCATCATGGTCGGCACGTTGACCAGGATCGTCGGGCGGTAACGCTCGATCAGCGAGAACAGCAGGTCGGCGGTGCTGCGTTGCGGGAACACGATCCCGGACGCGCCCACGCCGAAGGGGAACAACGCCGTCAGATCGCGTGCGTAGCCGAAGAACAGCTTCGGCACGGCCAGCACGCGGTCGTCCTCGCGAAGTCCGAGCACGCCGAGCGCGTAGCGGTCGAAGCTCTCCAAGGCACTGCGCGCCGGGTGCACGCACGCCTTGGGCGCACCGGTGCTGCCGGTGGTGAACTTCCAGATCGCGACGTCGTCCAGCGTGGTCGGCGCGGCTTCCAGCTCGGCCGACGCGGACGCGATCAGGGTCGAAAACGAGTGCTCGCCGGGCAGCAACTCCACATCGCCGACGACCAGCAGGTTCCGTGCCCCGGCTTCGCGCAACGCCGGCAGCGTCGAGGCGTCCGCGATGACGACGACGGCCTCGGTGTAGCCGAGGTAGTACGCGTAATCCTTGGGCTGCAGAAAGGAATAGACCTCGGCGGTGACCGCGCCGATCTTCTGCGCCGCGTACCAGACGGCCACGAACTCGACGCTGTCGTTCAGCGCCAGCAGGACCCGCTGTCCACTTCGGACACCGAGCTCGCGCAGCACGTTCCCGGCCCGGTTCACCAGTGCGCCGAGCTGCGCGTACGTGACCTCGTCGTCGCCGCACAGCAACGCCGTCCGCTCGCCGGGGAGGCGGTCCACGAAATGGGTCGCCAGATTGAAGGTCATACCAGCTCCCGGATCGCTTCGACCAGGATGTCGGTGAGCACCGAGAAGGTCTTCTCGCCTTCCTCGGCGGTCGCCTGGGCGGGGGTTCCGCAGTAGGCCTCGGTCATCCCGGCCGAGGCGAAATCCGTGACCCCGCCGCGCGCCAGGTCGACGTGGACCGCGGGCAGCCCGCGCTGGACGACGGCGTCGACGAGATCCGGCCGGTCGGCGAGCACCAGCGACGTCTCGTACTGCCCGGCATGGCACTCGCCCGAGCGGAATTCGTCGGTGAGCCGCGCCGCGTACCGGCGGCGGACGAGGTCGACGAAACCGACGCCCGCCGTCTCCGCCACCCGCCGCAGCACGGCCAGATGCGCCGGTTCGAAATGGTTGTTGACCAGCAGGATCCGGGTGAGCCCCTGCTCCACGAGCGCGCCGCAGATCTCGGTCAACAGCGCGTACAGGGTCTCTTCGCCGATCGAGACGCCGCCCGCGAACCCGGCGGCGAACCGCGTCACCCCGTACGGAACCTCGGGCAGGATCAGCACGCGCACGCCGGGATCGCCCGCCAGCCGCGCGGCGGCACGTTCGCACATCCCGCGCGAGATCAGGGGATCGGTGCCCAGCGGCGCGTGCGGCCCGTGCGGCTCGACGGCGCCCACCGGGAGCAGCAGCACGGGAACGCGCGCGTCGGACGCGAGTGCGGCCACCTGACGCGAGCTCAACTCCGCGAAGTACGTCACTCGAATCAAGCTACACCGCAGCGGCCTGAGGTGTATAGAGTTGCGCTCATGCCCGAATCGGCCCCGCCTCACGGCGACCCAGGTCCCCAGGAGCTGGTGATGACGCTGCTCGGCACCTACGTGTCGCCGCGCGAGAGCCGTCGTGTCTGGTCCGGCGGCCTGGTCGGGGTGCTCGCCGGACTCGGTTTCTCCGACGGCGCCGCGCGGATCGCGCTGGCCAGGCTCGCCCGCCGCGACCTGCTCGCGAGGCACAAGGCGGGCAGGCTCGTCCACTACTCGCTGACCCGCCGCACGATCGCGCTCCTGGAGGACGGCGACCGCCGGATCTTCTCCCTCGGCAGGCGCGACCGCGAGGTCGGGCAGTGGACCGTGCTGTGGCAGAGCATCCCTGAGAGCCGCCGCCAGGCCAGGGAGCGGTTGGTGCGACGGCTGCGTTTCCTCGGTTTCGGCCCGGTCCAGGACGGTACGTGGATCGCCCCGCACGACCGCGAAGCCGAGGTGCTCGCCCTCCTGGCCGAACTGGACGTCGCCGAACACGCCGGGCTGATGCTCGGGAAACCGTCGCCCGCGCTCGACGTCCGGCGGTTCGCCGCGCGGGCCTGGAACCTCGACGGCCTCGCCGCGCGTTACGACGCGTTCGTCCGAGATTTCGGCGGCTATTCAGGCGACCTGCCTGACGCCGAGGCGTTCCGGGTCCGAACCTGGCTGACGCACACGTTCCGCGCCTTCCCGTCACTCGATCCGGAGCTCCCGGTCGGGCTGGTGCCCGCTCCGCCGAGCCGGGCGGCCGCGGTCGAGTTGTTCCACGATCTCTATCAGGCGCTGGCCCCGGCGGCGCAACGCCATTTCGACGAGGTGACAGAAAAATGAACGACACTCAGGCCGCGGCGAACGACACTCAGGCCGCATTGAGTTACACGTCCTACCTTTCGCTGGACGAATTGCTCGACGCGCAGCATCCGCGATCCGACGAGCACGACGAATTGCTCTTCATCGTGATCCACCAAGTGTATGAACTTTGGTTCAAACAAGTTCTCCACGAGGCGCTTTACCTGCAGGAGCAACTCGAAGCGGGTAACACCGCTCACGCCATCCGCACTTTGCGGCGAATCCTGACTATCTTCAAGGTGGTGGTCGCGCAGATCGATGTGCTCGAGACGATGACTCCGAGCCAGTTCACCAGTTTCCGTGCGCGACTCGACGCGTCGAGCGGGTTCCAGTCGGCCCAGTTCCGTGTCCTGGAGGCCGTCCTCGGCCGCCGGGACGAGCGGGTGTTCGCGCATTACCCCGAAGGCGGTGAACAGCGTGCCCAGATCTCGGCCGCGATGTCACGGCCGTCGCTCTTCGACTCCTTCGTCACCTACCTCGCGGTGAAGGAGTACGACGTCCCGACCGGGCGCGATGTCACCAAGCCACTCGAACCCTCTCCGGCGCTCCAAGAGGTTCTGTTGCGGGTCTACCGCGACGACACCGGGCCGTCCGTCGTGGCGGAGCACCTGGTCGATCTGGACGAAGGGATGCAGGAGTGGCGGTATCGGCACGTGAAGATGGTCGAGCGCACCATCGGAGACAAGACCGGGACGGGGGGTTCGTCGGGCGCGCACTATCTGCGTACGACGCTTTTCTCCCCGATGTTCCCGGATCTCTGGGCGGTGCGGAGCAGGCTTTGACGAACCTCGACGAACTCCGCCGCGATCCCAACGCGCTCGCGGAGCACTACAAGGCATTCGGTGTGGCGGACCGGTTGCTGTTCACCGGGCACTCGCACCAGGCGTGGCCGGACGTCGCGCGCGAAGGTCTTCTGGAGGCCTTCGCCGACGCGGCCGAAGAGGTCGACACGAAGTGGGACCGTGCCTTCGCGAAGGCCGACGAGATGCGGGCCGGGTTCCGGGCGCTGCTCGGTGACCCGCACGGCGCCATCGCGCTCGGCGCCAGCACCCACGATCTGGTGATCCGGTTCCTCTCGGCGATGGACCTGCCTCGCCGTCCGCGCCTGGTCACCACCGACGGCGAGTTCCACACCCTGCGGCGTCAGCTGGGCAGGCTGGCGGAGGAAGGCGTCGAGGTGGTCCGCGTCCCCGCGGCGCCGGTCGCCACGCTGGCCGAACGCGTCGCGGCCGAGGTCACCGAAGACACCGCCGCCGTGCTCGTCTCGGCCGTGCTGTTCGAGACCTCGCGGCTCGTGCCGGGCCTCGCGCATCTCGCCGACGTCTGCCTTTCGAAGTCGGTGAACCTCGTCGTCGACGCCTACCACGCGCTCGGCGTCGTCCCGTTCTCGCTGCACGACCTCGGGCTCACCAACGCCTGGGTGCTCGGCGGCGGGTACAAGTACCTCCAGCTCGGCGAGGGGAACTGCTTCCTGCGGATGCCCGCGCACGCGCAGGAACTGCGGCCGGTCGTCACCGGCTGGTACGCCGAGTTCGGCGCGCTCGCGGACGAGCGCCGTCCCGGCCAGACCGCGTACGCCGCCGGATCGGACAGGTTCGCCGGAGCGACCTACGACCCGACGAGCCACTACCGGGGCGCTCGCGTCTTCCGGTTCTTCGCCGAGCACGGGCTCACGCCCGAGTTCCTGCGCGAGGTGTCGCGCCACCAGGTGGGCTTCCTCGCCGAGGGCTTCGACAAGCTCGGGCTGCCCGAGGACGTCATCACCCGTGACCGGGAGACGCCGCTGGACCGCGTCGGCGGCTTCCTGTCGCTGAAATGCGCCGACGCCGGCGCCCTGCAGGCCGCGCTCGCCGAACGCGGCGTCCGGACCGACAGCCGCGGCGCGTACCTGAGGTTCGGGCCGGCGCCGTATCTGTCCGACCGCCAGCTCGATTCCGCGCTCCGCGTCCTTCAAGAGGTCGTCGACGGCTGAGACACCTCGCCCCCGGCTTGGCGAACGGACCGGGGCGATCTAGGTTTGCGATGTGGCACCGTCGCCGCCGGACGACCTTCGTCGGGGACTGTGCCTTGTTGCAGGAACTTCGCACGTGAGCCACAAGCAGCGTGCACTCCAGGACAAGGAGTCACCACAGTGACCGAAGTGTTCGGCCAAGGTACCGGCCATGAACAGGTCGTCTTCTGTCAAGACCAGGCCACCGGCCTGAAGGCCATCATCGGGATCTACTCGACGGCGCTCGGGCCGTCGCTCGGCGGGACCCGGTTCTACCCCTACGAATCCGAAGACGCCGCGCTCGCGGACGTCCTCGCGCTGTCGAAGGGGATGGCGTACAAGAACGCGCTCGCCGGGCTCGACCTCGGCGGCGGCAAGGCCGTCATCATCGGCGACCCCCAGAAGCACAAGACCGAAGCGCTGCTTCGCGCCTTCGGCCGGTTCGTCCAGACGTTGGGCGGCCGCTACATCACCGCCTGCGACGTGGGCACCTACGTGCAGGACATGGACATCGTCGCCCGTGAATCGGAGTTCGTCACGGGCCGCTCGCCGGAGAACGGCGGCGCCGGCGACTCCTCGGTGCTCACCGCTTTCGGCACCTACCAGGGCATGCGCGCCTCCGCGGACGCCGTCTGGGGCGTCCCGGACCTCGCGGGCCGCAAGGTCGGCGTCGCCGGGGTCGGCAAGGTCGGGCACATCCTGGTCGGGCATCTGATCGAGGCGGGCGCGCAGGTGGTCATCACCGACGTCTCGCCCGCGGCGATCGAGCGCACCCGCGCGGCGTACCCCGGCGTCGAGGTCGTCGAAGACATCGACGCCCTGATCGGCACCGAACTCGACGTCTTCGCGCCGTGCGCGCTGGGCGGGGTGCTCACCGACGAGACCGTCGGCCTGCTCCGCTCCAAGATCGTCTGCGGCGCGGCCAACAACCAGCTCGCGCATCCGGGCGTCGGCAAGCAGCTCGACGACCGCGGCATCCTCTTCGCGCCGGACTACCTGGTCAACGCCGGTGGCGTGATCCAGGTCGACGACGAGCGGCACGGCTTCGACTTCGCGCGCGCCAAGCGCAAGACGACGGCCATCTTCGACACCACCAAGGCGGTGTTCGCGCTGGCGAAGGCCGACGGTGTCCCGCCGGCGACGGCGGCGGACCGGCTGGCCGAACGGCGGATGGCCGAGGTCGGCGGGCTGCGGTCGATCCTGACGGTGTAGCTCCCTGAACGCTAGGAAAGGTCCCTTCCTCGCAAAATTTGCGAGGAAGGGACCTTTCATGGCACTTGGGTGCCGGGGACTCAGCCGCTCTTGCGACGGAAGGTGCGTTTGTTCGCCGCCGGACCGTGCGCGTGCAGGTTCTTCCCGCCGCCGTTCTCGTGCGCCGAGCCGGAGCGGGCCTGAGCCTGCTTGCGCTCCAGGGCCTCGCGGAACTTGCGCTTCGTGTCGTCCTCTTCGCCATCCGCCGGGGACGGTGCGGGTTCAGTCATTCTTACCTCCGAGGTGACGACGTGTGACCACGCCAGCCTGTCAGGAACTGACCGGCTTGGCGAGTCGATTTACGTCACCTGGGCGGCGACGGCAGCTGGACCGGACCGCCGAACCGGACCCGGTCCCGCAGCAGCGGACGCCAGCAGTGGTCGCACAGCAGGATCGGCTTCAGCCGGTTGCCGCAGTCCACGTGCTCCAGCGTGATGTCGGGCTCCTGGCCGGGGACCTCGAAACCCCGCGACCATTCGGCGATGAAGGCCAGCGCGGGGAAGAACGCGAGCCCTTTCGCCGTCAGCCGGTAGTCGTGCGCGTCGGTGCGGGTCTTCGCGATCCCGGTCCGCAGCACGCCGACGTCCACGAGTCTCGACAGGCGCCCTGAGAGCACGCTCGGCCCGATGCCGAGTTCGCGTTCGAACTCCGAGAAATGCCGTGCCCCGAGCAGCGCGCTCACCACGACCCCGGTCGACCATCGGTCGCCGAGGAGTTCCATGGTGTCCGGGAAGAACATCAGCGGATCGCCCGCGAGCGACTCGGCGTCCTTGCGGCGGAAGCGTTTCGACGCCGTCGCTTCGACGACGCCGGTGTCGTCGAGCCGTCGCGCGCGGACGTCTCGGGCGTCGACCCGGCGTTCGCACGAGGCGCAGCCGAGCGGCGCCGACGTGGCCAGCTCGCAGTCGAGATGGATCAGCGTCGGCAGTACCGCGCGCCGTCCCTCGACCCATTCCCGTTCCCACGCCCAGATCGAGATCAGCAGCGGCCACAGATCGAGGCCGCGTCCGGTGAGCCGGTACTCGTGCCGGGTGCGGCGCGCGTCCCGGTACGGCGTGCGGACCAGCACGCCCGCGTCGACCATGTCGCGCAGCCGCCCGGACAACGCGGTGGGGGAGATGCCGAGCCGCAGCCGGAGCTCCTCGTAGCGGCGGAAGCGCAGGAAAAGGCTCTGCAGGATCAGCAAGGTCCACTGATCGCCGAGCAGTTCGAGCGCCCGGCGCAGCGGGTCGCCCGCCGGCCGGACGCGGTGCGCCGTCGCCTCTGTCACGTGGTTCCTTCCGGGGAGGGGTCGCGGTCAGCGTACTACTGACTACAGCAGCAGAAGCCTGTTGACACCTGGCTACAGCAATCGTAGTGTCTCGGCATGGCCAGTACCGCCGAACAGCCGGTCCTGGTGGCAGCCGCCGCCGGGGAACCCGAGGTCAACCCGTACCTGATGGGCGTCTACGCCCCGGTCGGCGAAGAGATCGACGCGAGCGATCTCGAAGTCATCGGCGAGATCCCCGCGGACCTCAACGGCGTGTACCTGCGCAACGGGCCGAACCCCCGGTTCGAGCCGGAGGGGCGCTACCACTGGTTCGACGGCGACGGCATGATCCACGCCGTCCAGCTGGAGAACGGCAAGGCCCGCTACCGCAACCGCTGGGTTCGCACCAAGGCGTTCGAGGCCGAATCCGAAGCGGGCAAGGCGCTCTGGAAGGGCGTCATGGAGTCGCCCAAGGGCAACCCGTTCGGCAACACGCACGGCCTGAACGTCAAGGACAGCGCCAACACCGACCTGATCTTCCATCGCGGCAAGGTGCTCTCCACCTGGTATATGTGCGGAACGCCGTACGCAGTCGATCCGCTTTCGCTGGAAACGCTGGGCGCCGAGGACTTCCTCGGCACGCTGGTCGGCGACATGATGGCCCATCCGAAGGTCGACGAACGCACCGGCGAGATGTTCTGGTTCGACTACGGGCCGCGGCCGCCGTACCTGCGCTACGGCGTGATCAGCGCGGACGGCAAGGTCGCGAGCACGACCGACATCGAACTCCCCGGCCCGCGCCTGCCGCACGACATGGCGATCACCGAGAACTACGCCGTCTTGATGGACTTACCGCTGGTCCAGGACATGGAGGCGGCGCGCAACGGCCGTCACAGGCTGTTGTTCGACCGGTCGCTGCCGAGCCGTTTCGGAGTGCTGCCTCGCTACGGTAACGGTAGCCAGATCCGCTGGTTCGAAGCCAGCCCCTGCTACATCTACCACGTCGTCAATTCCTGGGAGCAGGGCGAGGAAATCGTCCTCGACGTCTGCCGCGTCCAACGTCCGCAACCGCGGGCCGACGCGCACACCCCGCTCGCCAAGATGCTGTCGTACCTGCGGCTGGACGCCTCACCGCACCGCTACCGGTTCAACCTCCGGACCGGGCAGTGCCTGGAGAACCAGCTCGACGACGACAACACCGAATTTCCGTCCGTCGATTCGAGGGTGGTCGGCGGCCGGAATCGCTTCTCCTACGCGGTGCACATCTCGCCGGAGTCGACGCTCAAGTTCGACGGCCTGGTGTGCTACGACAATCTTGCCGGCGTCAAGACCGAACACCGTTTCGGTCCGGGCCGGTGGGGCAGTGAGGCGCCGTTCGCACCCCGCGACGGCGCGGCCGCCGGTTCCGCCGACGGCTATCTGGTGACCTTCGTCCAGGACGAGCGTGAGGGGCGCTCGGAGCTGGACGTCTTCGACGCCGCCGATCTCGCTGCCGGACCCGTGGCCAGGGTCCTGTTGCCCCAGCGGGTCCCGCTCGGTTTTCACGCGACCTGGGTACGAGCGGACCAGCTGGAACCTTCCCGTGATCGATGATCCCCGTCGCACTCGCCCACCGGAGGGGGATGGGCGGGTGTGTCCGGGCCGGAAAGCCGCGTCCGAGTCGCCCCTTCCAGGGGGTGGGGCGACTCGGACCTGGCAGCGCGGACGAACCGCCGTGCGAGCGCGCCGGCCGCGGTCGCGGCGGCGAACACGACCGCGGCGATCCCCGTTTCGGCGGTGAACTGAAGCGCGCCCAGTGCCCCGACGGTGAATCCCGAATGGACACTCCAGGCGATCACGGCCGTCCCGGCGGTCGCGGTCGAACGCGTCACGACACCGGTGACGAGTACGACGAAACCCAAGGCCAGTAACGAAAAGACGTGATGCCGGGCGGAACCGAGGAGTCCGGCCACCGACGCGGCGGCGACGACGGCGACACAACCGAACGGGAAGCCGAAACACTCGGTTTTCCTCATCCGCCCAGTCAACTCCGCGTCACCGGCCGTGCCGCGGGCGTGAACGCGTTCCCTACGTCTCCGCCGGGAACTTTGACGGAATCCTGACCCTTCAGGCCTTACGGGCGTGCGCGATGATCGCGTCGGCGATCGCGGGCCACAGCTGCCGCGGCAGTTCGTGGCCCATACCGGGGAACAGCAGCAGTTCCGCGTCCGGGATCGCTTCCGCGGTCGCCTTCCCGCCGCTGACGTTGATCAGCGGGTCGCTCTCGCCGTGGATGACGAGCGTGGGGACGTGGACGTCGCGCAGCTTCGCCGTGCGGTCACCCGAAGCGACGACGGCGGCGGCCTGCCGCAGCGCGCCCTCGGGGTGATTCGCGCGGTCGTAGTTGCGGGTGGCCTTCATCCGCAGGAACGCTTCGTCGGACGGGTGACCGGGCGAACCCACGAGCTTGAACCATGCGATGCCGTCCTCGATCGCCTGCTCCCGGGTGGCGGCGGGCGGCCGCGTCAGCCCGGCGAGCGCGGCGGGCTCCGGATGCCCCACCGAGGGATCCCCGGTGGTGGACATGATCGACGTGAGGCTGAGCAGTCGTTCCGGCGAGTCGATCGCGAGCTGCTGCACGATCATCCCGCCCATCGACGCGCCGACGACGTGCGCGCGGCCGAACCCGAGCGCGTCGAACAGCCCGGTGATGTCGGCGGCGAGATCGGACAGCAGATACGGCGCGGAGGTCAGGTCGCCCGCGGCGAGCGCGGCCAGATCCGGCGCGGGGAGATCGTCCAGATAGGACGAGAGCCCGATGTCACGGTTGTCGAAGCGGACGACGTGGAATCCGCCCTCGGCGAGCAGTTCGCAGAAGCCGACCTCCCACGTCACCATCTGGGCGCCGAGTCCCATCACCAGGACCAGTGGCGGATCCGCGGGGGAGCCGAAGGTGTCGTATTCGAGTTCGAGACCGTTCACACGCGCGCGGGGCATGGCCTGATCCTGCCGGAAGCCCCCGCCGTCCGACCAGCCGAAGGCGGATACGGTAGCCCGCATGCCGACTTTCTCCGAAGACGCGGGTTCCCGGCCGAGGTCCCGCGCGGCTTCCGGACGGCCGGCCGTCACCAGGGACCGGATCGTCGACGCCGCGCTGGAGCTGTCGGCGGAGTCGGGCCTGGAGAACTGGACGTTGCGGCAGCTCGCGGCCGCGGTCGACGCCTACCCCGCGGTGGTCTACCACCACGTCGGCGACCGGGACACCGTCGTCGTCGCGGTGCTGGACCGGGTGGTCGGCGAACTGACGCTGCCCGGCGAGACCCTGCCCTGGCGGGACTGGTTCGACGAGTTCCTGCCGACCGTGCGGACCGTGCTGCGCCGCTATCCCGGTTCGGCGCGGCGGCTCGCCCTGTTCGGGCCGTCGGTCGCCGCCGCCGTGCCGACCATGAACACCGGGATCGGCCGCCTGCTCGCGGCGGGTTTCGGCGGCGAGGCGCCGTTCGCCTACAACCTGCTGCTCGCCACCGCCTGCCAGTTCGTCGCGATGGAGGACGACCGCGAGAGCGCGATGGCGCTCCAGCTCGACCGATGCGAGGGCTACGCGGCCTACCGCACGCGCGAGGACCTGCCGGGAATGGCGGCGCTGGGCGAGTCGATCTCCGAGCTGGTCGCGGATCCCGACCTCGCGGCCGGTTACTACGAGCGGCTTTACCATTACGCCGTGCAGCGTTGTCTCGACGGTCTCGAACTCCGGCTCACCCAGCTGAACGCAATCGGACGTTTGACAGAGCCGTGACAGCGAATCGGCGTAGTGTGGAGGAATACCGGTGCTCGTCACCGGTCCCGAAGCCCCTGGCACCAACCTCCCCCTCGAGGTGCCGGGGGCTTCTCCCCGTTCAGCCTCGCTGAATCTCGGGGAAGACGTCACCGACCAGGGTGACCAGTGACTTGCTGAGCAAGGTGTGCACCTGCGCGCGATCGAGTGAACCGCGTACGAGCCATTCGCGGCCCGCCGCCTTGACCATCCCGCCGAACGCGCGGACGAGCGCGTTCAGCTCCGGCCCGTGTTCGCTCTCGCGGGAGAGGCCGACGGCTTCGAGCACCCGGTCCGCCGATTCGCGATCGGCTTCTTCGAGGATCCGTTCGACTTCGAGGTCCCGGCCGATACCCTCCGGCGCGATCGCGGCCAGCCACATCTTCTCCTGGCTGGTGACCATGTCCAGGAACCAGTCGATGGCGACGTCGGCGCGCAGTTCGAGCGGCCCTTCCGGCAGGATCTCGACGGCGAGCCGCGGCACGGTCAGCGCCCGCCGGATGATCTCCAGATAGAGCTCGCGTTTGGTGCCGAAGTAATGGTTGATCAGACCCCTGGCGACCCCTGCCTCCGCCGCGATGTCCGAAGTGGACACTTCCGAGTACGGGCGGTCGGCGAAAAGGCGGGCCGCACAGGCGAAGATCTGCTCCTTGCGCTCGTCCGGTTCCAGTCTCCGCCATCTCGGCGCCGGCTCGGTGGTCATGCGTTCAATCTTCCCACGATCGATTCAGCCCGGCCGGGCAGCGGCCGGATCCACGTGACATTCAAAAGCAAAGTGTCAGTTAATCCGGCGTGTACCGTCTGTTGGCCCGCTGGTCTTTACCGTCTTCAGTCAGGTGGCATGCCGTGCGCGCTGTCGGGGCGCGTTTGCCTCCTACCGGCCCGGCCTGGCGAGTAACCCCCCCTAGCTCGCCAGGCCCGGGCCTTCTTCTTTCGGCGAAGGGCGTTCGGCGGGCAGCAGCAGCGTGAACGTCGTCGGCGCCGGACTGGTCAGCCGCAACCGTCCGCCTTCCGCCTCGGCGAGGCTCCGCGCCAGCCGCAGCCCGATCCCGTTGCCTTCGTGGTCCTCGGACCGTTCTTCGGTCACGAACGGATCGTGCCCGTCCTCGATGGCGCCCTCGTCGCTCACGTCGATGGCCAGCGCGTCCCCGGCGTCGCGCGCGAGGACCGACACCGTGCCGCGTCCGTGGGTCGCCGCGTTGTCCAGCAGCACGGCGAGCACCTGCCGCACGGCCGCGTCCGCCGCCCGCGCCGGCAGGGCGTCCCGGCCGCTGATCCGCAGCGCGCGGCCGCGTCCGGCGAGCAGGCCGTGCCAGGTCTGGCGGATCTCTTCGAAGAGTTTGCCCAGGTCGAGCAGGGCACGCGGGGCCCTCGTCTGCTTGGCCAGCGCCAGCAGGTCGTCGATGGTGCGTTCGAGCCGGTCGGCGGAGGCGATGCCGTCGCGGATCGTGGCGTAGGGGTCGCGGTCAGGGCTTTCCAGCGCCGCTTCCAGTTGCAGCCGCAGCCCGGTCAGCGGTGTCCGCAGCTGGTGCGAGGCGTCGGAGGAGAAGGTCCGCTCACGCTCCAGCGTCTCGCCGATCCGCTCGGACGTGACGTCGAGCGCCTCGGCGACCTGATCGATCTCGTGGACCCCCGTCCGGCGGGCGCGGACGGTGAAGTCGCCCTCGCCGAGCCGCTCGGCGGTGGCGGCCAGATCCTCCAGCGGCCGCGCCAGCCGGGTGGCGATCCGGCGCCCGATCAGCCAGCTCGCGCCGATCGCGATCCCGCCGAGCGCGATCATCTTCAGCCAGGTCAGGCGGATCTTGGCGTCCAGTTCCGACCGGGGATGGGCGGCGCGGACCACCCCGACCAGCGACGGTCCGCTGAGCACCGGGACGGCCAGGACGACCTCGTCTTCGCGGGTGCCGGTCGCCATGTCGGTGTAGTGCGCTTCGCGGACGAAGCGGTCTTCGCTGGCCGGGCCGTTGCCCGCCAGGAGCCTGCCGGTCGGGGTGTAGACGGCGACCCTGATCCCGCGGATCCGGCCTTCTTCGGCTTTGACCGGTCTCAGTTCCGGGACGCGGCCGTTGGCCAGGTCGCCGGTCACGCCGAGGACGACGGTGTCGGCGACCCGTTCGAGGTCGTGGGTCGAGTTGCCCTCGTGGAACCGGGCGACCGCGACCGCCAGCGGCGCCCCGAACAGGGTGATCGCCAGCACCGCGGCCAGCACGGTGAGGGTGACGATCCGGCGGCGCACGCTCAGAGTGTGGCCGAAGTGCGAGAGGATCACCCACCCGACGCGATATTTTGCCGTCCGTTGACCTGAGATCAAGGCGATGTTGACCCCCTTCGCCTTACCTTGGGGCCATGCGCCGACGTGCCGCCGTCATGGCAGGCCCGGGGCCCGGATCCGTCCCCCTCGTCCGGTTCGCCGTCCCGGGCGAGTGTGTGGCCGTGCTGCCCGCCGGAAGCGGCGAGGCCCTCCTCGGCGCCCCCGGCCGGGTGACTGTCGGCGTGCTGCTCCGGCGCGGGAACCTCTTCGATCACCTCACCGTCGCTCGCAACGTCGTGCTGGCGGGGCGGCTCGCCGGGCGGCGCGCCGCCGGTGACCTGCTCGAACTGGTCGGCCTGGCCGGCCGGGGCGACGACTACCCGGACACGCTGTCGGCGCTGGAAGGCGCGCGGGCCGGAGTCGCCGTCGCTCTGGCCGGGGCGCCCGAGGTGCTCCTGGCCGACGAACCCGCCGGCGAACTCGACGGGCTCGCCGCACTCGAACTCATGGATCTGCTGTGCGCCGTCGCGGCCCGCGGGACGGCCGTCGTCGTGGCGACCCGTGACCCCGAGATCGCGGCGGCCGCGCAGCGGATCGTGAGAGTGGCGTGACGGCGCCACTGGTCCGCGCCGACGAACTGGCGCACACCTACGGTTCCGGGCTGACCGCCGTGGTCGCCGTGCACGGCGTCACCTGCGTGATCGGCGCGGAGACCCGAGCGGTGGTGACCGGCAGGGCGGGCGCCGGGAAGACCACGCTGCTGCATCTGCTCGCCGGGATGAAGAAACCGACGGCCGGCACCATCGACTGGCCCGCCTTCGGGCAGTCGCCGCCGGGGCCCGACCTGATCGGGCTGGTGCTGCAGGACGGCGGGCTGCTGCGCGACCTCGACGTCCGGCTCAACGTCGCCCTGCCGCTCGTGCTCGCCGGGCGGACCGGCACGGCGGTCCGTGACGCCGTCGACGGCGCGCTGGAGCTCGTGGGCCTCGACGGCTTCGCCAAGAAGGCACCCCGCGAGCTGACCGGCGAGCAGATCCGGCTCGCCATCCTGGCCAGGGCGCTCGCGCCGTCGCCGAAACTGATCCTCGCCGACGACCCGGCGGGCTGGCTCGACCAGCGCGAGGCCGAGCGGCTCCTCGGCAGGCTCGTGCGCGCCGCGGACCAGCTGGCCGCCGGATTGCTGGTGGCGACGGCCGAGGCCGCCCCGGCCGGGCTGTTCGGTGAACACTGGGCCATGGTCGACGGAAAGCTGGTGCTGGACCGGTGATCGCGGCGATGGCGTTGTGGGTCGGCGGGATCGCGCGTGTGCGCCCCGCCAGGCTCGGCGTGCCCGCGGCCGGGGTCGCGATCGTGACCACGCTGCTCGCGGTGCACGACTGGACCTGGGCCCCGGCACCGCGCTGGATCCCCGCGATGGTGCTCGTGGTGCTGCTGGCCACCCCCTCGGCGAGAGTGCTGCGGGCGGATCAGGACCTGCTGCGTGCCCGTGGCGCCACCGGCGGGCAGGTGTTCGGGCTGGCCGCCGCCGAAGCTGCGGCGGCCGGGCTCGCCGGAAGCGTCGCCGGGGTGACCCTGTCCCTGGCCTGTGGGTTCTCGACCGGCACGGGCCTGGCGATCGTCCGGGAAATCGTTCTCTTGGTACTCGCCGGACTGCTCGTCGCGGCACTCGCGATCCTGCCCCCGGTGCTGCGCGAGTGGTACTTCGTCCCGGCCGACGGCGGGCCGCCCTGGTGGACGCCCTACGGCCTCGACTTCCTCCTGCTCGCGCTCGCCTTCGTCTGGCCGCTCTTCGGCTGGGCGGGCGGCACGATGCTGTTGTGGCGGTTGGTGGAGCTGGGGCTGCGGAAGGGAAAGCGGGCGATCGGCGGGATACTCCGGCCGCTCGTCTCGGGTCTCGCGGGCGTGCTCGCGCTGTCCATTTCGTGGCGGAGCGCGCTGCTGGCGCGGTCGGTGGTGCTGGTCGCGCTGGCGGTGGCGTTCGCCATCTCGACCGCCCTCACCAGGGACGGCTGCGGCGAAGCCGAGGTGGATCTGATCGCCTCCCTGATCCTCGCGGCCGCCGCGGCCGGGCCGTCGTTCGGGGCGGCGCTCAACGAACGTCGCCGCGATCTGCTGATCGTGAGCACGCTCGGCGGGAAACGGCGGCAGGTGGCGGCGTTCATCGCGGGCGACGCGCTGGTGGTCGGCGGCGGCGGCCTGATCGCCGGGCATCTGCTGGGCGTGCTGTTCGTGTTGGTCTCGAAGGTGGAAAGAGTTCCTTCGCCGCACGGCTACTTCGGGCTGCTGGCGCTGGTGGTGATCGTGTCGTGCGTGGCGGCGTCGGCCAGGATCGCGCAGCTCGCCGCGCGCGACGAGGTCTCCGACCTGCGTGATTACTAGGCCGTGTCCCGCGAACAAGACTCGCAGGACACGGCCTAGCTCTCGAAGGGCTGTTCGAGG
>Ga0307518_10001421_pt1 | contig 17824 bp, 12 predicted proteins | sample 25_EM_MG_FD_203889 | JGI IMG/M metagenome (GOLD analysis project Ga0307518, IMG submission 203889) | Populus trichocarpa ectomycorrhiza microbial communities from riparian zone in the Pacific Northwest, United States - 25_EM | ecosystem: Host-associated > Plants > Roots > Unclassified | place...
TGCATACGGATGACTAAGATCTGAGCGACGTCAACGATGATGCTGAAGTGACGCAAAAGTGATGCAGAAATGACGCGGTGGACGCAATTGCCACCGAACCGCCGGTATCTGCAGCTTACAGTATGTATATATATATATATATAGATAGATATAGATATAACACCGAGGTATTGTTGAGAAATTACATCTCCTTGCATAGATAGAAAGACAGACCAACAGTGCTACAGAGATGCTTCGTGTTGAGCCTGGTCATAATGCCCCCATACTATACGACCTCCACCACACTTGTCTCCCCTATCGCCTTTCTATCCACTGAGGTTGCATCCGACTCAGCTTCCTTGTGTTCCCTATCTATGTTCGGCACCGGTCCAGTGAACCAGTAGACGCCCCCATACACGGGGAAGTAGTACCATGCAAGTGAGAGCAGGAGCACGCCGCCCAGGACGACTATGGTGTAGTTCATAGAAGTAGCATTTACCCCAGGTGATGTGGGGAACATGAAAATGATGGTCATGAACGCCATGAACGCTACTGCAACAAAGCCAATCTGCGGATATGATGTCAGCGCCAACGCCAAGAGCGAGTGAGAAGGGGGAAGGAACCTACAAAGACACCTAGGTCAAATGGCCCGGGCTTGAAGTCGTTATCAAACACGAAACATGCCATGATAGGTATCGCGTATGCAACGTAGAGAGCCGCGATCGATACCGCAAACACGGCGTTCGTCGCCTGGGCACCCGGAAACGTGAGTGCGCCGAAAAGAGTCGCCATCACGACGGAGAACCAGACGGTGTTGACTGGCGTTCTGGTGTAGTTGTTCACGCGGTAAAGGATGCCCGAGAAGGGGAGTGCGCCGTCCCGCGAGAAGGCAAAGCATTGACGCGAGGTTGCGAGGACCTGCAAGAGAAGGGTCGGCCACGTTAGTATGGCGTTGCTCTGGTTGGTACAGACTAGCAGACATCACCATGCTAGATCCCATCATGTACCTAGTGGAAAGGTGATAAGAAGGGACATACAAGGAATGGAAGAATAGACATACTGTGCTGCGACGACGAACGACCAGAGTGCCAGGGTGCCTCGGTACTCGATATCCATGCCCATGCAGAACACAAGAGCGATATTAATGGCTGAGATGCAAGGCAAGTGAGAAGGATGCACGATGTCAGGAAACTTGGACGGATGGGGCACACCTATTCCGAGGAAGCCAGAAATAGCGATGGAGCCGACCTGTGGATGGTCAGAGTCTGGTGGGAACCAGGGGACGCGGGACGCACAATTGCCCATGGGATAGCGATGGCAGCGTTCGAGGCTTCCAGCAGAGTCGAACAAACCTGCAGATAATCAGCATCAGATAACCACGCCGAAACATGTCCGCATATACGTACAGATTGTCCAAAGGGGGGTCATGAAGGACATGATAAACGCAAAGCCATTTGGCCAGCCATCAACTATGCACGAGATGAGACAGTTCATTTGCACGACATTCACGGATGAGAGAAAACGAACGGTTTCCGAGTGCATAGCTGGCGGTGTTCTTATATTCTTTTGGCGTTGCGACTGGGAGGGCAACTATCACCGCTAAGCAAAGACTGACCACATGCAAGGTCGACATCAAGACAGCTTTCGAGATTCTAAGAGATATGCACAAGACGTTGATGGTAACAGAGTGTTTGCAGCCTGGCAGGCGTGGCTGTTGCAAGGCGGCACACAATACCATGAGTGAGAAGGACTGCAAGGTATATGCCACTGACGATAGCGCGAAGTTGACAAAGAGAGTAGAAGAAAGACCGGCGTACTAGGTTTGTGCTTGGGTTGCGATAAATGTTTGGCCGGATCCGATGCTTGCGGCAGCAGTGATTTGGACGGCACAGCCCCAGTCGACAAAGGCTTCATCAAGTGCATGTCAGTAGGCACAGATCTTGGAAAATAAACTAAAACCCGGCTCACCAATTGACGCAATATTCCCGATCGTGTTTGCGTCTACGCACCGAATAGTGTCACGCGGGTAGGGCTAACAGTAACGAAAAACGTACACCCAACGATCCAACAGAGCAAGTTTCGCCAACAAGGTAAGGAGAGCGTGCGTCCAGTAGTAGAGCTACAGACGTCGGACATCAAAAAGTAGTTTAACTTCCCTTGCAACAGTGCACTTACACCACCAGACATTGGTGCAGAGGAGCAAGCTCCGCCATGGCCAAACCGACACAGAGAATGAATAGCGAGGGTACAAGCCACTGGAATAGTTTCACTTCAATATCTCCACTCTCCAAAAGGCACCCGACACGTACCCCCCACACCATAGCAGACGCGCCATCATTCGGCAGGGCAGACAAAAACAGAGCTGTACACGTTTGCTTACTGTAATTCGATGGTAAAATGGATGAGACATACACAATGGATGGGAGGAGGCCAATAATGCTGAAGGAGACCCCGAACACCTACGAGTGTCCCACGAGCGGGTGTCGACTGGCTTGAGAGACGGAGAAGGCGCACCTCTAATGGATTGAATGCGTGTTTGGACTCCTGCGTATATCCAAGCTGAGCAATGAGTGCTTCATCTCCCCACGCGATCGCCTCTCTGGAGGTCATCCTGGGCGAGGCCAGTAGGAGACTGCAACGCGAGCTCGGAAGAAGCCTGGTGGGTATATAAAGGCAGACGGGCTATGGGAGAACGGTGATACATCGATGGTTCGAATAGCAAGGAAGCTGAACTGCGATCAGATCAGAATATGTCTAACCAGTACTTGCATCGCGATCGCCGTAAACACGAGTGTTCCATATTCAAGTAAGCTGGTCGCCAGTCCTCGTGAGTCTCAGGTTGATCAAAAGATTCGTAACAGTGTATAGTAACTGATAGGGAAATGTGTGTATTGCACGGATGGGTGGGAAAACGAAGTGACATCTCCGTCAGGCTTTGGAGACCACTGAGGAACTAGTGAGCGGGAGTAGCAGTAAATGCTGAGTGACCAGGGTACTGAACGCATCCATGATGGAGGAGGGGCACAACGATAGTGGCAGGATATGACCCACTTTGTGAGTCGTACAGGATAGTACAATATGAAGGCAGCAAGCGCAGGGATGTGGGGGACAAGGCCGTGCTGGTCCAATTGGGGAGGGAAACAGACTAGGAGAACGCAGGTGAGCGTGAGGAACAAAGGCGGAGGGGTGCATGAAATATTCCAGTGAGTGGGGCGAAGGACGATGTGCTTGGGACGAGTGACTGACGAGACCAGCTGTAGCTGCGACCAGTAGTTGTTACTATGGACGACGATACACTAAGATCTCAGTGCACAATTGCCAGACTAAAATCTGTTATTGAGAGAGAGACCGAAGGGAAATTTTACAGCGGAGCGACTACTTATAATACGAGGCGGGAATACTCGGAACGATATATTGTATGGCGACATACGTGTGAGGGCCGAACGTCCTCTCATGACAGTTTGGCCGAGTCTGAATGATTGAATGTCTCGTTCGTCACATACCCCCCTTCAAGGGTACTCAGTACCCTTCACTCCGTCTAGTCCGCTCGCCCCTTTCCCTTCTGGTTGGCCTTAGCGGCCTGCCCCTTGATCGAAATTCCGCTGCCAGGAGAGCCTTCTTCGTCCCTCATGTGAACGTCTCCCTTCTCTTTGGCGGGAGGCCGAGTACTGGGGCCGGGTTCTCCATATTCAGAGCCTTCATGAGTGGGCGCAGGAGATGGTGAGAAGGAACGACGATCGCTGCGCGCAGAGGTGTAGCGTGAGTCGGGGGACGCCGACCGTCGGTAATGATCCCGAAGGAGTTTCTTGCCTGTGCTGGAGATGCGATGTTCACTACCCCCAGGCCCTCCGAGTCCCTTCCTTTGCCGCTTCCTGTCCCGCGCCCTAAACGCTTCCTTCCTTCGTTCCTCCGCCTTTTCTTCCCTATTCATGGCCCTTATGGCGAGCTGACGTAGGGCATGGTCTTCATCCCTAGTCATCACTTGAGCCTCGTTTTGTTCCCACTTGTTCCTGAGGTCGGCATCCGGTCCTAACACCTCTTTGACAGTGGGCGACCGGCTGCCCTGGGGAAAGCGAACGCCCACCGGATTTATCCCTTCATAGCGGATGGTGGTGAAAGATACGCCTGCGAGTCCCCTTCGAGCAGCTTCCCGCTTGAAAGCAAGACAAAAGCAGTCATAGCCCCCTGGGATCCTATCAGGGATCTCCTTTTTGCGTAGCACGTGTTCCAGCGCGAAGAATTCGCGAATCTGTTCGAAATGGTAGCTTTCGTAGTAGCTTTCACCTTCGTCGTTGACGATCCGGACCTTGTAAACGTCAGCCTCCTGACGAATAAACTCGGGAGTATAATTAAGATCGTCGATACCCATTGCGAAGCAGTCGAGGGGGTAGGTAGGGCGTCTGGTCCTAAATGGCGGTTTTGCGCTTGCTGGACATAGTATGTGCGCTGCGCGGGCATGATGGTTACAAGACAAACATCTCCCCTTTATATCGTAAGGTTTCACGGTCGATCCGGATGACCGACGTCTTGAATTGGTGGTAGGCGGTGTCATGCGATCACGCCGAAATGGCGAGTATCGATAGCATTTGCTCTGGTCGGGAGCAGAGTGCTGTCGCCTGTGGGAGTAACGATTATTACCAACGCGATTAGGCACCGTCTCCTTGGTGCGACATTGACGTCGTTTCCAGTTCCGCGATCCGGAACCATCTTGCCTGGGATTTTGACTGGGTCTAGCGCCCGGGCATTGCTGTCGGGTTCGTCGGTATGGCTCCGTGTGGGGGATCACAGGCGGTTGTTTCAACGGGCAATGGTGAGGGCGCCGTCTGGAGGTTGTATCGTCATGGTAACTAGACCGGGCTGATGCCGGAACCAGTCGCTGTCTCCTCATGTCCTGATGGACAGGGCAATTTTTGTTAGGGCAACATATGCATATTGCTACGCACCCGGCAACTACGTCCTCGTCTTTGTCCAACGTGGTTCCGATATTGATATCGGTCAATCGTGATATGTCATCGATACCTAGTACTTCAAAGTAGTCAGTGAGTGCACGAAGGTGTGCTATCTCACCATATGGTAGCCACGTAGTATCGCCAGACGTCCAGCGAACCTCGAACGAGGCATCCGAGTGACTCCCTCGGTGCGATAGGATCTTGTCAACAGTCCATTCGTGTGCTGTGCCTCTGAGTTCGGGGATTTGTTCGTCTAGGCGGCCAGGAAACAGGCGGTCGTCGTTAGGGACGTGGATGCGTAGCAATGACGAGTGGAACACGTCGTGAATGCCTCGCTGGCGTAGGGAACTAGGAAGTTCGATGCGATATGAGTAGTTGCCAAAGTCCTGGCTTATCTTATATGGTCCCACGAATTTTGGTACTAATTTCCTAGTCGTCCCTTTGGGGAAGCTAATATTTTTTGTCGAGATGTAGACCAAATCGCCCACAACAAAAGGGCACGTGCGTCTCTGTTTGTTCGCTTGCACCGTTTGCTTCACCCTTGCTGTCAGCAGCGCATTGTGCGCTGCTGTCAACGCTAGCTTCATTCTTTGTGCGTATGCTCTTACGCTTGGATACTCGTCGCTACTTGGAGCATCCCAAATCATAGTTCTGGGCATTCTTCCAGTGTTCAAGAAGAATGGTGAGTACCCCGTTGATTCAGATCGAGCCAGATTGATAGCGAATTCGATAGCAGGCAGCCTCGTCACCCAGTCTTTCTGGGTAGGTCCGATACATGATCTCAACATCTGGCCGATCGTCCGATTAGCACGTTCTGTCGACCCGTCGGTTTCTGGGTGGTAAGTGCTCGACATGCACTGCTTCACACCTATCAATTTATTCAGGTGTGTCCAGACCAGGCTCGTAAATAGAACATCTTGATCGCTAACAATTGTTCTAGGTAAGCCATGAAGTTTGTAGACTTCAGCAAACATTAATTCGGCGATGTCCTTCGCCGTGTAGGTCGTTCGGCTCGGCACCAGGTGTATCATCGCGGTAAGCAAATCTATTATCACTGTTATTGAGTCGTACAACCCGTCTCTATCTTTTGATTCAGGTAACGGGCCCACAAAGTCGACTCCAATCGCATTCCATGGTGCAGATGGGACAGACAGCGGGTTCAACAGCCCATACGGTTTCTGGTTCGGGGGTTTACTCCGCTGGCAGGTTGTACACGAGGTACAAAACGTGGCGACATCGTGCACCATCGTGTCCCACCATACGTATTCCCTTAGGTACGATAATGTTTTCCTGGAGCCCAGATGAGCTAACAACGAATGTGCCTGGTCGATGACCATTTCCCTCAGCGTTTGTTCACCTATCCTGATGTCCGGGATACATATAACATTTCTGTCAGGCAGTTTCAGGCGTATGAAGCCGTCTTCAGTAAGTGTGAAGTTCTTAAACGCCTTGGGGGTCTCTAATATTTTCCCGAAGAACGTGTCTTCTTTATAACGACCCTTCGCCTCCTGTAGGAGGTTCTCGTCATGTGGGTACGTTATTGGTGCTGTACGCCTTGTCTCCCTTTCAGGTGGTTCCATTGGGGCTGATATAGCTTTGCTTTCAGGCGTGGACGTTGAGGGTGGTTGGGTCGCAGTACCCATTCCCCCCTCCGTTCGTCCCTTAGGGCCTCTGAGGACGAACCGATCTTTCATACGTGCTGCAAACTCGCTGCCTGTCTCTGGGCGACCACTCTCCGCCGGTATTGGAGGCTGTCGTGGGCGGCGCAATCTAGCATGGGGCGTTGGGCGCTGGTCCGCCTCAGCCTGGGGGACTGGAGGCTGGTCCGGTGACATCTCCCCCTGGTGTTCAATTGGCACCGGGTCCGCTGTTAAAGATGCGTCTCCCCCCCCTCCATCGGAGGGTGTCAAGACCGGTTCTCCTCGACGATCTTACTAGGAGGTCCAGGGGTGCAGGGAACTAATGAGGAGGTAAGTCCTGACACTAGTATGTGCTACTTAGTGTGGAGAGTCAAGTCCGGGTCAAACGAACGAAGTCCGGGCACTAGAGAAGCACAGGGAGTAAGTCCGGGTTTTTGTGGAGTAAGTCCGGACCGTGGGAAAGTGGTCCGGAGTTGAGCGCAGCTTGTCCGGAGCGAAGGACATCCCAGAGGTGGGATAAGTCCTGAGAGGTCTAGCGTCGAGTCTGGGACAGAGGTGGCTTTTGCCCTCGTGCAAGTAGGAGACTTGCTAAGATCGGACATAGGACCAAGGGGACGAGATAGGATGGAGGCCGGAGTTGGCCGGAGTTCAGGAGAACAAGATGGGATTAGGAGAGCATGGTGGGTAGTACAGAGTGGGGAGTATCTTAGTCGAGATTTGATCTAAGGATCTACTAGGCCGGAGTACGGTAGTTTATATAGTAAAGAGACTAGAGGTGAGTATATACGGTGACAAGTAAACACCCTAGTCGGGACAAGGGATGGAGCAGAAGCAGACAGGAAAATAAAGCAGGGACAGGAAAATAAACCGGAGCGGAAGCAGACACGGGGAACTAGAGTTACAGGGACGACGGAGGAAAAGCAGGGACAAGGGAACTAGGTTGGAAGAGGACAGGTAAGGGTCAGAGGTGGACTTAACTAATGTTAAGTCCGGAGCAATGTCCAGGACCGGAGGAAGTGGGACCAGAGGAAGTGGGACCGGAGGAAGTGCACGACCGGAGGAAGTGCAAGAGCGGAGGGAGTGCACAGGTGGAGGAAGGGCGGAGTAGTCGGAGGAAGGTCTGGAGTTGGACATGGAAATGTCCAAGGCCATTGGTGGACCTGACAGAGGGAGCGGAGCAGAACAGGAGCAGAACTGAGCCGGAGTTGGATGTACCAGCCGGAGTTGGGCTACGTCGCAGACAAGGCTAAGGGAGTGGCCGGACTGAAACCGGAGTAGCAACTAGTGGTAGGTACAGGTCCGACATGGAGGAGTTAGACCGCGGATCTGTCTGTAGGAAGACAGGGGTTAGTCCTGAGGCGGAGATGGACGTAGTGACCAGAGTTGAGCTGGAGTGCAGCTATAGGGCTGGAGATGGCCGGACTAGATCCGGAGTTGCATCTATGCCTAAGGAGAGGTCAGGCGGGCCATGGTTAGACCGGAGTTGCAACTGGAAAAGTATGGATATGACAGAGGGCCTCGGCGTCGATGCCAGCCCAAGACGCAATGTGACCCGCTTGGGCGCCGGTGTGGCCACGAGGGTATCGCGCCCGACGCCGTGCCCAGATTGTCGGTCTGCCAGTCTGTAGCTGCGCCTCACATTTGGCGCTACCGCCTCCTGCCCCACCAATAATGGAGCGCTGATGACACCATTCAGCGGTGTGGAGTCTACATCAGCGATATCCAGGTCGCACTGGAGGTATTCGTCGTGTGTCCAGATAGTCCCTGGTGCGTCAAATTCGTACATTCGAGACAACGCATCTGGTAATATATTCTCCTCCCAAGGCACATATAAGACTTCAAAGTTAAATTCCGAGAGGCGTTCCATCCACCGGGCCTGGCGGCCAGACAGACCTTTCTGGTCGAGTATGTGGGTAAGGCTCTTATGATCCGTCACCCATGTAAATTTGACCCCCTGTAGGATATCCCGATGGCAGAGCATGGTTTCCACCCCCGCCATCAGCTCTTGTTCATGTACCGGGTAGTTGCGCTGCGCAGACGACATTTTTGCCGAATAGAAAGCAGCCACCCTGGCGCCTTTCCAGTCGCGACCCTGGGCAACCACCCCTCCAATCCCATTACCACAGGCATCCGTCATGACCCAGATGGGGTCACGGTCTGGACGGTAGTCAAGAGGGACACAGCAGTGAGGAGCACACGCCGATACATATTGTTTAACCGTTTCAAAGGCGCGCTGTTCTGTGTATCCCCATTGGAAAGGCTTCGACTCAGCGCTAGCCTCGGCCAGAACCCCCAAGGGAACACGGACTTTAAAGATATCATCAGCGAGGTAGCCTACCGCCCCCACGAATCCCCTGCACAAGGTACGGTTCGTTGGGACCTTCCAGTTGACAACCCTGTCAACCTTTTCAGGATCCATCCGGATACCGTCGTCCGTGACAACGCGACCAAGAATCTTGACTTCCTTGCAGAGGAAGCAAAGCTTCTTCTCACTAAGGTATAGTTTCTCCTCCTTTAAAATCCGTATTACAGTAGTGACATGCCGGACATGTTCCTCCAGGGTATCCGAGTAGATAATGATGTCATCTAGGTATACGTCCATGAAAACACCGATGTGTTCGCCGAACATATGGTTCATCAGCGCCTGGTATGTAGCTGGTGCATTACAGTCACCCTGCTGAATGACGTGACTGACCATATTCCCATCAGGTGTCATTACGGCCGTCCGTTCGACGTGCTCTGGGATCACACGGATTTGTTCGTATGCATCCTGACCATCTATTATCGACCGGTAAGGTTTCCTCGCAACCCGTCGCAATATGCCTTCCATATCAGGCATCGGGGACGACAATTTGCGTGTATTTTTATTGCGCTCACGCAGGTCAACCACGACCCGTAGTCTCGTTGGTATCCCGGGTTTGGTAATCAACAGCATTGGGCATGTGTTGCGAGCAGTGGTGAGCTCCCAGTGTCCTGACTTTAGGTATGAGTTCTTCTTTTCGATCCATAGCGATCTCAACGCCTCAGGGCACTTTGAAGGTCTCCAGGGGTAGATCTTACCCTCGTCGATCAATGGGATGGAGTGGTTGAGGGCCCGGAGCGGAGGTAGTGCGGTAGCGCCAGCCTGTGAGCACAACGGTTGGGCTAGTTGGCGCAGGTGTCCACGCACCTGTTCCAAGCTTTCCTCATATACCTCCGTGGCTCGTGACTCGAGCACGGAGACCTGGGTCCCCCTCATTTCAAGGGGTTCCTTACTTCCAAGCACGACCCTAGGTGAGTTCAATCCCACCATAACATGATGTTGATACAGGAACAGTGTCCCTAATATCATGTCATAGTTTTGCAGGTTAATGACATCGAAATACCGCGTATAGTCTGTCCCTTGGTATTGAAAACGGGCTTTCACACCAAAGTTCACCTTTGATCGTGATCCCTGTACTGCAAGCTGTATGGTAAGCGGCTTTTCTAACATCACACGCTTTAATCTCAATTGTTCAATGAGGGTCAATGATATGAAGTCAGCCAGTGACCCGGTGTCTATTAAAGCCCTCGCTGGTTGTCCATTTACATGCACCACAACAACAATTGGCTTGGGGATCGTCCGTTTAAAATCCCGAGTCACGGCCGCATTCCTCTGGATGGCAGAGAACCTGGATTGAATAACCCTGGTATGGTAGAGTTCGACAATGTCGGCAATGCCTTGTTGACTCCCCTCGGCAACGTCGAAAAGTCGGTACAGGCTCTCACCAATATCAACATCGTCGGGGTGTTCAAAGACCGGAGTCCGGAACCTGCCCACTCGTCGCCTGTACCACCGTGCTACGTCAAAGCGCGGGTTCTTGGTCTTATAGATCGGGAGAAGAACATGAGTATGTGATACTGCATCCATAATTTCATATGCAGCTACTTCCTCCCTACAAACGCAGGTGAATTGTGTGTCCTTGTCTATTGAGGCATGTGGGTTATATGACCTGATCAGTCTCCCCAGGATTCGGTCTTCAACCGGGTAGCCCATGGGTGGGTTGAAACCAACTCATCGTTGTTCTAACCGATGAATCTCTTCATCAGGTATTCTTCTCATCTGGCCCACATGGCACCAGTACCATTTGTCTATGTGGAACCTGGGATTGCGCAGCCATCTGGAGGTGATTAAAAACCCAACTTCGGAAGAGTACAAGTCGTCCATTACGACGTGAAAACCATTCCTAATATGGTACACCCAGAAACGGTCCCGCGAGTATACCGCTGGATCGTCCAGGTCCTCCCCAGGATAGCACGTAGTAGACAGGCGCCCCCTCGCTCACTCGCTGAGCGGTTCACCGAAATCGGTAGGCAACCTGCAGAAAGGGTATTTGTACGGATACTATTCAGATACTTCACTCTCAGCATCCTCTGAGGATTCGTTGCCCCCACTAGTATTCGCCGGCGTCGCAAGGGAGGATTCATCCTCAGTCAGCGAATATTCATCGCTTACTAGTTCAGGTAGCTCATCGACGTCTCCCCCTTGGCTGTCTGATTCGTAAGATTCTACCAGGTTGGCGTGGACGCCGGGAGTACTTGCTTTCGAAAGTCCCCGTTGGCACTCGATATCTCCGAAGTCAATGTCCACACCATAACTTGTCACCCCAGGGGGTGAGTTACCTCCTGACGAGGATGCCACCTTGTTTCGCTGGGGGCAATTCCTGGAGAAATGACCCGTCCCACTGCAAACAAAGCATAGTCCCTCTGCTTTACGTTGAGCCTCTTCATCCTTGCTCAGCTTGGGACGAGAAGGGCAATCCTTCTTGGGGTAATTTGCGCGAGTATCGTTGGTCGCTGTCCTCGGCGTAGAGGACTTTTGGAAGGAAGACCCCGACTTATTACGGGTCTGGCCTCGTTGCCCTCTCTGGCGACGTCGGAAACCTTTTTGGTGGGTGTCCTTTGTCCCCTCAGGCGTTGTGGCCGCACTCCTGATCATGATGCCATCCTGGCGCCTACCCGGCTTGTTTTCCCTAGGGGCAGCCATAACAGATCGTGAGATCTCGATTACCTCGGCAGCAGCGACGACTTCCTTCAGCGTAGAAACTTCGGGATTCAATTTGTCTTTCCATAGGTCCCGCTGGTAATCCTTGCGAAGACCCTTCCAAAATTTATCGACCTTCAATCGGTCGTTGCGTTCGCCGATCGTATTCCACATCTCATTAAGTTCGTGCAAGTATTCTCGAACGGTGAGACTATTTTGCATGAACGTAGCGATCTTATCACGCTGTTGGTTCCGATAATTCACAGGGAAACAAAAATTAAAGAGTTGTTTAAAGAATTCACGAATGCACCAACTGTAAGGGTCAATAGCGACTTCCTCTGAATAAAAGGTACGTCCCTTCCCTGTCAAATAGTGGGCAACTATAAATACCTGTTTCTTTTCAGGTACATTCCCGTCTTTCACATAAGCCGTACTTTCCGTCATAAAGCGATGGAACGCTTTTGAGTTGGCCGAGCCATCATACTTGTTCGGAGGTATTGGCTTTAGGGTCATCTTTCTAGACTTTCGTCTTGACTTTCGCCGTGCCCGGCGAGATTCGGATCGTCTCTTACTACGACCACGATGACGGTTGCAGTTTCGACGTCTCCTTCTCCTGTGATCTGAGGATCGGGAGGTGGACGAGGAAGAGGACGAATTCATCTCGTCTGATGCTGACGATGAGTCTGATGATCCACTATTTGAGTCACTCGAGTCGTCGTCCTCGGATGTCAATCCATCTGAGGACCCCGACGAGTTCGAGTTCGTTTCGGATGATGAAGACCCTTTCTGGTGTCTCCTCCCAGTAGGTTTCCTCTTCCTTTCGAGGCGTTTGAATGCTAACCCGATGTAGCTGTTAGGATCTATTTGCTCCACCGGTTCCATTGCCTTTGGAGTGTGGTGGCGCTGTCGAGGCTTATCGCTCAGGGTAACTGCCCTTTCCACCATCGCCTTTACTGGGCTTAGATTTCTCCTTTCAGCAGCGTCCTTCCGTTTCTCATTCTTGGACTGATGCTTATTTTTAACAGGTTTATCAGGCTGTTCTCTGCCTTTGGGCTTCGCCTCTCGCGCTGACACTTCGCGCGCACGCTCATTATTCTGCTTGTGTTTGTTTTTCTTGGTCAAGTGTGAACCAGAACTCCCTTCCTTGGAGTCCGCTGTTGACGAGCGCGCGATATCACAGGCCAAATTCCAGGATTCCAGCGCTGCTCGTTGACCATCCAGATCCAGGTCATCGCCATTCTCAGAGAGAGCACCCCAGTTTCGGGGATCAATGCCCTTTCCCTTGTCGAGAGCAGATGGTCCTTCGCCTCTCGAAGTAGTCTCGCTTGTCTCATCGCCCTGCCTCCCGGCGGGCCTATTTTTTAGGGCAGTAATTCTTTTATTAATTCTAACACGGTCATCTGGGGTAAGTCCCCTTTTTGCTTCGCGTACCACATGATTTAACTCGTCGTCCAAGACCTTGGAGCGACGTCGCTTCTCACGCGATGCTGACCTCGTTCTTTGTCCTTTGCGGCTGACTGTAGTCCAGCCCAGATTATCGTCCTTATTGTTCCCATCCTCGGGGGTTGACTCCGACGCACCGTCGCTCGGTAATCCATCAGATCCGGATTCAGTATGGATTACAGCCATTACTTCTAAGTGAGTAGCTATCAATGTTTGTTTCCTGCCCACTGGTACCCTCAGGTCACCAGGCATCATAGGCGAGCTTTCGTGCTCATGTCCCAGAAACACCGGCGAGCAAAGCTTCGAACTGGGACCCACCGGCGAGGTACTCCTCGAGCCGGGCACCGATGAGGTTATCCTCAAATCGGGGAAAGCCTCGTTAAGAGGGAGCACGCTCCCACGGACGACATCGCTGTATCGTCTTGGTGCGGTTTCATTCTGGTCTTCCTGTGCGTTGGCACTTCGGGTGCTTTCTTCGGAAGGTGGAGGTACGCTAAGGGGTGAGTCAGCGTCTTTTTGTGGGTTAGGGCTCACTGGCAAGGAGTTTGCGCGGGAGCGCCCCTTGTTTCGTAGATTGTATCTCGAAGACATTTTTCAAGTTTGTTAAAGGGTAAGTAGTAGAGGTTATAGGTTGAGTGAGGCTTGGTTGGCGTACCCTTGATTGCACGGTGGATGATCGGTCCACGTCAAGTATCGGGAAGCGCGAACGAGTTTTTTAAAGAGTAGAGTGTGAGAGTAGAGAGTCTGAGGCAAAAATATGTAGCTGCGACCAGTAGTTGTTACTATGCACGACGATACACTAAGATCTCAGTGCACAATTGCCAGACTAAAATCTGTTATTGAGAGAGAGACCGAAGGGAAATTTTACAGCGGAGCGACTACTTATAATACGAGGCGGGAATACTCGGAACGATATATTGTATGGCGACATACGTGTGAGGGCCGAACGTCCTCTCATGACAGTTTGGCCGAGTCTGAATGATTGAATGTCTCGTTCGTCACACAAGCGCCACCACATGCAATGCGGGTGGCGGACCGGATTCGGAGCAGACCGTGGATGCCTCAAGGCGGTGGAGTTAACTGCGGTTCGCTCTCCCTTTGCCCTCTCGACCTGCTAATTGTAAGACCAAACCATCCTCTCAACGTATAACTTCACCAGCGATGCCAAAGAAGAACCGCAAGACTGCAGACAACCAATCCAGCCAACGCAGGGTATACAAATCCCACACCACACGAGGGGGGACTCTGATGCCGTTCCAGCATTCTCCTTACCCGACTCCCTCTGCCTCTGGGGGGACGAGGGTCTTGACTAGGTCCCAGCGCAGACGACAGCAGGAGGCTGAGGGACCACTACGCCCTTCTGATTCATTTGTCGCTAACTCTGCCACTTCAGTAGGGCAAGAAGGGTCATCTGCTGTGTTTGAAGAGGTATGATGTTATCTACGCATGCGCGAACTGGATCTGAAGAGTTTCCATGCGGTGAACCACATCCAGTCCATGGCGATTGACCTTGAAGACGCTAGGGCCGTTGTAATCGCTTCCACCGGTCCTGGAGAAACCACGGGGAAAGGACGTGCCGCTGCCACTACCCACGAGGTCCGTGCACATGCAGCCATGTATTTCTGACGCTTATCGATCCCACAAGGTGCCAGGCGATATCCAACCTGTTCCGACAGTACTCGGCCACACGCAGGACGCACATATGGACCCCATTCCTGGCCCAGTGGAGATTGCTGTTAATGCGCACGGTCTCGTAGACACCGGATATCGCCAAACCCTTAGCTCTTTCAGTACAGTCATCAATGGCATTACTATAGTTTGTCATCCCAATAGCAAACGGTCAAGCTTGACTGATAATCACGCATAGATCCATCCATACGCTCAGATTGCCTTGAGTGCATTGAACAGGGCCTCCAAGGTATGCATTGATCACGCCCGATGTCTTCGATTAACGGAATCTGGACAGCTGATGCTGTCGCATGCGGGTATTGACGCATCTCTCAGGGGGCTCGTCACTACAATCGAACGAACTTACGAGCTCATCCTGGAAAACAGGTCTTCATCGAAGATCAATGCGACGAAAGACGTCCTACTGGATATCGCCCAAGTCGTACAGGAATGCGCACAGTTCATCACGAAGTACTCGGAAACCAAAACTTTCTGTACGCCACTTATTCCTGTAGACTTTATGAAACTCATCTTTTCATAGGGTCGTGGCTCGGGAAGAGTGTTCCCTCGGAGACAACGACCAAGGTCGTCAACTATACGTGGAAGTTGGAGAAGCTGATGCAAGAGCTTCGAGATCGACCAATTCCAGACATCCAATATGGCATCAAACAGATATTCGAGGATCTTAGCTCGAACTGCTTGACCTGTGCGGACGGAGTCGGACTCAACGAGACAAAGAAGTGCCTGGATGGCACAAGAATCGAGGTCTTGAATGAAATTGTTGACTGGATCAACAACACAGACGCCGCTACACCGCGCATCTTCTGGCTCTACGGACAGGCTGGAAAGGGGAAATCAGCCATAGCGCACACAATTGCTCGGCATGCCCAGAATCTTGGCGTGCTTGGATCATGCTTCTGTTTCAGTCGCGTTAGACAGCACGAACAGCTCCATACGAAGCTCTTCCCGACCATTGCGCATGACTTGGCTCATCGCGACCTCCGTTTGCGACCGCTTCTGGTTGAGGTGACGACCAAAAACCATTCACTGAGGGACACGACAGACGTCGCAGCACAGTGGAACAAACTCATCCTTGAACCCCTTTCCCAATTGAAAGGCTCCCCTACTGGAAATATCGTGGTGGTCGTTGATGCTTTGGATGAGAGTGGTGCAGAGCGCACGAGGGCGATCATGCTTGAGGTCCTTGCTACCTACGGCGCGGAACTTCCCACAAACATCCGGATTCTCCTGACTTCTCGGCCACTCGTAGACATTAGGGAGGCATTAAACGCCAGTCCGCATATCTATGCTAGGTCGCTCGATGCCACTGGTACGGAGTTGACCATGCGCGACATTCATCACTATGTTTCTACCCGCCTGAAAAGTCTTCGTGACCCGTTCTCCAACGAAAGTTTCCAACAGCTCGCTGCTAAATCAGGTGGTGTCTTCGAATGGGCACGTCTGGCATGCGACTTCATGTCCCCCCGAATCGGGGTGATCCCGAAGGACCGTTTTCATCAAATCATGTCTCATGCTCCTGGCGACGGAAGGACTCTTCTCGACGAAATGTATACCACATTTTTGAAGGATCTTTTCAGAGGGTCCGATGACCGCCGGGACTTTCGTTCGGTCATGCGGCAGATCCTGTGGTTGAAGGAGCCGCTCCCTATCAGTGCATTGGACTTTATGCGTGACAGGTTCCCTCAGGAGGATGACCGCTATCCTGTAGGGTTGATCCTCAACTTCATGGCATCACTGCTTGCTGGTGCTAATGAGCTATCTATTCCTGTCCGCCCCCTGCATGCTTCATTCTATGACTTTTTGCTGGATGAAAAACGAAGCGGAGAGTTCTTTATTCAGGAGGGTGATGCACACCATAATCTTGCTGTTGCCTCGCTTTCTGTCATGCAAGCTGGCCTTCATTTCAACATCTGCAAACTGGAAACATCATACATCTCAAACTTGGAGGTGGTAGACTTGGAAAAGAGGGTCAAAGAAAACATTCCACCACATCTGTTGTATTCGTGTCGATTCTGGGCAACCCACCTTCAAGGTGCAGCATTTGATCCAGACCTGGCACAATTAGTGAGGGGGCTTGTCATGGGAGAACAAATGTTATTTTGGTTGGAGGCCCTTGGTGTATCAAACTTGATTAGGGAGGCCTGTGGGGCACTAATCTCTGCTGAGGGATGGTTGCAGGTAAGTTTATTTGTGCCTAACATTGGATGTCATCCCACTAACATTGAATTAGCACAGAAGAATGGGGTATGAAGAACTCCTGATGTTCATCAAGGATGGGATCAAATTTGTGGAGAACTTTGCTGGGATCATTGACAAGAGCACACCACACCTGTACTTGTCAGCATTGCCATTTTCACCATCAAAGTCAATATTGGCAAGATCTCAGATGGAAAGATTTGCAGGAATTGCCCAAGTTGCTGTAGGAAAACAGGATGACTGGCCCAGGAATCAACAGATTCTTAAAGGGCACACAGACACTGTCTGGTCAGTTGCATTCTCACCAGATGGAAGGCACATTGTGTCAGGTTCTTGGGATAAGACAATCCAACTTTGGGATGCACAGACAGGTGGCCAGGTGGGCAACCCCCTCCAAGGGCACACAGACTCAGTCAACTCAGTTGCATACTCACCAGATGGAAGGCACATTGTGTCAGGTTCAAAGGATAAGACAATCCGACTGTGGGATGCACAGACAGGTGGCCAGGTGGGCAACCCCCTCCAAGGGCACACACACTCAGTCTGGTCAGTTGCATTCTCACCAGATGGAAGGCACATTGTGTCAGGTTCTTGGGATAAGACAATCCAACTTTGGGATGCACAGACAGGTGGCCAGGTGGGCAACCCCCTCCAAGGGCACACAGATTCAGTCTGGTCAGTTGCATTCTCACCAGATGGAAGGCACATTGTGTCAGGTTCAAAGGATAAGACAATCCAACTTTGGGATGCACAGACAGGTGGCCAGGTGGGCAACCCCCTCCAAGGGCACACAGATTCAGTCTGGTCAGTTGCATTCTCACCAGATGGAAGGCACATTGTGTCAGGTTCTTGGGATAAGACAATCCAACTTTGGGATGCACAGACAGGTGGCCAGGTGGGCAACCCCCTCCAAGGGCACACAGACT